>Ga0209777_10004390_pt1 | contig 16714 bp, 18 predicted proteins | sample FrelakmetHBP12HB_FD_187147 | JGI IMG/M metagenome (GOLD analysis project Ga0209777, IMG submission 187147) | Freshwater lake sediment microbial communities from the University of Notre Dame, USA, for methane emissions studies -HBP12 HB (SPAdes)... | ecosystem: Environmental > Aquatic >...
TACCACCGACGGCTCATTTATGATTATTCCCCTGTCTTTTACGTAAACCAAAGAATTAGCGGTGCCCAGATCGACCGCCATATCAATCGATAATAATGAAGCTAACTTTTTAAACATTTATTTCAGTAGTTTTGCTAACTGTTTAATTTTTATTAACTTTACCGTGCTCTTGCTCCTTTCTTTTAACTCAACGGAATTTTTAGCCAGTGTTTTTTCTGAGACAACAATTCTGTATGGAATACCTATCAAATCTGCCTCTGCAAATTTTTCTCCCGCCGATTTGTCCTGCCTATCATCGTATAATACTTGAATGCCCTCTTTTTGTAAATCTTGATATATTTTTTGAGCCATGGTCTCAACTTTTTTATTATCCCCCAATTGAATCAAATGGGCTAAAAATGGAGCAATGCTTTTGGGCCATATGATTCCCCTGTCATCATGATTGACTTCAACCACTGCCCCCATAAGCCTACCTAATCCTATTCCATAACATCCCATTATAACCGGCTTCTCTGAACCATCTTTATCTTTGAATTTTAAGTCAAAGGGCAGGGAATATTTTGTCCCCATTTTAAAAATGTTTCCCACTTCAACCGCCTTTTTTTCCTCAAATCTGTCCGAACTGCATTTCGGGCAGACCGGATTTTCTGCCTTTATTTCCTTATTGATGGCTAATCTGCATTTCTCGCAGATATAAATTATGTCTTCGCCGGCATCAGTAATGGTTTGGAATTCATCAGAATATTTTGAAAAAGTTCCGCCGGAAGCAAATGTCCTGTAAGTCACCTTCCCAATTCCGGATTCTTTGAATATATTCAGATATGCTTTTACCAGTTTATCGTAATATTTATCCAGGTCTGACTGGTCAGTATGGAAAGAATACAAATCCTTCATCATAAATTCCCTGGTTCTCAAAATCCCTGATTTTGCCCTTAGCTCATCCCTGAATTTATTCTGGATATGAAAAACATATAAAGGCAAATCTCTATATGAAAAAATAACCTTCTTTGCCAAAGGAGCCACAACTTCTTCGTGTGTTGGAGCCAAGGCATATTCCTTGTCCCCCGATCCATTAATTTTAAAAAGTATGTCTAAACTGTTCCATCTTCCGGTCTTCATCCAATTTTCTTTTGGATTTAAAGCAGGCATTAACATTTCCTGCCCGCCGACATCTTCCATATTTTTGCGGATTATACCTTCAATATTTTTTAAAACCCTGAATCCCAAAGGCAAAAAAGTATAAACTCCGGCCATCAGCTGGTCCACAAACCCCGCCCGCGTCAATAAATCATGCGAAACCGCTTCTGTCTCCGCAGATTTTTCCTTTGTTGTCTTATAAAAAAGTTTAGATTGCAACATATGAATTTTATGAACGGAGTTAAGAAAATTCATCCCGAGCCGTTGATGGCGAGGAATGCCCTGTTCCGTTTTTTATCTGAATAATGATGATTTCAAAAAGTCGTAAAAACGCGGGATATCAAATCTTATTGTTATAAAAAGAGATAAAGCAATCAATATTATAAAAAATACCATCGTAATCCCCTGTTCCACTCTTGCTGAAACCGGCTTGCCTTTAATTTTTTCAATCAGCAAAAATATCAGTTTCCCTCCGTCTAAAGCCGGTATCGGGAATAAATTGAATATGGCAATAAAAACAGAAATAATTCCTATAAAATACAGGAAAAATCCTATTCCGTAGCTTGCCGCATTGGCTAAAAACACTGTTATACCAAGGGGCCCCGCAAATTCTGCTCCTTGCGGAGCGCCTTTGCCCGCAAATAAACCGCTTAAAGTGGCGTATAATCCCTCTAAAGCATTTACTGTTGTTTGCCAGGTATAAATTGCTCCCTGAATCGGAGCTTCGTAAAATGGATATTTTTTAATAAGGGTCGCCATTCTTTCCAATCCGACTCCCACCGCCCCCTGGTCTGCCGGCGGATTTGCTCTTGGCGTCAGGCTGACATCAAAAGTTTTTCCGGCTCTCTCGATTGTCAAAGTTATTTCTTTGCCTTTGTTATCAACCGTAATTTTTTGGAAATCCGCAATCTTATTAATTTTTGTATCCGAGCTCCCCACTTTTATATCCTTTATCGTGTCAGCAATCTCAAGCCCTGCTTTGCTTGCCGGGGAATTCTGTGAAACTGAAACTATTTTCACTTGCACATTGGTTAATCCCTGGACATCCTGGTCTCCCACCGGCAAATCAGTTCCCATTGCAAAAACGACAGAAAAAATAATCACGGCTGCCACCCAAAATGCCGCAACCCCTCCTATGACAATCAAAACTCTTTGCCATATTTTAAGATTTGTGAAACTTCTGTAATCATCCACGCCTCCCTCCTCGCCATAAATTTTTACGAATGCGCCAAGAGGCAGCCAGTTTATAGAATAAATTGTGTCGCCTATTTTTTTTCCGAAAATCCTCGGCGGGTATCCTATGCCGAACTCATCAACCCTCACGCCGAATTTTTTAGCTATGATGAAATGCCCGAACTCGTGTATAACCATCAGGGCTATTAAACTGAGAAAAGCGACTGCTAAAATTAAAATTGCAGATATCATTTAGTTAAATTTTATTATATTATCTCGTTCTTTTTCTTTTCCACCAAACTTTTTATTTTTTCGTGGTATTCGTCAACTACTTTCTGGAGTTCGTCTTTTCCGCGGAATTTATCATCTTCTGAAATTTCTTTCGCCTTTTGGGCTGCCTGGATTTTATTCCATGTATCTTCCCTCTGCCTCCTTATCACCTGTTTTGCCTGCTCCGCTTTCTCGTTCAGAATTTTGTTTAACGCCAGCCGGTATTCTTCAGTAAGCATGGGCAGATTCAGCCGGATAACATTTTTATCGACAGCCGTAGACATTCCCAATCCTGACTGGGCAATAGCTTTTTCGATTGGTTCTATATATGAAACATCCCAGGGCTGTATAACTATCTGATTTGTCTGGGGAGCAGAAATTGCGCCCAGCTGCTTTATGGTAAACTTTGAGCCGAAAGCATTTACTTCTATGTCTTCGACCAAAGTGGGGCTAGCCCTGGATGTGCGTATTTTTGCCAGTTCCTGCTCTAAAAATTTGAAAGATTTTTCAAACTCCGGCTTAACTTTGTCGATAAATTCTTTGTAAGTGGCCATATAATTTTTAAAATTCCATTAATAATATTTCTAAAGCCAATTTTGGATTGGCGTTTGTAAAAAGTAATTTATTATTGATATTATCTGTCAAATTTATAATCTTTTTAATTTTTGAGATTGAGCAGTCTCTTAAGGCCGGAATATCTGATTTTATTTTTTCGACTCCCGTTTCTGTGAGCAACAAATGCCGCAAATACCTTTGCATCACCTCTAAAATGTCGCTGGCGTCCTGATGGTCAAAATCAAGGGATTTTACATATTTGAATTTGTCTGAAAAGTCTGAATTAATCACCGATATCAGGTCTTTTAAGATTTCCCGGTCTTTTTTTAATCTTTCGGAATTTAACGGCAGGTCTTTCGGCCGGAGAAACTTTAATGTCTGGCATCTGGAAGCTACAGTCGGCAGCAACATATCGGGCTTGGAAGAAATCAAGATGATCAGAGTTTTTCCTTTTGGCTCCTCCAAGTTTTTTAAAAAACAATCTTGGGCATCAGTGTTCATTTTTTCGGCATCATCTATAATCACTGATTTGAAAGAACCGTAATAAGACTTGTAGCTTAAAAAATTTTGCGCAGCTCTTATCTGGCCTATATCGATTTCCAAACTGTCTTTTTTATTTTTAATTGATGATGTACTGTCAGCAGACCTTACGATCAGTAAATCCGGAAAGCTGTTTTTTTCTATCATCTGGCAATTTACGCATTTTCCACAAGGTTTTTTCTCGGCAAGGCCTGCCTGCGCAGGCAGGCAATTTATTAATTTTACAAATTCCACGGCAAATGTTTTTTTTCCAATCTCTTTGGCGCCAGCAAACAAATATGCATGAGAAAGTTGGTTCAGATCAAATTTATTTTTCAGAAAATCCCATTGCTTTTTGTGGCCTATCAACATAAGCTGTTATAAAAATTAAACGGGTAATTTCTATTTTTTGCTCATTACAACTTTTTTGTATTCTTCCAAATTCTCAAGGACTGTCCCGGTTCCTTTTACAACGCAGAAAAGCGGCTCCTCGGCCACAAAACACGGAACACCCGTGCTTTGTGCAACCAATTCATTTATTTTCGGCAACAATGATCCGCCGCCAGCCATAATAATTCCTTTATTCATTATATCGGCAGAAAGCTCCGGCGGAGTTTCCGCCAGGACGTGCTTTACAGCTTGCACAATTTCAGCCAAAACATCTGATATTGCTTCACAAATTTCATTATTGGATACCTTAATATTTCTCGGCAAGCCCAAAATCAAATCCCTGCCTTGTATCTCTAAAAATCTCAGCTCTTTTTGCGGAAGTGCCGTGCCGATTTTTATTTTTATTTCTTCAGCTGACTGAGTTCCGACGGCCAGATTATATTTTTTCTTTATATATTCGCCTATAGCTATGTCTATCTTATCTCCGGCAATCCTTACAGAGTGCCATGTCACAATTCCCCCCAAAGAAATTACTGCAACCTCAGAAGTGCCTCCGCCGATATCAACTATCATGTGTCCCGAACATGAATTAATGGGAATGCCTGCGCCGATAGCGGCTAAAATCGGCTCTTTGGCGACATAAGCTGATTTTGCTCCGGCAGCCAGCGCCGCCTCAATCACAGCTCTTCTTTCTGTGCTGGTAATTCCTGCGGGGACAGAAATAACCAATTCCGGCTTAAACATTTTAAATCTGCCGGATGTTTTATTTATAAAATAACGGAGCATTGCCTGCGTTACTCTGTAGTCTGCGATGACGCCGTCTTTAAGTGGCCTGTAAACCTTTATATCGGCAGGGGTCCTGCCGATCATTTCCTTTGCGCCCTCGCCCACTGCTAAAATTTTATTGTCAGTCAAGGAAATCGCCACAACGGAGGGTTCATATAAAACAACTCCCTTGCCCTGAACATAGACAAGAGAATTACAAGTTCCTAAATCAATGGCAATTTTATTATTAAACATAATTTCTATAATTTCTAAGGAGGGAGTATTGAAAATTTATTTTCATTACGACCGAATGACGTAATTATATAAATTGTCGCAACAATTTTTACTTTATTCTTTTTATATCAGCCCCGATTTTTTGCAAGCGCTCTTCTATCTTCTCATACCCTCTGTCAATTTGGAAGACATTTTCAATTGTTGTCTTTCCCTCCGCCATCAATGCGGCGATAACCAGGCAAGCTCCGGCTCTTATGTCCCAGGAATCAATATTAGCTCCGGAAAGTTTTGCGGGGCCGAAAACAAAAGTTCTGTGCGGATCAACCATTTCAATATCAGCCCCCATTTTTTTCAATTCCTGGATATAATTAAATCTGTTTTCGTACAAGGGATCGTGCACCAAGCTTTTCCCCTGTGCCATGATCAAGAGAGGAATTATTATCGGCAATAAATCTGTCGGGAATCCCGGATAAGGAAGCGCCTGCACTTTCACTGAATTCAAATTCGGCGAATGAGATACTAAAACATAATCTTCGCCTTTTTCTATATTAACCCCCATTTCTTCAAGCTTTGCCAGAAATAAATCCAAGTGCGACAAATCAACGCCTGTTACTTTTACCTTTCCCGGGGTCAGAGCTCCGATAATTATAAAAGTTCCCGCTTCTATCGGGTCAGGAATCACTGAATGGGTACACCCGTGCAGTTTCTCAACTCCTTCAATTTTAATAACATGGGTTCCGAATCCTTCTATCTTAGCTCCCATTTTCAAAAGCATCTGGCCTAAATCCTGGATCTGCGGTTCTGCTGCAGCTCCCTTTATGACAGTTTTCCCTTCCGCCAAGACAGCCGCCATCATTATAGCCTCAGTAGCTGTTACGGAAAATTCCTCTAAAACGATCTCTTTTCCTGTAAGCTTTTCACTGCTGACTTCGTATACATTATCGCGCTTTTCAATTTTAGCTCCTAATTTTTCTAAAGCCTTCAGCTGGACGGAAATCGGACGAAGCCCTATCCTATCTCCCCCGGGCGGCGGCATTTTAAAATTTTTAACTCTGGATAAAAGGGCTCCAAGAAACAATACGGAAATTCTGGTTTTTGAGATTTTTTCAAAATCCATTTTATCTGCCTCAACTTTTTCTGCCTTTATTTTAAATGTTTCTTCGCCCGTCTTTTCAACCTTAATGCTCATGCTCTTCATTATATCCAGAATATTCAAAATATCTTCAATACAAGGCACATTGTCAATAATGCATTCTTCCTGAGTAAGCAAACAGGCGATCAAGGCAGGACCGGCTGCATTTTTTGAGCCTCTTACTTCAATTTCTCCTTGGAGGGGCTTACCGCCATTGATGATAAATTTATCAGACATAATTTCGTATATAATACTGTATATTAATTGATAATCTTAAAATTATCAATACCCTGTTTTTACGCTATTTTTTATCAAAATTTATTGCGATAAATGTGCGGTCGTGGCCGCATTTTATCGGATTTCTTATAACCTTCCAGAACATGGCCTTATTTAATTCTTTCCTTTCGCCCCTCCTCAATATATCTATGAAATGCTTATTTTCTATATATTCTAAAAAGCCATCTGAATAAAAAACAGCCAAGTCCCCTTCTTCAAGCTTTTCAGAACCGATATTATAATAATTCTCTACGCCCTTTTCCCCGCTGAATGTCCCGTATCCTTTTTTGTCGGGATTATTCCGTAATTCCTTGTGTATAACCAGCCTTTTTTGATTTGATGTAAGGTTTTCCCAGTTTTTATAGGTTTCTTTGAATCTTTCTACCGCCGGCGAAACCATATCTTCAGTTTGGAATTTTTTCTTATTATCTTTATTAAAAAGAACCAGGCCGCAATCGCCGACATAACCGTAATAAAGCCTGTCTTGTAAAATTATTCCGGCGACTCCAACTGTGTCCAGCCAGTCATGTTCTATGTAATTTAATTTTTTATCTATGCCGGCTTCTACATTCAGCTCTTTTATTTTCTGGTTGGCAAAATCAAAAGCTTCTTTTATTTTTTCAGCGTCAAATCTTTCTTCTAAATAACTCAACACGCTTTTGCAAAAGATTTCTGCCGCTTTCCTGGCTCCGCTGTGATTAGCATACCTGCCGTCTTCAAAATGCGAGCGCGTTACTCCGTCGGCCACCACAAAAATAGGGCGTTTTTTGGAAACTAAATAAAAGTCCTCATTGGGCTTTTTATCAAATTTTACAACATCCGGATACGTTGCTGAAAAAACTTTCATATCGTTTTAATTTTACAATAAAATTTTGCATTTGAAAAGCGGCAAAAATATGGAAAAAACAGCTGCTTTGTGATAACATAGCTATAATTATGAGAAAAAAAATCCGCCTTATAATACTGCTTGCTTGCGTGGCCTGTTTTTTTATTATAGCCCCGGTCCTGGTGCTCTATTCCATGGGAGACAGATTTGATTTCCAAAAAATGAAAATCACGACAACCGGGGGCATTTATGTAAGGACATTTCCTGCAGCAGGAGAAATTATCGTTGATTCCAAAATTACGGAAAAACCCGGCATATTTTCAAATTCAATTTTTGTGCAAAGCCTGTTGCCGAAAGATCATACGGTTTTAGTCAAAAAAAGCGGCTACTTCGATTATTTTAAAACCTTGCCTGTCTTAGAAAACCAGGTTACAAAGTTAGAAAACGTGCTTTTGATCAAAAAAAACATACAATTTGAGGTCATAACTGACCAAACACAATCTCCCTTCAATAAACAAGAAAAATTTATTATAAAAAATAGCAATCTGTATTACTCTGATGCCCCGGAAAACTCAGGACTGTCTGCTGTCCAGAAATCAACCCCTGTCTTAAAGAAAGTAGTTTCATTTTCATTACAAAACAATAATATCATTTGGCTGGGAGCCGATGGATTTATTTACAAATCTGATTTGGCAAATTTAACTGCCGGCCCTGTAAAACTTATTTTAATTCCTGTAAAAATAATCAAAACCGGCTCTTATAAAATAATAAACGATAACAGCAATATCTTCATTGATAATAACAATAGTCTCTTATTTTTAAATGTAAAAACAAATAGTTTAGATAATTTTTACACTACTGCCAAAGACGCGAAAATTTCTCCGGATGGCGCAAACATAATCTACTATAATGATAATAATATTTATGTTTCGCCAATTTTAGCTTCGCCGGCCCAAAAAAATATTATATATAAATCACCTGAAAAGATTACAGATTGTTTGTGGCTCAACAATAGCTACATTATTTTTAACGCCGGAAACAAAATAATAATTTCTGAAACCGATTACCGCGGGAATATTAATTCAGTGATTTTACCGCAAACAATAATTATATCTGCCGGCAAAAAAATTGACATTAAAAGCCCTGAGATATTTTTTAACCAGCAGGATGGCAAGCTTTATATTCTGACAAACAAGATATTGATGTCATCAGAAAAAATAACCCCGTAATAAAATTCTAACTTTTTATAGAATATATAATCAAAAAACCACCCTAGGTGGTTTTTTGATTAAGAAGCTTAAGATTGAGATCCAACTTTCTCATACGTTTCCCCGATTTCCGCTTTGCAGACATCTTTGAACGGGCAATAGCTGCACTGCCAGTTGCGCGGATAATCAGCCAGGCGCGCCGGCAAAATATTTTTTTCTACCTGGTCTTTCAAAGCATAAAACTTATCCATAAGTGATTTACAAAGCGCTTCGTCGTAATCAATAAAGAATTCCTTCATTTCCTGCTGGTCCTTGTCGATATAAAGAAGGATTCCTTTTTTAATATTGAAAAAATGCAAATAAAGCTGTATTTGATAGACATTTTCCTCTTTGGGGGCCGACATATTCCTGAAAATCATGCTGTTTATGCTTTTGATATCCAATACATAGTTTTCATTTCCAACACATAAAATAGCGTCTGCCCTGCCGGAGATTATTTCCTGCGAAGGAATTGGAATTTCCGTGACAACGCCTAATCTCAACCGGTACAAAATGTTGAAAATAGACCTGTGGATGTTTTCTCCGCGCTCAAATATGCGCAAAATCCTTGCGTCCATCGGCTCGCGGGGCGCATTTTTAAATTTAAAAAAAACAGACCGCGGACATTTGCCTGCGTCTGTAATATAAAATTTTGTCTGATCCTTATTTTTCTGGTTCTCCAGATAAAACTGGTCAATTAACTCCTTAAGCATATTAATATTCTATCATTTCAAAAAATATATGCAATAGGCAAAAATTCAAAAAAAAGAGCCCAACGAAACTGCAATCGTCGGGCCTGTGGTTTTCTGAAAAATTTGCCTGCACGGATCAATCCATAAAGGAAGCTTTCACTTCGCAAACCATGTAATAGTCTTCCCGGTGAATTTGGATTCGATTACCACGGTTTGCCATGCTTCTTTGGTGATTTTGCCGGCGCATCTTGCTTCGACACCGAAGCTTCTTGCCAAATTGACGAACTTAAGCTCGTAAGCAGGGTCGATCACCGCAAGCGCCCCTTGCCCGCCATGCCAGGTTTCGTAGCATTCCTCATCGCTCATGCCGCGCCATTTAGCGCACTGTTGCATAATCTCCGGCGGTTCCCACAGGTTGTCGAGATGCGCCGAAAGTCCTCTTGGGAAGAGAATATCCTCGGCAAACTTCGACTTGATGGCCCCGCCCGTCACATGCACAATGAGATACATCGGGACAAGCGGATAGAAGTCTTCAGCGAACCAACCGTTGGCGGTTGCCAGGAATTTGTCGTAGAGAACGGCATGCGTTGCCGCCTTTTTGACAGCCTCCTTGGCCTCAGGACAAGAAAGCGACCCGAATGCCATAACAATGGCCTTGCGCGCCGAGCTGATGCCGTTGTTGCGCAGTCCCAGTTCGCGCAGAGCCATGACCACCATGCCTTCGCGGATTTGATCGCCGGTAATGATGGTTTTGGGATTGTAAGCGCCGATGGCGACTCCCGACCAGAGATACTTTGCGAGAGCCGCTGTATTCGGCGAAGTTACACAGCCCGGAAGCTCTGCGGTTTCTCCCTTGAACATGACGAGCTGTTGCTCATTTGCGATCCGCTGGACGCTAACCATCATGGCACGGAACGCATCGTTGACCGGCTGGCCGCGCTTGCCGATGGTTTCCGTATCCAGGTTGTTGACCAGGACCAGCGGAATTCCGCCCCAGCGTGTGATGTCTCCGCATACCATCGCAATCCAGCCATAAGCCGCGTTGTCATAGTCGCCGGCGGCATCAACCAGCACTACCTTGGTTCCATCTCCGTCAGGGGTGGCATCCAGCCAGCAGTCTTCGGGTATTCTTTTCAGCCGGAAACCCCGAGGACCGCGGAAATGGCCGCGGGAAAAATCACGCACTTCAACATACGGGGAATTCCCGTACGTTGCTCGGCAAAGGGCTCCGGCAAAGCGGCTGAATGTGTCTCCTTCAACCACGTTCACTCCGTCTTGGGTGTACTTAGCTTCTCCAACGCCATTCGCGCTATTCATGACCCACCTCCATGCAGCACCACCGGAAAAAATCCGAACTGTTCGGAATTGAATTTTTCAGGTGCTGATTAGATGTTACCAATTGTGAAAAAATAATCAAGACAAAAAAAGCCGGGAAGCTATGTGCTACCCCGGCGACTGACTATCCTTTTAAGGATACCTTTGTTTTATATTGAAAGAGCTTTGTTAGTGCCTGAAGTGCCTGATCCCCGTGAAGACCATGGCCATGTTGTACTTGTTGCACACGGCAACTGTCTCACTGTCTTTCTGACTGCCGCCAGGCTGGATCATGGCTGTCACGCCAGCTTTGGCCGCAGCTTCGGGCCCGTCCGGGAACGGGAAGAAGGCATCGCTGGCCAGCACCGCACCCCTGGCCCGCTCGCCGGCCTTCTTAATGGAGATTTCGACCGAGTCCACGCGCGACATCTGCCCTGCGCCAACTCCTACAATCGTGTTTCCTCTTCCCAACACGATGGCGTTGGATTTGACGTGCTTGCAGACAACCCAGGCGAACTTCAGCGCCTCGAGCTCCTCTGGAGTCGGCTCGCGTTTTGTCACGGTCTTTAAGTTGGCGAATTCCTCCTCGTGTGCCAGCCTGTCGCAGTACTGTGTCAGCACTCCGCCGGGAATCGTACGCACCTCGCGCCACATGGCGCGCTTTTCAAAGCACAGAATGCGCTCTGCGCCGGCTAACTGCCCGCCCGTCTCGACGATAATTACATCCTTGCCCCATTTCTTAGCCGTAGTCAGCGTATTGAGGGCGCCGGGGGTAATTGCCGGCACGACTATCGCGTCAAGCTTGAACCCCTTGACACCCATAATCTCGCTGGCAATGCGTTCGTCCAGCGTGCCATTCATGCTCAGCACGCCGCCGAAGGCCGAAATCGGATCGCCGCTGTAGGCCGCACAGTAAGCTTCGAGAAGGTGGTGCGCCTCCGCAACTCCACAGGGATTGCAGTGCTTGACAATACAAGCTGCGGGCCACTTGAATTCTTTGACAACCTCGAATGCGGCGTTCATGTCCTGCAGGTTGTTAAAGCCAATCTCCTTGCCCGAAAGCTGGAGGCCATGCGCCACACACGGTTCGCCGAATGGCAGTGTAAACAGTGCGGCATCCTTCTGGTGCGGATTCTCGCCGTAGCGCAGGCTCTGCTTGTGCGTTGCCTGCAAAGTAATGTTCAGCGGACATTTCCCTTGCCCGCTCGACAGATAGTTGCAGATGGCCGCGTCGTAGCGGCTGGTCATGGCAAAAACCTTGACCGCGAGTTGCATGCGCGTTGCGAGCAGTGTGTTGCCGTCATTAGCCCGCAATTCGGCAAGTACGCCGGCATAGTCACCCGGATCGCAGACGACCGTCACGAATTCCGAATTCTTGGCGGCAGAACGCAGCATGGCCGGTCCGCCGATGTCAATCTGCTCGATTGCATCGGCAAACGTACAGCCTGGCTTAGACACCGTCTCCTCGAAGGGATAGAGGTTGACCACGAGCAGGTCAATCTCTCCGATTCCGTTGGTAGTTGCCTCGGCTTCGTGCTTTGGATTACCGCGCCTCTTCAGCAACCCGCCGTGGACCTTGGGATGCAGCGTTTTGACGCGGCCATCCATGATTTCCGGAAAGCCGGTCAGCTCGCTGACATCCCTGACCTTGACTCCGGCGGCGCGCAGAGAGCTGGCTGTTCCGCCTGTGGAAAGCAACTCTATGCCCATCGCCGCAAGCGCCTGGGCAAACTCAACGATGCCGGCCTTATTGGAGACGCTCAATAGCGCCCTCGAAATCTTCGCACTCATGGCTTTTCCTCCCTCCAGTCTTGTCTGACTCAACGTGCAACAGCAAGAGAACGCCTCAAGCCGTCATTATAAATTTACACCAAACTATAAAAAATACAAGTTAAACAAAAAGTCGCCATTTCTGGCGACTTTTTAATTTTAACGTTTTGCCCACTGTGGCGCTCGTCTTGCCCTTTTCAGTCCGAATTTCTTTCTTTCCCTCATTCTTGGATCTCTTGTCAGAAACCCTGCTTTTCTCAAGCGTTTTCTGAAATTTTGATTGAAATCTACCAATACCCTGGCTGTTCCATGCCTTATAGCTCCCGCCTGCGCTCTGTGTCCCCCGCCCTTTACCTTCACTATTATCCTGAACTTATCCAGGCATTTCATTTTTTTCATTGAAGCAACGGCTGTCTCCTGGTCCTCCTGCGTCTGGAAATATTGCTGGTATGGCTTATTGTTTACTATGAATTCTTTATCTCCTTTTGTGAAAAGGCGCACTCTGGCGACCGCTGTCTTTCTCCTGCCGATTGCTTCAAAATAGCGGTCTGATTTTCCGGCCGTCTCTTTTATTGTTTTTGCAATCTCCTTTGAAATGTCGTCTTCTCCTATGTCCTCTGACAGATTCTGTTCAATTTCAACAACGGGGGCTTTAATTTCCTCCTTGCCCACTGCAACTTCAACAACGGCAGGTGCGTTTTCTTCCTTTTTTTCTTCTACTTTTGTAGTTATTTTTTTAGTTCTTGGCATATTACTCAAATCTTAATCTTTTAATTTGTCTTGCCCTTAATTTATTTTTTTGGAGCATGCCCATTATGGCGTTTCTCAAAACTTCCTTAGGCCCTCTTTTGATTAAAAACTCTTTTAATGTCTTCTTTTTTAAATTTCCTAAATATCCCGTATAATGGAAATAATTTTTATTTTCCAGCTTATTGCCGGTAAATTTCATTTTATCGATATTTTTCACAATAACAGTATCTCCTACATCTTTATAAGGAACATAATCGGGCTTGTTTTTTCCGCGGAGCAAAACAGCCACTTCGACAGCCAATCTGCCCAAGGATTTATTTCCCGCATCTACTGTAATGATTTTTCTTTGTATTTGCTGGATGATTTTTTTCATGCTATTTTACAAATTCTATTATCGCCATATGGGCTCCGTCTGAATTGCGCGGACCTAATTTTATAATCCTGGTATATCCTCCTTGCCTCTCTTTATATTTTGGGGCAATATTATCAATTATTTTTTTTGTCATTGCCGGAGTCAAATCACTCGCCAATAACCTGCGGTTCGCCAGATTAACATTTTTGGCTTTTGTAATCATTTTTTCGGCGATAGACCTCAATTCCTTTGCTTTGGCTTCTGTGGTTTTTATCTTTTCATGCAATAAAAAATTATTCACCAATACTCTCAGCATCAGCTTCCTCGGACCTACTTTCATTGAAAATTTTCTGCCTTTGTTTAGTTTTCTCATGTCTTTTAACTAAAACTCTATAATTACTAGCGAGAGAGGAGCGAAAATTTATTTTCATTCCGACCGAGCGACGTAATTATATAAATTACCATAGGTAATTTCTATTCTGCCGATTTTAATTCCAGGCCTAGTTTTTTTAATTTTCTTTTTATTTCTGAAATTGCTTTATCTCCCATGCCCTCTAACTCCGATAAGCTCTTTTCTGATTTTTTAACAATTCCGCCTACGGTTTTTATGCCGTTATTCAACAGGGCATTAACCGTCCTGCCGGTCAATTTCAAATCTTCCACCACCAGTTTGGTGACATCTTCCTCACCCTCAGGAACTTTTTCAGAAGGTTGCCCTCCGGGCTTTTCCTTTTTTTCTTCGCCCGCCTTTCCCTCAAAAATAATATTGAAATGTTTTATTAAGATATCACAAGCTTCAAAAAAGGCCTCTTCAGGAGTGATTGTGCCGTCGGTTTCAATCTCCAGGCTTAATTTATCAAAGTCTGTCCTGTCTCCCACGCGCATATTTTCAACTTGGAAATTTACATTTCTTATCGGAGTGAATATAGCGTCTACTGCGACAGCCCCGATTTCCGCTTTCTTTATTTTTATCTGATCTCTCGGCACATATCCGATTCCTTTCTCAACTAAAAGCTCCATCTCTAATTCTGTTTTTTTGTCCGTAATTGTAGCGATGTGCAAATCAGGATTTACTAATTTTACCTGTGTAGGGCATTCAAAATCTGATCCCTTTACTTCATTTTCGCCTTTTACTTTCAACTGGACTTTTTGCGATTCTCCTTCAAAAATTTTAAATCTTAAATTTTTTACATTCAGAAGTATCATTATTGTATCCTCCAAAACGCCGGGAATCGTTGAAAATTCGTGCGGAACTCCTTTTATCTTGACTTCGGTCACCGCTGCTCCCTGCAAAGACGACAATAAAACTCTCCTCAGGGCGTTCCCTATGGTAACGCCGTATCCCGGGTATAATCCTTCGACTTCAAAAACCGCCTGGTTTTTCTTTTTTTGAATTACTTTTGGGGGCAATGGAAGCGGAATCATTTTTTATTAGCTTTTAACCCGCAGATATCAGTCCTGAGCTTGTCGAAGGACTATCACCCTGAAGGCTAAAACCTAAAGTTAATTAACGTGAATAAAACTCGAATATTAATGAAATTTCTGCCGGAGGCTTGACTTCGTCTAAGTTCGGCTCTCCGATAGTTTTTGCTTCTAATTTTTCCTTATTAAGCGACAGCCATGCCGGTATTTCTTTTCTCTTCAGCTCATTCGCCAGTTCTTTGAATATACCCTTGGCTTTTTTATTTTCTTTTATGGCAACTGAATCGTCTTTTTTAACCTGGTAAGACGGTATATTGACCGGTTTGCCGTTTATCAAAAAGTAACCGTGAGACACGAGCTGCCTTGCCTGCACCCTGGACTTTGCAAATCCCAATCTGAAAATAACATTATCCAACCTTTTTTCCAACCTTCTGATAAGTTCAGCTGACACATCGTCAACCTTATCCATCTTTTCAAGCGTTTCTTTTACATATCTTTTGAATTGCCTTTCAGAAAGTCCGTACCACTTTTTTAAAGTTTGTTTTTCCTCCAATGATTTTTTATATTCTGACGGAGTACCGCCCCTTCTCTTTTTTTTGGGTCCCGGGGTTGATGGTCTTCTCACCATGGCGCATTTTTGCGAAAAACAACGATCGCCCTTCAAAAAGAGTTTCTGTCCCAACCGTCTGCAAGTTTTACATTGATCGTATTGCATAAGACTTTTAACTTAATTTATACTCGTCTTACTTTTTTCTGCCTGCATCCGTTATGCGGGATGGGCGTTACATCTTTTATTGAAACAACATTTAATCCCTGTGTTATTAAAGTTCTTACAGCAGACTCGCGGCCGGCTCCGATGCCCTTTACAAGAACTTCTATTTTATCAACAACGCCCATTTTTTTACAGATATTCGCTATGGTTTCTGCCACTCTCGATGCGGCAAAAGAAGTTGATTTTTTGGTCCCCTTGAAACCCACTGAACCGGCTGACTTCCATGCCAAAACCTGGCCCTTTGAGTTAGTAAGAGTTAGTATCGTATTGTTATAAGAAGAAGAAATATAAATTTTCCCGGTCTGGACTCCGGCTACAGTTGGTTTTGTTGCAATTTCTTTTCCAACTGTTTTATTAATTTTTTCCTGTTCTTTTATTAATTCTTCTTGATTTGTTTCTATTATATGTTTCTTGCCCATCGTTTTTAATTAGAAATTATTGAATTAGCAGCTTAGGTCGGCGCTGCCGGCGGTTTTCTCCCGGAACCCATTGTTTTTCTGACGTTTCCTCTTACCGTCCTGTTATTTGTTTTTGTTCTCTGCCCCCTTACCGGCAGACCTTTTATATGCCTGTATCCGCGCCATGTTCCGATGTCTTTTAATCTTTTTATATTTACCATGATTTGCCTTCTCAAATCTCCTTCAATCTTATATTTTTTTTCAATATATTCCTTCAGGTCATTGACTTCTTTCGGATTTAAAGCAGATGCTTTTTTGTTTATGTCTATCTTTAATTCATCTAAAATTTTTCTGCTCAAAGACCGGCCTATCCCGTAAATATAGGTTAATGAAATTTCTATTCTTTTATTTTCGGGTATGTTTACCCCTGCAATTCTTGGCATGATTTTAAATTATCCTTGTCTTTGTTTGTGCTTTGGATTCTTTTTACAAATAACATAAAGTCTACCCTCTCTTCTGACGATTTTGCAGTCATTGCATATTTTTCTGATTGACGGCCTTACTTTCATGATTGAAAGAATATAAATTATTATCCTCTTCTCTATAAAAAAAGAAAAATCTAAAAAGTTTTTAGTTTTTGTTTCTTTGTTTTTTCTATTTTAACCTATATACAATTCTGCCTTTTCCCTCGTCATACGGAGTCATTTCTACAGTAACCTT
>Ga0209777_10004391_pt1 | contig 16708 bp, 17 predicted proteins | sample FrelakmetHBP12HB_FD_187147 | JGI IMG/M metagenome (GOLD analysis project Ga0209777, IMG submission 187147) | Freshwater lake sediment microbial communities from the University of Notre Dame, USA, for methane emissions studies -HBP12 HB (SPAdes)... | ecosystem: Environmental > Aquatic >...
ATCTCGAACAGTTCGGCGGCCCGGTGCCGGCCGAGGCCGTGAACGCCGCCTTCGCGAACCTGATGGACCAGCAGGGCGGCCAGCCCGAGGGCCGCCGCGCACCCGGCCTGACGGACGCCGATGAGCAGCGGATCAAGGCGGAGCTCGAACAATCGCTGCGCGTAACCCGTTTCCTGGCGGACTTGACGCGCCATGTCCCGCCGCCCGCCGAGGAAGCCGTGGCCGCCTTTTTTACGGACAACCAGGCCGAATTGGTCGAACCCGAAAAAGTCCACGCCGCGCATATCGTCCGCCGTCCCGCCAACGCGGCGGCGGCGGTCCAGGCGCTGACCGCGCTCAGCGCGCTGCGTCGCCGGTTGCTGGCGGGCGAGAACTTCCTGACCACCGCCGCGCAAGCGGCGGAGGACCGCAACGAAAATCCGGACCTGGGTTTCCTGGCGCCCGGCGCCCTGCCGCCGGAGTTCGAGGCGGTGGTCTTTGCCTTGAAGGTGGGCGAAATCTCGCCGATCTTCCAGACGAGCTACGGTTATCACCTCGCCACCGTGCTGGAGCGGATTCCGCCGCGTCCGCGGACGCTCGACGAATGCCGGGCCGAAATCCGGGAGCAGTTGCACACGGAGCTGAAGGACGACAGCATCGGCCGGTGGGTGGATGCCCAGAAATCGGTGGCTCGGATCGTCTTGCAAAAATAAACCCGGCGCGCCGCTTTGTCCGGCGGCCTGCGCCAACGATTGGAGAGAGGAACACATCATGAACAGCGACCAGGTAAAAATCGGTTATGAACGCGCCCCGCACCGCAGCCTGCTGCGGGCCACCGGGCTGGATGCGGCGGCGATCGCCAAACCGTTCATCGCCGTCTGCAATTCCTACACGGACATCATCCCCGGCCATGTGCACCTGCGCAAAGTGGCGGAACTGATCAAGAAGGAGATCGTCAAGGCCGGCGGCACACCGTTCGAGTTCAACTGCATCGGCATCTGCGACGGCATCGCCATGGGTCACGCCGGCATGAAGTACTCGCTGCCCAGCCGCGAGCTGATCGCCGACGGCGTCGAGACCATGGCGCGCGCCCACGCCTTCGACGCCATGATCTGCATTCCGAACTGCGACAAGATCGTCCCCGGCATGATCATGGGCGCGCTGCGCGCGAACATCCCGACCATCTTTGCCAGCGGCGGGCCCATGCTGGCCGGCAAGCTGCCGGACGGCCGCGCGGTGGACCTGATCAGCGTGTTCGAGGGGGTGGGGGCCTTCAAGGCGGGCAAGCTCAGCGAGCAGGAACTGGAGGCCATCGCGTGCGCCGCCTGCCCAGGTGCGGGGTCGTGTTCCGGCATGTTCACCGCCAACTCGATGAACTGCCTCTGCGAGGCGATCGGCCTGGCGCTGCCGGGTAACGGTACGATCCCTGCCGTGGACCCGCGCCGGCGCAAGCTCTGGCGGCAGGCCGCCCGCCGCGTCGTCGCGCTGGTGACGGAGAATCTGCGGCCGCGCGACATCGTCACGCAGGATGCGCTCGACAACGCCTTCGTGCTCGACATGGCGATGGGCGGCAGCACGAATACGATCCTGCATGCGCTGGCCATCGCGCACGAAGCCGGCATTGCCTATGACCTCGACCGCATCAACGACCTGTCCAAGCGCACGCCGAACATCTGCAAGGTCTCGCCCTCGTCGGCCTACCACATGGAAGACGTGGACCGGGCGGGCGGCATCAGCGCGATCCTGAAGGAGATCAGCCGCGTGAAGGGCCTGCTCAAAATCGGCACGCCGACCGTCACCGGAAAATCGCTGGGCCGGAACTTCGTCCGCGCCCACACGCTCGACCCGGCGTGCATCCGGCCCATTGAAAACGCCTACAGCCCGGAAGGCGGCCTGTTCATCCTGCGCGGCAACCTGGCGCCCGAGGGGGCGGTGATCAAGGCGGCCGGCGTGGATCCCCGGATGCTCCGGCATACCGGTCCGGCGGTGATCTTCGAGTCGCAGGAGGACGCTTGCGCCGGCATCCTGGCCGGGCGGGTCAAGGCCGGCGACGTGGTGGTCATCCGCTACGAAGGCCCCAAAGGCGGCCCCGGGATGCAGGAGATGCTCGCCCCCACCAGCTACATCATGGGACAGGAGTTGGGCGACCAGGTGGCGTTGATCACCGACGGCCGCTTCAGCGGCGGCACGCGCGGCGCCTGCATCGGCCATGTGTCGCCCGAGGCCGCCGAGGGCGGACCCATCGGTCTGCTGCGCGATGGCGACATCATCGAGATCGATATTCCGGTGCGCAAACTGCACGCGCAGGTCAGCGAGACCGATTTTGCCGCACGTCGGGCGGCGTGGCAGGCACCGGAACCGCGCTTCACCACCGGCTGGCTGGCCCGCTACGCCAAAATGGCCTCCAACGCCAGCTCCGGGGCGGTGCTGAAAACACCGGCTTGAGATCACAGGCGGCGGGTTACAGGCTCATGGTGGGGGCATCTGCGGCAGTGCTGCGGATCAGTGTGACAGGATGCTATGCGCCAGCAGGCCATAGGCGATCAGGGCGGCGGTGCAAAGCAGGCCGAACTGTAGATTGAACTGCGCCGTGGCGCCGTCGAGCGTGACGAAGTCCATCGGTTGCGCCGGCGCAGCCCGGCGCAGGGCTTTGCGCCAGCAGCGGAGCGCGGCGGGCAGCGCCAGCAGGATCATGGCAAAGGTCCACGGCAGGCCGAGCGCCGCCGCGGGCTGCATCAGGCTCCACGCCACCAGGGCGCTCACGATCAGGAAGGGCGCGAAGAGCAGAGCGCCGTAATATCCCAGCGAGCCGCGGTCGCCCAACAGCCGGGCGATGGTGTGCACGTTGCGTTCGCCATCGCCGGCGATGTCGCGCCAGTTGTTGGCATGCAGAATCCCGATCACCAGCAGCGCCATCGGCACGGCCCAGAGGGCCGGCGCCCAGGCCGGCCGGCCCGTCTGGACCGTCCACGCCCCCAATGAGCCCAGAATGCCGAAATCAAGGAAGACCGCGAGATCGCCCAAGGCGTGGTACTTGAGCGCCACCGGCGGCGTCGAGTAACAGACGCCGATCAACAGGCCCGCACCGCCGATGAGCCACAGCGCCGGGCCGACGCGCCACGCCAGCACCGCGCCCAGCACGGCGCCCAGCGAGAGCAGCACGCCGGCGCCGAGTAGCGCCTGGCGCGGCGTCAACCAGCCGCGCGCGACGGCCCCGGTGACCGGCGTCACCTGCGCATCGAGGCCGTGCCGGAAATCATAGACGTCGCTCAGCACGTTCGCGCCGGAATGCAGCGCCACCATGGCCAGCAGCGCCGCCAGCGCCGGCAGGGGCTGGAATGTAGCCCCGCCAAGCACCACCGCTGCGGTCGTGCCGAAGATCACCGGCATGGTCGAAGCCGGCAGGGAGAAAGGGCGGATGGCGACCAGCCAGGTTTTCAGCCAGCCGGGTTGGACGTTGCTATCATTCATTTTCGCGTGTTTCGTAGTGATCTCAACTGCCGAATCCAGGCTGATTTGTCAAGGCCCCGGCAGCCCTCGGCTAGGCCGGCCGCGGGCGGCAGGTGGAGGCGGCGAAGTCGGTTTGGGCGGTGATCCGTTCGACCGTCGCCGCGATCAGCCGGGCGGCGCTGATGGCATCGTCCAGGCTGACCATTTCGTTCGGGCTGTGCATATAGCGGTTCGGCACGCTGACCAGCGCGGTGGCCACGCCGGCGCGCGTGAGCTGAATTTCGTTGGCGTCCGTGCCCGTGCCGCGCGGTTCGGCGACAATCTGATGCGGAATCTTGCTCTTTTTCGCCGTCGCCACCAGTAGGTCGAACAGCACCGGATTCACGTTCGCCCCGCGGGTGAGCGTGGGTCCCCGGCCCAGCTTGATCTCGCCCAGCCGCTTCTGCTCCCCCTCCATGGAGGGAAAGTCCGTGGCAAAGTTGACGTCCACGGCGATGCCGACCTGCGGATCCAGGGCGAAGGCGCTGGTGGTCGCGCCGCGCAGGCCGATTTCCTCCTGCACCGTGGCCACGGCGATCACCTCGGCCGCGGGCTTGGATTTTGCCAGCAGACGGGCGGCTTCCAGCACGATAAAGGCGCCGATTTTGTCGTCCATCGCCCGGGACACGCAGCGGCCGTTCATCAACTCGATCAGATCGTAAGCGATGGAGCCGGGATCGCCGATCTCCACGACGCTCCGGGCCTGCCGGGCGTTCTGCGCGCCGATGTCAATCCACAGATCGTCCAGCTTGGTCACCTTGTCGCGTTCATCGGGCTTGATCAGGTGGACGGGTTTCTTGCCGATCACCCCCAGAACCCGCCCTTTTTTGGTCCGGAGGCGGATGCGCTGACCCTGGAGGATTTGCGGATCCCAGCCGCCGATGGGGGCGAAGTGGAGGAAGCCCTTGTCGCTCACATGCGTGATTTGCACACCGATCTCGTCCACGTGCCCCGCCAGCATGATGCGCGGGTGGCCGCCCCGGTTGAGGCGCGCATAGGTGTTGCCGTGCTGGTCGCGCCAGACGTCCTTGGTAAACGTCCGCGCCTCGTCGGCCCAGACCTGGCCGGCCTCCTCCTCGAAACCCGACGGGCTGATAGTGTCCATCAGCCGTTCCAGAAACTGACGTGCGACTTTGTCCATAAGAAAGTCTCCCTGCTCGTGGCGTCAGTGTAGCATACGCCGCCGCTCGCCGCGAACTGCTTTTCGGGTTTCCCATTGAATTTATCCGGCAAAACGCTACCGTGGGGCCATGAAAAAGACCAGCATGGCCGAGTTGATCCGTCAATTGATCGTGTTGCTCGGCGAGGACCCGCGGCGCGAGGGGCTGCGTAAAACCCCGGAACGGGTCGTCGAGGCGTGGACCGCCCTCACGCGCGGATACCATGAGGACCCCGACGCGCTCATCCGGTCCGCCACCTTCGAGGTCGAAGCCAACCACATGATCATCATCAAGGATATCGAGATCTTCAGCCTCTGCGAGCACCACCTGCTGCCGTTTTTCGGCCGGTGCCATATCGGCTATATCCCCAAGGGCCGCGTCCTGGGCGTCAGCAAGCTGGCGCGCCTGGCGGATCTTTACGCGCGCCGTCTGCAGTTGCAGGAGCGCCTGACCAACCAGATCGCCCGCGCGCTGATGGACCACCTCAAACCCGAGGGCGTCGGCGTGATCATCGAGGCGCGGCACCTGTGCATGATGATGCGCGGCGTGGAAAAACAGAACTCCAGCATGATCACCTCCGCCATGCTTGGGAGCTTCCACGAGTCCAACGCCACGCGCAACGAGTTTCTGCAATTGGTCGGCCACCACACCGCCGCGGCGTGAGGAATGGCCGGGGACGGGCGATCGGCGCTTGGTGGCATGGCGACCGGGCCCTCCGGCGCCGCCAGCCCCAGGGCCGCAACGTTTAGGTTTTCTGCTGTTTCCAGCGATCGGAGCGAGGGACGTGCCGAACAAACCGCAACGCGGCGTGGACTGGCGGCGCTATCAAAGCGCCATCGCATTCGGCACGAACTTTGCCGTCGGCATGGCGGTGTTCACGCTGCTGGGCTACTGGGCCGACCGGTGGACCGGCGGCGGGTCGGTGTGGACGCTGACGGGCCTGTTTGCGGGCCTGGCCTATGGCGGCTATGAACTGTGGAAGGTGATCCGGGACCTGAACCGGCGGAATGGCCCAGATGACCAGGAGCACGGACAAAACGGGACCTGACGGCGGCGGCGTGCCGCCGGTCGTGGAATGGCTCGTGCTGCTGGCGGTAGCCGGCGCGGCGGCGGCCGGCTTGGTGCGCGCGCAGTTCGGACCGGGCCACGGCCGGGAAGTGGCGGTGGGCTGGGCGGTGACGGTGGCGTATGCGGCGGCGGTGGCGGCGATCAACCGCCGCGCGGTGGGCGGCACCATGGCGCAAGCCCTGGCTTGGGGCGTCGGGCTGAAAGCCGCGGGACTGGGTGGCTTGCTGGCGGCCGTGCTCATCGCTTGGAAAATACCCGGTCTTCATATACAATCCTTTCTGTTTACGGTGCTGTTGGGATCGGTGGCCGCCCTGGCGGGGGAAATCCGCGGGCTGTGGCGCCTGACCAACCGCCGCGGAAAATCATGAAATGACCCAGGCAGTGGACCAGGCGGCGGCGGATGGGCTGGCGGCCAAGGGCGCCGCGCTGCAGGAGTTCATCATGCACCACATGACGAACTCGCGGGAGTGGACGCTCCTGCCCTTCCTGAAGATCGAACTGCCGCCTTACCTGACGGTGCACGGGGTGATGCTGGTGATCGCCGCCGTGCTGTTGCTGCTGACCTTCGGCGCGCTGTACCGGAAACAGGACGCGGTGCCGCACGGGCTGACGAACCTGCTGGAAGTGCTGGTGCTGTTCATCCGCAACCAGATCGCCATTCAATTCCTGGGCGAAAAGGACGGCCGGCGGATGGCGCCGCTGTTCTGCAGTTTTTTCTTCTTCATCCTGTGCCTGAACCTGATGGGGCTGGTGCCGCTGTTCAGCGCGGCGACGGCGAACATCAACGTCACCGCCGCGCTGGCGAGCGTGACGCTGGCGTTCATGATCTTCGGCGGGATCTACAAGAACGGCCCGCTGGGCTTCTTCAAGGCGTTTGCCCCGCGCGGCGTGCCGTGGCCCGTGCTGGTCCTGCTGGTGCCGATTGAAATCATCGGCCTGTTCATCAAGTCGGTCGCGCTGACGATCCGTCTGTTCGCCAACAACCTGGCCGGCCATATCGTGATCTATGCGCTGCTCGGTCTGCTGACGATGTTCGGCCTGTGGGCGCTGCCGGCGGTGGGGCTGGCGCTGGGGCTGTATTTCCTGGAACTGCTTGTTTGTTTTCTGCAGGCGTATATATTCACCCTGCTTTCAGCCATTTTTATCGGGCAGGTATTTCAACCCGAGCACTAGAACGACAGAAAGGAAACAATCATGATGACATTGACAGGCTCTATCTCGACCATTGGCGTGGGCATTGTGACCATCGGCGCCGCCTATGGCATCGGCCGGCTGGCGGAGGCGGCCATGGAAGCCATCGCCCGGCAACCCGAGGCGGCGCCCAAAATCCAGGTGAGCATGCTGATCGCGGCGGCGCTGATTGAAGGCGTGGCCCTGTTTGGTGCGGTGGTCTGCTTCCTGGCGAAGTAGACGCCGGCCGACCGCAGGCGGAAAGAGACCATGGCGGACCACGGGTCAACCCAGGCGACATTGGCGGTGCCGGGCCACGGCGGGGCCGAAGCCCCGCCGCCCAGCCTGGTGGCTCCGGATTACACCATGCTGCTCTGGGTGTGGGTGACGTTTCTGCTGTTCATGCTCATCCTCACCAAGGTGGCTTGGAAGCCGATCCTCGCCGCGCTGGACAAGCGCGAGGAAACCCTCCGCCAGTCGCTGGACAACGCGACGCGCCTCCGCGAGGAACTGGCGCAACTGGACCAGCGGCGCCATGCCGTCCTGGCTGAAGCCGAGCACAAAGCCCGCGAAATCCTTGGCGCGGCGCACCAGTCGGCCGGCCAACTGGCCGTGGACATCGGCAACCAAGCCCGCGCCGAGGCGCGCGACCTGGTCGAGAACGCGCGGCGCGAAATCGCGGACGCCACGCAGCAGGCCCGCGTGGCCCTGCGCCGCGACAGCACCGCGCTGGCCATCGCGGCGGCTTCCAAGCTGCTGCAGGAAAACCTGGATGACGCGAAGAACCGGGCCCTGACCGAACAATTGATACGGAAGCTCGATGTCTAAAGTCCTTATAGCCCGCCGTTACGCCAAGGCCCTGCTGGAGTTGGCCGTGGAGCGGCAGTCGCTGGCGGCTGTGCGCGCGGACTTGCTGGATCTGGCGGCGTTCCTGCAGGCCTCGCCGGAGCTGGCCTGGCTGGTGCGTGCCAGCCCGCTGAACACGCTGGAGAAGGACAGCCGGCTGCGCGCCCTGTTCGCCGGCCGCGTACAGCCGCTCACCCTCCAGTTCCTGCGCTTCCTCAATGCGCGGCACCGCCTCAGCCAGCTCGACACGCTGCTGGCCGTGTTCGAGGAGCTGTGCGACGCGCAGGCCGGCGTTGTGCGCGTGCGGGTCACCAGCGCGCGTCCGCTGGTGGAAAACCAGTTGGCCGGGCTGCACGACCGCATCGCGTCCGCCCCGGCCCTGTTCGCCCTGGCGCGCGAGAAAAAACTGAAGCTGGAGCAACGGGTGGAGCCCGCGCTGCTCGGCGGCTTCAAGGTGCAGATCGGCGATTTCGTGCGCGATTTCAGCCTGGCCAGCCAGCTCGATCGGCTGCAGCAGCATTGGCTCTACGCACCCATCAGCTAAGGACGCACCCATGGCCATTGATCTCAAACCGGAAGAAATTTCATCCATCCTGAAGCAGCAGTTGGCGGACTTCGACGTCGTCGGCTTGGCCTACGAGACGGGCATCGTACTGAGCGTCGGCGATGGCATCGCCCGCGTGAGCGGGCTGGCCCAGGTAATGGCCGGCGAACTGGTCGAGTTTGCCGGCGGCCTGATGGGCCTGGTCCTGAACCTGGAGGAGGACAACGTCGGCGTCGCCGTGCTGGGCGAGGACTGGTCGATCCGCGAGGGCGATCAGGTCAAGCGCACCAACCGCATCGCGTCCGTCCCGGTTGGCCCGACGCTGGCGGGCCGTATCGTGAACGGCCTGGGCCAGCCGATCGACGGCCGTGGGCCGCTGGCCACGCAGACATGGCGCCAGATCGAAGTCAAGGCGCCCGGGGTGATTGACCGGCAGGACGTCAAGGAGCCACTGCAGACCGGCATCAAGATCATTGATGCGCTTACGCCCATCGGCCGCGGCCAGCGCGAGCTGATCATCGGCGACCGCAAGACCGGCAAGACCACCCTCGCCGTGGACACGATCATCAACCAACGCACCGAGGGCGTGCACTGCTTCTACGTCGCTGTGGGGCAAAAGCGGTCCACGGTGGCGCAAATCCACGAGACGTTGAAGAAATACGCGGCGATGGAGTACACCACCATCGTGGCCGCGACGGCCTCCGACCCGGCGCCCCTGCAGTTCCTGGCGCCGTACACCGGCTGCGCCATGGCCGAGTATTACCGCGACAGCGGCCGCCATGCGCTGATCATTTACGACGACCTGACCAAACACGCCCAGGCATACCGCCAGCTCTCGCTGCTGCTGCGCCGCCCGCCGGGCCGCGAGGCGTTCCCCGGCGACATTTTCTACCTGCACAGCCGGCTGCTCGAGCGCGCGGCCAAACTGAACGCCGCGCTGGGCGGCGGCAGCCTGACGGCTCTGCCCATTGTCGAAACGCAGGCCAACGACATTTCCGCCTACATCCCGACGAATGTCATCTCGATCACCGACGGCCAGATCTACCTCGAGGCCGACCTGTTCAACGCCGGCCAGCGGCCGGCGATGAATCCCGGCATCTCCGTGTCCCGCGTCGGCGGCGATGCGCAGCTCAAGGCCATGAAGCAGACCGCCGGCCTCCTGCGCCTGGATCTGGCGCAGTTTCGCGAGCTGGCGGCCTTTGTCCAGTTTGCCTCCGAGCTCGACCAGGCCACGCGGCGCCAGATCGATCGTGGCTACCGCCTGCTGGAAGTCATGAAGCAGGGCATCCAGACCCCCCTGCCGGCGGCCCAGCAGGTGGCCATCATCTACGCCGGTGTCAACGGTTACCTGGATGACCTACCCGTGCGGCGGATCAGGGCGTTCGAAGCCCATCTGCTGCAGATGCTGGAGGCTGCGCCGGACGATTTTATCAATCCCTTCAAGGCCACCCGGGCCATGACCGAGACGATGCAGGGCCTGCTGGACACCCTGCTGAAGAAGGTCAAGCGCGCCTTTCCAGGTTGATGCACGGCGGAAACGCCGGGGACGCTGAAGCATGCCGACGCTCAAGGATTACAACAAAAAGATCGCCAGTTTGCGCAACATGCACAAGATGACCCGGACCATGAAAATGGTCTCGGCCACCAAGTTCCGGCGCGCGCTCGAAGCCCAGGTCCGGCTGGCGCCGTACGCCGCCCAGCTCCAACACCTGCTGGGCTGTTTTGCCGATGACGCGCAGGCGGGGGTGCATCCGCTGTGCGCGGTCCGCCAGCCCGTGCGCCGCGTATTGCTGGTGATCGTCTCCTCGAACCGCGGTCTGTGCGGCTCGTTCAACCACGCCCTGCACCGGCTGGCGGACCGCTGGATCGAGGACAACAAGGACCGCTACGAAGCGCTTGACGCGGTCAGTTGCAGCCGCAAGGCCACCGCGTTCCTGCGGGGGCGGGTGCCGCTGCGCGCCAGCCACGAGGAGCTCACCGCCAGTCCGACGATGGCGGCCGCCGCGCGCGTGGCCGACGAACTCATGAGCTGGTTCCTGGACGGCGACTATGACGAGATTCACCTGGCGTACAATCATTTCGTGAACGCCATGACGCGCCGGCCGCGCCTGGAGACGCTGCTGCCCATCGCCGATCTGCCGTCGGAAAACGACGGGTTCGTGTATGTGCCGTACCTCTTCGAGCCGCCCGCCGCGCCCCTGCGCGACATGCTCTTTCCGCGCGCCGTGCGGTTCAAAATGTTCTCCGTGCTGCTGGAGCATGCGGCCGGCGAGCACGGGGCGCGGATGACGGCCATGGATAGCGCCACCAAAAACACAGAGCGGCTGATGGACGAATTCACGCTCCTGCGCAACCGCGCGCGGCAGGCCGGGATCACCCGCGAGCTGATCGAGATCGTCACCGGCGCGGAAGCGCTCAAGGGGTAGGGGGTTGGGCTGGGGTCGGGGCAGGAGAGCATGGCGCTAAAAGCAGGACTTTTTTGGAGTGCGGCGGCTAGACGCCGCTTTTGGATTTGCAGAAAAAGCGCTTTCAAGCCAGCGCAGTCCAAGGTGCTTCGCGCGTAGGAATTTGGATAAAAGGACTTAATTTAGCGCCATTCGGAAACATGGGAGAACGGACATTGTCGTTGGAAGTTCGCAAGCGAATCGAGAGTTTGAACGCTTGGGCGTTTCAGATCGCCAAAGGTCTGGCCACGCGCCCTAAGGAGTCATGGTTATGAGCAGCGCACCCGCTACCGGCCGCATCACCCAGGTCCTCGGCGCCGTCGTGGACGTGGCTTTCCCGGCCGGCCAGTTGCCGGAGATCTTCACGGCCCTGAAGGTCACCAACCCGTCCATCAACGACAAGCCATGGAATCTGACGCTGGAGGTCGCCCACCACCTCGGCGACGATACCGTCCGCACCATCGCGCTGGACACGTCGGACGGGCTGGTGCGCGGCTTCGAGGTCAGCAACACCGGCGCCGGGCTCACCATGCCGGTCGGGCTGGAAACGCTGGGCCGGGTCATGAACCTGCTCGGCGATCCTATTGACGGCGGCGAACCCATCCCGACGACCCGCCGCCTGCCCATTCACCGTCTGGCGCCCGTGTTCGCGCAGCAGGCGGTCCAGCAGGCCATGCTGGTCACCGGTATCAAGGTGGTGGATTTGCTCGCGCCGTACAAGAAGGGCGGTAAAATCGGCCTGTTCGGCGGCGCGGGGGTCGGCAAGACGGTGCTGATCCAGGAGCTCATTCACAACATCGCCACCGAGCATGGCGGCTATTCCGTCTTCGCCGGCGTCGGCGAGCGCACCCGCGAAGGCACCGCTCTGTATCGGGAGATGAAGGAATCGGGCGTCATCGGCAAGACGGCGATGGTCTTCGGCCAGATGAACGAGCCGCCGGGTGCCCGCGCGCGCGTCGCGCTCTCCGCCCTGACCATCGCCGAGTACTTCCGCGACGAAATGCGCCAGGACGTGCTGCTGTTCATTGACAACATCTTCCGCTTCACGCAGGCCGGCGCGGAGGTCTCCACCCTGCTGGGCCGGATCCCCTCCGCCGTCGGCTACCAGCCCACGCTGGGCACGGACATGGGCGAGTTGCAGGAGCGCATCACCTCGACCCGCAACGGCTCGATCACCTCCATCCAGGCAATTTACGTCCCGGCCGACGACTACACCGACCCCGCGCCGGCCACCACCTTTGCCCATCTCGACGCCACCACGGAGTTGTCGCGCCAGATCGTCGGCCTCGGCATTTATCCCGCCGTGGATCCGCTGACCTCGTCCTCCACCATCCTCGCGCCCGAAGTGGTTGGCGCCGAGCATTACCGCGTCGCGCAGGGCGTCAAGGAGATCCTCCAGCGGTACAAGGAACTGCAGGACATCATCGCCATCCTCGGCATGGATGAGCTGTCCGAGGCGGACCGGGTCACCGTCGCCCGGGCCCGCCGGATCCAGAAGTTTCTCTCCCAGCCCTTCCACGTCGCCGAACAGTTCATCGGCATGAAAGGCCGGTACGTGCAGTTGGAGGACACCATTCGCTCCTTCAAGGAAGTGCTCGAAGGTAAGCACGATGCCGTCCCCGAGCAGGCCTTTTACCTGGTCGGCCACATTGACGATGTGCTTGAAAAAGCGCGGACCATCCAGACGTGAGCGGCATGGCCCCCTCCTATTCCATCCAACTGCTGACGCCGGAGGGCAAGGCCCACGCAGGCAAAGCCATCTCCGTCGTCGCCCCCGGCGAACTGGGTTCCTTCGGCGTGCTCGCCCACCATCAGCCGATGATTGCCGCGCTCGCCGCCGGCGTGCTGAAGATCACCACGCCGGACGAGCGCCGGCTGGCCTTCGATATCGGCCCCGGCCTGCTCGAAGTCACGCCGGAGCACAATGTCGTCATCCTCACCGACGACGCCGCAACCGACGACGACGCGGCGACCTGAGGTCGCTGGCTATCCACCATACGCTGCCGCCTCCTTAACGCGGAATGTGTCAATGTTCCGGATGAGCACACTTCTCGAAGTGTGCTCATGTTCGTCAGGCCGTGATGCTGTCGAATTCCGTGCATCATCCTCAGGAATTACGTGCTGTTCCCGGCAACGCTTCCCGTTCGCGGAAGGCGGCTGGCCACCGTTGGGCGACCGTGCAGCATCGCTTTCCTCCGCCGTGCTGACCGCTGGCGTCGCTGCTGGCGAGGGATACCTGACGAGCTGCGCGCGAGCGGGGTCTATTCCGAATTATTGCTCGACGGTCCGGTTGCTGCTGATTACCCTGCCCACGTTAATTCCTGGTTGAAGCCGGACAAGACGGTGGCCCGCTGCACCGCGAAGCGCGGCACGGGTCGCCGTCCGCATTCGGCCGGGAGAACAGACGATGAAACTCGAATGCGCGGAAACGATTTCTGCGTCCAATGCCACGGAGACGGACATCCGGAAGGCGTTTGCGGATGATCAGGGACGGGGCGAATTCATCATCCTGTCCGAGGCGGAGGAAGTCTACATCCAGGCCTCCGGGGAAAGCAACGGACCCTACACGCTCGAATACCGGGAAGGCGATGCGCGCCGGCATTTCCAGTGCACCCGCGATCTGCAGAAGGGAGAAGTCGAAGCGGCCTTCCTGAAGTATCTGCAACGCGACGCAACATGGAAAAGCGCCTTCCTGTGGACGAAGTTGGAGGCCAAGCCGTGGTGGAAGTTCTGGTGAACTGATGACAAACCACGGCCGCCATGCGACGTCGCCATCCGCGCCGCGCAGGCGGCCGGTGGTTGGTGGCATGACATGAAGATCTGGAAGTCCATGCTCGTACTCGCCTGCACAGCAGCAGGATGTGTGTCACAGCGGGCTCCTGTGATGAACATTTTGGATCATTCATGTCCGACTGGCTTGTGGCGAGACCGCTCGACCTTGTAAAAGAAAACCAGGAGCGTTAACCTTGTCTTAAAGGGGACGTAGAAGGCCGCGCCGCTTTGGGCGCATGTTCGCCGGCAGGATGAGGACATAAATGAGCAAGCGAACCATTGAACCGCCAAGGCGCCAAGATCGCCAAGTTGGGAGAGAAGAAACATCTGGGTTCGTCAGAATTTCATATCGCAATATGCTGTTTCTCTTATGGTTTTCTGTCCTCTTGGCGGCCTTGGCGGCTTGGCGGTTAAAATTATTCGCTGAAAAACAAATATTTTGAACATTAGTAATGCAAGGATCGCAAAAGGGGGGGGCAAAATTGAATTTAGAACTCACAAAGAATGGATTGCGAATTAAAAGACGCGTCGTGACGTGTAATAGAGTCGGAGCGATTGTTGTCGGTACCGCCCTGCTGCTGGCCCCGGGCCGCACGGGGGCGCAACACCTGTGGTGGGACACGCGGAAACTGAATGACGCGAACTGCCTGTACGGCGAGATCACGGTGCTGGCGACGCACCACGCGATCTACTACTGCGGCGCGAACTGGCATCCCGGCGAGCCCGCGGGCGGGTACTGCGGCATCCAGCACAACGGACCCCAGGAACGCCGCACGATCTTTTCCATCTGGGACACGGCGCCGACGCTCCATCCGCGGGTCACCCAGGCCGATCCGAAAACGATTTTCAACCGCTTCGGCGGCGAGGGGGAAGGGGCGCACACGCATATGCTGTGGGACTGGAAAGCGGACGAAACTTTCCAGTTCTTCGTCCAGAAGCGGCCCGGCGCTACGCCGGGCACCACGGATGCGCGCTACTACATCTACGACCGCGGGTCGAAACAGTGGCGCCATAGCGCGACCATCACGTGTCCCAACGGGGATAAGCAAAGCAAGGCGAGCGTGGCCACCATCGGCGGGGGCGGGTTGGCCTCTTTCCTGGAGAACTTTGCGGGCCAGGACCGCGACGTCCCGAAACTCGCGTTGTACCGGTTGTGGCTGGGAACCGACGCGGGCGCGATGAAGTGTCTCACCCAGGCGCAGGGGGACGGCACCTGGGGCCAACTCCACGATGCGTACTTCCTGGCGGAAGGCGGGCGTCCAGCGTTGGACACGCTCTATGGCCAACTGCAGCAGCAGTATGGGAAGCCGACCTTCGGGCGGGAGGGCGCGAAGCTGCGCCCGCTCACCGACAAACCCATCCCGGCCGCGGTGATCAGGGAACTCAAGGCTCTACCCACGGGGAAAAACGTTCAGGACAAGTGACCGGGCTATTGACTCCGCGCCTCGGATTCTTGAACCTAGCGCGCAGATGACGGGCAACCAGGGACCATGGCACGTTTTGTTGATCGGCGGCTCGGGCAACATTTCCACCGATGTTGCGCGTCTGCTGGCGGCGCGCGGCCACCGCGTCAGCGCGGTGACGCGCAGCCAACGCGCCGCGCCGGAAGGCGTCCGGCTGCTGACCGCCGACCACAATGACGCGGCCGCGCTGCAGCAGGCACTCGGCGCGGATGGGCCTGACGTGGTGATCAACTTCCTCGGTTATACGCCGGCGGACATCGCGCTCGATCACGCCCTCTTCGCCGGACGCATCCGGCAGTATATCTTCATCAGCACGGCCATGGTGTACGCCAAGCCGCATCGTCACCTGCCGTTGACCGAGGACGGTCCGCGCGGCAATCCGTTTTCGCCCTATGCGCAGCAGAAGCAGGCGTGCGAGGACTGGCTGCTGGCGCGGTGGCGCGCGGAACGCTTCCCCGTGACCATCGTCCGGCCGTCGCACACGTACAGCCCGCGTTGGATCCCCAACCCGGTGCGCAGCGGCAGCTACACGCTGCTGGCACGGCTGGAGCGGCGGCAGCCGGTCTTTGTGCACGACGGCGGCTGGAGCCGTTGGACGCTGACCGCCACGAGCGATTTTGCGGTGGGGCTCGCCGGCCTGCTGGGGCGCGATGACGTGCTGGGCGAGGCCTTCCACATCACCAGCGACGAAGTCCTGACCTGGGGCCAGATCTACGCCGCAACCGTTCACGCGGCCGGGGTGCGAGAACCGCTGATCCTCGACATCCCCACGGACTTCATCTGCCGGGTGCGCCCGCAGATGGTCGAGTGGCTGCGGGGCGACAAGGCCGAGCCGGGCGTGTTCGACAATACGAAGATCAAGTGCTGCGTGCCGGACTTTGTTTGCCGCAAACCGTTCCAAGCCGGCATCGCCGAGGCGGTGGCCTGGTTCCGCGCCGACCCCGCACGGCAAACCGTGGATCCGGAAACCGATGCCGTCTTCGCGGACGTCTGCGCGGCCTGGCAGGCCCGCAGCTAATCATTCACGCACGGACAACGGCTTGGCGGCGGCATCTGGGCGGGCGTGTGCGGCGCAGGGCTGGCCGGCGCTCTCGATGGCAATGGCGTTTTCCGGGCAGATCAGGCGGCAGACGTCGCAGCGGGTACAGCGTTCGTCGTTGATCCGGTGCCGGCGGTAGGGCGTGGCCGGGATGGCGTCCGACGGACAATGCTGTGCGCAGAGAGTGCAGCCGGTGCAGGTGTCCTGCACCACGTAGTGGATCAGCGCCTTACAGCGCCCCGCCGGGCAGCGGCCGGCCAGGTGCGCCTCGTATTCCGCGCGGAAGTAGCGCAGCGTCGTCAGCACCGGATTGGGGGCGGTGCGGCCGAGTCCGCAGATGCTGCCCTGGATGGTGAACTCCGCCAGCCGCTCGAGCTCGTCGAGATCGCGGGGCCGGCCCCGGCCCGCGCACAGCCGGTCGAGAATCTCGTACAGGCGCATTGTGCCGATGCGGCAGAAGGTGCACAGCCCGCAGGATTCGTCGCGCAGGAACGCCATGAAATAGCGGGCCACGTCCACCATACAGGCGTCCTCGTCGAGCACCACCAGGCCGCCGGAACCCATGATCGCGCCCGCGGCGGTCAGCGCCTGGAAATCCACCGGCAGATCGGCCAGGGCGGCGGGCAGGCAGCCGCCCGACGGCCCGCCGATCTGGACCGCCTTGAACGGCTGGCCGCTCGGGCAGCCGCCGCCGATCTCCTCGACGATGGCGCGCAGGGTGATGCCCATGGGCA
>Ga0209777_10004392_pt1 | contig 16705 bp, 12 predicted proteins | sample FrelakmetHBP12HB_FD_187147 | JGI IMG/M metagenome (GOLD analysis project Ga0209777, IMG submission 187147) | Freshwater lake sediment microbial communities from the University of Notre Dame, USA, for methane emissions studies -HBP12 HB (SPAdes)... | ecosystem: Environmental > Aquatic >...
CTTCCGATCTTGATGGTAAAGACCGGAGTGCGCACCCTTTACAACATCTTGTTCACGATTGGGTTTGTTTTGTCGTCGCCGTACTACTTCGTGCGGATGCGGCGGCGCGGCGATTGGCAGAAGGGGTTTTTCGAGCGGCTTGGCTGGTATGAAACGAAGCTCAAGCAGGCGATTACCAACCGTGATGTGCTCTGGATGCACGCCGTCAGCGTAGGCGAGGTAAATGTCTGCACGCAGCTCATCCGGGCGCTGGAAGCGCGGCTGCCGAACCTCAAGATCGTCGTCTCCACCACCACCACGACCGGGATGGGTGAATTGCGGCGGAAGCTGCCGACCCACATCAGCAAGATCTACTATCCGATCGACCTCCGCCAGTTCGTGAGCCGGGCACTGGGCGCGATTCGGCCCGAAGCCATCGTGCTGGTGGAGGCGGAAATCTGGCCGAATTTCCTCTGGCGAGCGCGGGACCACGGCATGCCGGTGTTCCTGGTCAACGCGCGGTTGTCCGACCGGTCGTATCGCGGCTACCGGCGGTTCGGGTTTCTGTTTAGATCCCTGTTCGCCGGGTTGGCGGGGGTCGGGGCGCAAAACGAGGCTGACGCCGCCAAACTGCGCCAACTGGGTTGCCGGCCCGAAGCGATTCGTATTGTCGGCAGCTTGAAATTCGACGCGGCCAGGCTCGACGAACGCCGGTTGGTGGATGTCCCGGCGCTGTTGCGCCAAGCCGGGGTGAAGCCGGGCGCACGGCTGATCATCGGGGGCAGCACACATGCGGGCGAGGAAGCGATTCTCGCGGAGCAATTCCTCCGGTTGCGGGCGCGGTTTCCGGACTTGTTCCTGGTGCTGGTTCCGCGCCACTTCGAGCGCAGCCGGGAGGTTGGACGCGAGCTCGAGGCGCGGGGTGTGAAGTTTGCTTACCGCAGCGAACTCGTGTCCCGCGAAGCATTTGCGCCGGGCGAAATCGATTGCCTGGTTGTCAATACGACCGGCGAGCTGAAGCACTTTTACGAACACGCGACGATTATTTTCGTCGGCAAGAGCCTCACGGCGGAAGGCGGCCAGAACCCGATCGAGCCGGGCGCATTGGGCAAGGCGATGGTCTTTGGTCCCAACATGCAAAACTTCGCGGAGGTGGTCCGCGGTTTCTTGCAGCAGGACGGCGCGGTGCAGGTGCAAGACGCGGCGGAACTGGAGAAAGCCCTGAGCGACCTGCTGGCGGATGACGCCCGCCGCGAGCAGTTAGGCCGCAATGCGCTGAAGGTGGTTCACGAGAACCTGGGCGGCATCGAGCGGACGGTGGACATGATCGTGGAGCGATTCGCAGATGGCGAGATGTTCGTTGCGCCCAAGAGGCTGAAGCGAGCCTGAAGCAAGCGCCAGCGGCGCGCGGCTAGGCCAGGATCCGGCGTCCTTCGTCGAGGAAGATGCCCTTGAAATTCATCTCGAGGGCCTGAGGATTCGAGGCTTTGCTCAGGGCTTCCTCCTCGCTCACCTTGCCCTGTTTCACGAGGTTGAAGAGGGCTTGATTGAAGTTGAGCATGCCATCGTCCATGCCGGTTTCAATTGCGGCGGCAAGCTTATCGAGGCGGTTTTCCTCGATCAGCTTCTTGACGGTGGGAGTGTTGATCATGATCTCAAGGGCAGGCGTCATGGACCCGGCCAGGGTGGTAACCATGCGCTGGCAAACAACGGCTTGCATGGTGCCGGCAAGCTGACGGCGAATCTGTTCGCGCTCGTCGGCCTTGAAGAAGTCCAGGATGCGGCTGACGGATTGCGAGGCGTTGGTGGTGTGCAGCGTGGACAAGACCAGGTGGCCGGTGTCCGCGGCGCTCATGGCGGAGGTGAAACTGACTGAGTCGCGCATTTCACCGATCATGATGATGTCGGGGTCCTGGCGGAGGATGTGCTTGAGGGCGTGATGAAAGGACAGGGTGTCGAGCCCGACCTCGCGCTGCTCGATGACGCATTGGTTGTCTTCAAAGACGTATTCGATGGGGTCTTCGAGGGTGACGACGTGCTTCTTGAAATTGGCGTTGATGTGCTCGATCATGGCGGCGAGCGTGGTGGACTTGCCGCAACCGGTCGAACCAGCGAGGAGGACGATGCCGCGGGGGGATTCGGCGATCTTCTTGATCTGCTCGAGCAGGCCCAGTTCCTCGAAGCTGGGGACGTGGGTCTTCACATAGCGCATGGCGAGGCACCATTGGCCGCGCTGCTGAAACAGGTTGGTGCGGAACCGGCCGATCCCGGGCACGAAATAGGAAAAGTCCGCCTCGCGCTCCTGCTCGACGCGTTTGCGCAAGTGGGCGGGCGTAATCTGCTGGACGACGTTGTTCATCCACTCCTCGGTCGGGAACGGGCATTCGATAGCGATCAACTGCCGGTTGATGCGGAAGATGATCGGAGTGCCAATCTTCAAGTGAACGTCCGAAGACCCGCCATCAACACCCGTCTTTAGAATACGATGGAATATTTCCATGCCGCGCAGGCTAACACTTCGCGGCGGGTAACCAAAGGCGAAAATATGGCGCGTCCGTCGCCCGAATCTACTGCCCAGTGCGCCGGAACGAATTACCCAAGCGGCGCAAAGGCCATCGTGGTGAGGCGAGCCTGGGCCTGCTTGGAAAGACCGGTGAAGACCATCGAGACGTGATAGCCCGTGTGCCGGCTGCCGGTGCAGGCGATGACGACCCCCGTGCAGTGGACCCTGCCACCGTCGCCCGGAGACTGCAGCGTGAGCGTCATCTCGGCCCATTCGGAGAAGGGTGTGGCACTGCGAAACTCGATCCCATTCCTGTGGATGATCACCGAGGCGGGGGAGAGGGACAACCGGGTTTGCCGTGCTTCAACGGTAACTTGTTGGAACGAATCAATCGCTTGAACTTTTCTCGCGCTCATACAGCAGCATCAGTATAACATACCGCGCAAAATCGTCAAATTAGTGGAGCCGAATAAGAGAACAAGCCTTACCACTCAACCACTGCCGCACCCCAGGTCAAACCGGCGCCGAACACGATCATTAGAATCAAGTCGCCTCGCTGGACCTGCCCGGACGTAACGGCCTCATCGAGCGCAATAGCGACGGAAGCCGCGGAGGTGTTGCCATACTTGTGCAGGTTGACAAAGAGCTGGTCGGGTTTGGCGCCGAGGCGTTCGAGGACGGCATCGATAATGCGGCGGTTGGCCTGGTGCGGGATGATGCATTTAATGCGTGAGATGTCGATTTCACAGCGGCGCAAGGCTTCCCGCGCGGCGGTCTGCATGGCCTGGACGGCGTTCTTGAAGGTTTCCTTGCCTTCCATGCGCAGGTAATGCATGCCCGAAGCGACGGATTCGGTGGTGGCCGGGCAACGGCTGCCGCCGCCCGCCATGAAAAGCAGGTCCGCCTTTCGGCCGTCGGCGCCCATGACCGCCGTCAGCAAGCCATGCGCGTTGGGGCGATTCTGCAGGACCGCGGCGCCCGCGCCGTCGCCAAAGAGCACGCAGGTGTTGCGGTCCTTCCAATCAACAATGGACGAGAGCTTTTCCGCGCCAATGACCAGCACGGTGTCATAGGTGCGGGACATGATGAACTGCTGAGCAATTTCCAGTCCGTAGATGAAGCCTGAGCAGGCGGCTTCCAGATCAAAGGCGGCGGCGCGGTGGGCGCCGATCTTCCGCTGCACCAGACAGGCGGTCGAAGGGAAGGGCATGTCCGGGGTGATCGTCGCAACGATGATGAGGTCGATCTGCTCAGCAGTGACGCCAGCGCGATGCATGGCGCGCAGAGCGGCTTGCGCGCCCAGGTCAGATGTGAATTCGTTCTTGGCCGCGATGCGGCGCTCTTTGATGCCGGTGCGGGTGGTGATCCAATCGTCCGAGGTGTCCACCATTCTTTCCAGATCGGCATTGGTGAGGATCTTGGCCGGCACATAGGAGCCCACGCCGCTGATGGAGCAGGTTCGGCCCTGGAAGTTATACTTTGCCCGCGGATTCTTGAATTTAGGGTTGGAGGATGGACTCATGCTGGGACCAGTGCCGTTATTTGAAGATTAGAGGTTGGGACATGTGATGCGCGAGGGGCCGGGGCCAGGGGACGAACGCCAGGTGCCAGCACAGGCTGGTTGCTGGCGCCGGGCTCCTGATCTGGAAGCGCATGGCAAAGCTAGTCCTACAGCGCCGCGGCGGCACCTGTTTCGTCGGCAGAGAGCCTTTCGTTCGCGCGCGCGACTTCCTCGGCGATGGTTTGGTTCACGTGGTGCTGGATATTCTCGGTGGTGACCCGGATGGCGTTGGCGATGGCACGTTCACGGGCGGAACCGTGAGCCTTCATCACCGTGCCATTGAAACCGAGCAGGGGTGCGCCGCCGAAACCTTCCGGATCCATGCGGCGTTTGATCGTGCGGAAGGCGTTTTGGGCAAGCAAAGCGCCGAGCTGGCGGCGGGGATTGGCGGTCAGCTCGCGTTTGAGCATGGAAAACATGGCCAGGGCCAGGCTCTCGCACGTTTTCAATACGATGTTGCCGACGAACCCGTCGCAAACGACCACATCAACGTGGTTCCGAAACAAGTCGTGCCCTTCGACGTTGCCCACAAAGTTCAGGTCGAGCAGCTTGCAGAGTTTGAAGGCTTCGAGGGTCAATTCATTGCCCTTGCTGTCTTCGGTGCCGATGCTGAGGATGCCAACCCGAGGATTGCTGTATCCGAGAATCTCCCGGGAGTAGATGCTGCCCATGACGGCAAAATGGGCCAGGTGGAGGGGTTTGCACTCGATGTTGGCGCCGGCATCGAGAAGAACGAATAGATTGTCCGGCGCCGGAATGACGGTCGCAATGGCACCGCGATCGACGCCAGGAATCCGCCCCAGCTTGAAGGTCGCCGCGGCGAAGATGCCGCCCGTGTTGCCCGGGGAGACCACCGCATCAACCTTGTCCTGGTGGACCAATTCAACCGCCCGCGCGATGGAGCAATCCTTCTTCTTGCGGAGCGCGGCAGCGGGTTTGTCGGCCATGGTTAAGACCTCGCTGGCATGGACAACGCGCACGCGATGATCGCGAAAGCCCCGCTGAGGCAACGCGGCGTGGATTTCGCTACGATTGCCGACGAGGTAGAGGGCGGTAATCTTCGGATCGGCTTGCAGAGCCCGCTTGGCGCCTTCGATCACGACCCCGCAGCCGTGGTCGCCACCCATGACATCCACTGCGATTCGCATAAACGGACGGGAAGCGGCGAAACGCGCTTCGCGTCGTGCGACCCGTCAGGCTCCGGCGGTCACGGTGAGGACCTGGCGCCCCTTGTAGTAGCCACAGGCGGGGCAAACCCGGTGGGGCACGTACGGGGCGGCGCACTGCGGACAGGTGCTGAGTTGAGGCAGGGACAGCACGCTGTTATACGCGCGGCGCATGCGTTGACGACTTCGTGACGGTTTTCGCTTGGGAACACCCATAATTCTCTAAAGTTTCAGTTTGTTTAACTCGGCCCACGCCGACGAACCCACTTCGGTTTTGCCGGTGCCACTGGCGTTTCTTGATTTGCCAATAGCCGTTCCTGGCAAACCGCGACATTTCGGGTTGCACAACGGATGTCGCGGAAACTCCAGGAGAATATCTTCCCGCACATAAGGCGTCAAGTCCACGCAGTCGTTAACCACAGCGACAGAATCCTCACCCTCCAGGGGCAGGTGGCAGGTCCAGTTGTCCAGTTCGAGGTGATATTGGAAGGGCTTGAGGCAGCGGACGCACTCGCATTCCAGGACCAGATGCAAATGGCCTTGCACGAGCAAGCCGTCCTCCAGCTTCTGGACCTCCAGTTCATGTTCCAACGGGTGGCGGACCTGAATGACCTCATCGTGCGGGTCAATGTCCAGCTCCGCGACAGGCAAGCTGCCTTCCAGATGGATGTCATGCGCCTCCAGATGGCGCAGATTTACGGCCAACGGCATAAAACTCCCACCTAAGCCGGCTTCGGGCTGAACTTGCCAACCAAGGCCGTCCGCACGTGCGCCGGCACAAACGCGCTGACGTCACCACCCAGTTGCGCCATCTCTTTGACGATCCGGGAACTGAGGAAGGTGTAAGTGTCCTTTGGCATCATAAAAATGGTCTCGATTCGTTCGTTCAATTTACGATTCATCAAGGCCAACTGAAATTCAAATTCAAAGTCGGATACCGCCCGCAAACCTCGCACAACGGCCTGGGCGGAACGCCTTTCGACGTAGGCCACCAGCAGACCCTCGAAGGAATCGGCCTCGACGTTGGGCAGATGCCGGATGGCGCGCGCGACCATCTGCACGCGTTCCTCCAGCGTGAAGAGCGGGTGTTTGCTGTCGCTCTTGGCCACCGCCACAATCACCCGATCGAACAGTTTAGTCGCCCGGTGAAGGACGTCCAGATGGCCGTTGGTGATGGGATCGAAACTTCCCGGATAAATCGCCGTGCGCATGAGACCTACTTTAGCACGCGCGCGGCGGATGACGAGCAGGAAAAACCTCAGCGAGTTATCCGCTCGACCGTTGAATGAAACCGGTAACAGAGGCGGTGTCGGCTGCCGGGCCGGTGGAGAACTCCTCCTCTAGCGGAGGCGCGCCCGGCGGGCGCCAGGGCACTTCATAAGCTTTCACGGCCGCGCGAAACCCTTTGAGGTCGCGCGGGGGCAACTCGACGCACGTTGCCGCCAAAGCGGGGTCGTCGCGGAGCAAGTGCTCGTAAGTGGTCTGGCCGATGAAGATGCGGCCCCGGCCCGAAGCGCTCTCCAACCGGCTGGCGAGATTCACTTCGCGGCCAAAGACGGTGTAATTCTGCATCTCGGCGGCGGAGCCCATCAAGCCGACTGTTGCCATCCCCGTGTTGATGCCACTGCCCAGGAGCAGAATTGGCAACATAGGTATTGGGGGCTGGCTGGCGAAGACGCGGGCCTGGTTCTCCAGCTCACGCTTTTTGTTCTCGGCCGAACGTTGCTGGTTCAACTGATAGACTGCCCGCTGCGCTTCGATTGCCGCGCGGACGCAGCCAAGAGCGTGCTTCGGATTGGGCGTCGGCGCGCCCCAAAAGGCCATGACGCAGTCGCCAATGAACTTATCCAGGGTGCCGTCCTGCTTGATCACTGTGTCGGCTATCATTCCCAGATAGAGGTTGACTGTGTCCAGGGTTTCTCTCGCCTGCTCATCAAAGCAGGCCTCCGCCGCCGCTCCGGCTAGATTATGGCTGCGCACTAGTTCGGCGACGCGCTCCTGACTGGTGTCCGTAAATTCGGTGAACCCGCGCACATCTGCAAAGAACACGGTGATTTCCCGCCGCGCACCGCCGAGGGGAAGCGTTTCGGCGGCCAACAATTCCTCTACGATCTTCGGCGAGACAATCTTTGAGAAGATCGACTTCACTCGGCGACGCTCGGCTTGCTCAAAGACCACCCGCCAAGTGACCAGGCAGACGTGCGTCATCAGCAACGCGCCGCCCACAGGCAAGACCAGCGGGAGCCAATAACGGGTCTGCACATAGAGGCCGAAACCAAACACAACGTAAGCCACGACCAACAGGGCAACCAGCCCGGAGGCGACCAGGACACGCAATTTCCAGGTCAGGAGGGCGGCCACAACGCCCAACAATGCGATCAGGGCCAGCTCAACCGCCAGCGGCGCCCGATGGATGAACCGCCCGGTGAGAATCGAGTTGGCCACATTCCAGTGCTGGCTCACCAGCAAGGTGTCCGGCTTCAGGGGCGTAGCTCCACGGTCGGTCAGGTCATTGCCCGTGGCGCTGGAGCCGACGACAACAAGTTTGCCGTTCCAAAGAGTCTTCAGCTCATTCGTCCGTCCGTCCAGACGGAGGCGGTCCTGCCAGAGCACCCCTTGGATAGCTTCCTGCGTCAGTTGCGGATGGTTGGGCGGCAAACACCAGTCAATGTAGAAATAGCCGTCGGCATCGACGGGGATGCTGCGCTCCACACCACCGGCTCCGCGCAAAGTGATCCGCCCATGTTCGAGGTCAACCTCGGCTTTGGCCAGGTCAAGCTTCAGTTCCTGGGCGGCCAGCACGATGCCCATGTGCCACAGACGCTCCTCTGTGAATGGCTTCGCCTTCCGCAGCACGCCGGGCGGCAGGTTCTCACCGCCGAAAGCCGCCAAATCAAAATTGCCCTCCCGGTCAAGTGGCAATTTGATGTCGTCCGCGCCGCGCCGCGGCAAGACAACCTGGCCGGATTCAACGCGCGCCTGATCCAAGTCCACTCCGAATTCCGGGTCCGCTGCCAATTGCCGAAAAGCGAAATGCCACTTCCGGCATACTCGAAACGCCTGTGCCCGCCGCAATTTGCCGTCGAAATAGTCCTTGTGCGTCGAGATGTCGCCTAGGGCCAGCGCGTTGGTCAGGAACAACAGTGGCGGAGTCAGGTCTTTGGGCATAGCGAGGATGACATTGCCCGCCCGCCGCATCTGGAGTGCGAAGAAATCATCCGATTCCATCAAGCTCTGGTCGGCCATCCGCACCATCGAATCGAAAGGGCGCAGTTCAGCGAAAATGAGGTCAAAGGCAACCGCGCGCGCGCCTTGCGCCACCAGTTCCTCGACTACCCGGCCGTAAACATGGCGGGGCCAATACAGGCCAGCGTTCCAGCCGAGCACCTTGTTGGTTCGCACAAAAGCAACGCTCGCGTCGTCCATGTACACGAAACCAAGGTTCGTCGCGACCGCAGGGGCGTACTTGAGCGCCTGGCGGGCGCGTACGTCATAAGTCATCCGCTCCAGACCCTCCAAGAAATCGAATCGCCACCATTGCGCGAGGCCCACCAGGAGGATGATGCTACCAGCGATCAGAACGGGAATGCGCTTGATGGGCTTGAGCTTCACTGGGCTCAAGTAAACAAAAAAACCAGAGCAACACAAGGCTGCTCTGGTTTAGAAAGATGAATGGCCGGCCATCAGCCGGCCCGGTTCTCTGCTAATGCGGTGAAATGTAAAGCAGCGTCTTATCAGCCGCAACCGGCGTTAGCGCCGGGGCCAGCCCTGCCTGCAGTTGGCTGACGATACTGCGCAATCCCGCCTTGTCGGAGTCCGGCAGCGCCGAGAGCACGCCGGTGCGGGCGTCAAACTGCTGCATGTCCATAATGACTTGCGTCACCGGCGTGCCATCGGGCCCGGGGTACGCCATCACGGCGGAGCCAGACAAAATCTTGATAACCCCATCCGCGGTGATGTCGTAAACTGTCCCGCGAATACCGGCTACGCCATTGGGAATCTTTACCTCATACTTCGAGGCGGCGGACATCTTCTTCACCGTTCCGGTGATGCGGCCCGCTTTCAAATCGAGTTGAGTTTCGGTGACCACATCCGCCCCGGTATGCGTCTCGGTCAGCTTATCGACGCCCAAGAGGGTGTTTTCCCAAATCCGAACGAGATTCTGCTCCGCCGAGGGCCGGTAGGCAAGCGTGCTGCTTGACGCCGCTTGCGCCACTGGCGCAGAGCCGTCGCCCAAGGCGAGATCAAGTCGGGAATTGGACGCGGTCTGGATGACCATTCCGGGCTTGATAACGTCGCCAACTTTGAGTGGCTGCCAGTTATTGTTGCCCGTCGAATAACGGGCGTCGCCCTTGAGCCGAACAACCTTTGCAGCGCTCTGATCAGCCGTCTGAGCGGCGAGAGTGGATACCATCGCGAGCGCTACCCCGCATGCAACCAAGCTATTTAGCAGACTTCGAGTTTCTTTCATAAGACTTCGAGTTTCTTTTATATTTGCTCCTGGTCAGTGGACTGCACTAATCTTGACTCGATTTTAAATCCCAGCGAGGTTTTGTCAACGGAATATTTCAACTTTTTTGCATGCCCCAAAACTGCTCCAAAACGGCGCTCATCGCGTCGCCTCAGCCGCATAAATCAGGCCAATTACTGGTCAACGTGACGGGAAATTGAGTTGGGCGCTAATCTCATTGGTGGCAGCCTCGATTAGCCTTTTATTCACGATCTGCAGGTAACTGCGGGCGATGTCATTGTCTTTCGCTTCCAGGCGGAGCGACCGCTCGAACCAGGGCTTGGCGGCAGCAAAATCCCCTAATTGGACGTAATGCAACCCGATATTGGCCGCGATGAAGTAGCTGTTCGGGTCCAGTTCCTCCGCCCGCTGGAAATACGACGCCGACTTGTCGAACCGCCCCAGCCAGTCCAGGCACCAGCCATAGCCAACCCACGGACTCAATTTGGAATACGCACCCCACGGATTCAACTTGATGCTGCGGCCGAACCACTCCGTCGCCTGCTCCGCCAATTGCTGATAGTTAGTGCCCCCTTCCGAACTTTGGATGCGGAAGGCTTCGCCGATGGCACAGGCGGTTTCCGCGTTCATTGGCTCGGCCGCAAAAGCTTTCTGCAAGCACGCGGCCTGCTCCGGTGAAAAGACCGATGCACGGGCGGCACGCCTCAGCCAAACGTATTCGTTCGCGTGACGCCAGCCCTGTTGCCCAAGGTAAACCGTGCCGGCCACTATGCCTGCGCTGGCAAGCGCTTTTCCCCACGTTTTCAGCGTGACCCAGTACCGCTCCGTCGTGAAGCGCAGACAGCCGCTCAACAACGCCATCAGCGTGATGGCTAGAATCGCGTTGGCGGGGATGTGCATATTAAAGTCCACCACCGAATGGAGGAGAATGGCCGCCAACCCGGCCGACGCGCCGAGCACGAACGCGAATTTGCTGCTGCCCCTTTCTTCCCCGAGGTCCCTGGTGGCGCCGCGCACAGTGGGCCAGCTCTTGAGGACCCCCAGACCCAGCAAGGCCCATGCTGACGCCACCAGCGCAGTGCCCACGATACCCCATTCGGCCAGGGCGTTCAGATAATCATTGTGTGCCCAGCCGGGCCGCATCTGGACGTCGGCCGGCCGAAACTGGCGGAACCGATAATCGTAGTGGCCGGGACCGACGCCCCACCAGACATTCCTTTGCCAGACCTGAATGGCTGCGCGCCAGAGAATGTAACGTGTGTCATCTTCGATCCGGCCAGCCCCTTCAAACACCGGCTTTAGGCGTGCCTGAACAGGAAAGCTCCTGGGCAGGAAATAAGCACCCGCGCCGATGAGGACCACCAGCAACACTAACGACGGCAGCCGGTACGCCCGGCGAAAGAGCAGCACGCCGAAGAAGAGCAGCAGCGCCAGCAGGGTCGAGGTATAAGTCCCGCGCGAAATAGTTACGGCGATGCCCGCCAGGATTACCAGCGAGGCATAGCCCAGGAAGACTTTGACCACGGGCTTCAGCCGGCTTGTCAACGTGTAGGCCAGGCCAAGCGGCAGAATCATTTCCAAAAAGCCGCCCAGGTGGTTCCGTGAGATGTAGGTGCCCGACGCTCCAAAATCAGCACGCACGAAGAAATTCCATACCCGATTCGAGTGGGTAAGGAATTGATATACCGCGTAAAATGAAATCGCCATCGCTAGGAACACCAGGGTGCAACTGATGATCTGGGTTGATTCCTGCCGATACAGGTTGTTGAGGATGGCGAGAAACAGGAAAGCATAGACCAGGATGTGAATTAGCTCCTGCCGGGCAACGTATTCAATGTCCGCGGTGAGATACCGCACGATTGCGTAAATCGTGAAAGCGACCACGGCCCAGCAAATCGGCGGCCAGAACAATTGCGGCCGCCGGTTGACCCAAAGGCGCGCGCCCCAGAGCACCGTCACGCCCAGCGTCAGCCCCTGGATGATCAGAAACGCCAGCGGCCGCACCGCCCCGGTCGCCAGCGGACCCAAGACCAGGATGGCCAGCACCAGTGTGAGGATCCCCCGCTCACACCACCGATCCAGCGTTTCCCGGTTCATCCGCCCTTGGGCAGGAACTCCCGCGGGTCGGTGATTTTACCCGTCAGGGCGCTCGCAGCCACCGTGGCCGGCGACGCGAGGAACACCTGCGACTCTTTGTGGCCCATGCGGCCGGGGAAATTGCGGTTGGTGGCGCTGATGCACTTGAGCGGCGCGTTCATCCGGCCAAACGTATCCACCGGCCCGCCCAGGCACGCCGCGCAACCGGCGTTCTCCGTCATCTGCACGCCAGCGTCCGTGAGAATCTGCCATATGGTCTGGTCCCCCCACCGCGCGGTCTGCAGGTCGTGCACAATCTCCGGCGTCGCCGGCACGCCAAACGTGTCGATTGCGACCCGCTTACCTTGCACCACGCGGGCGAAGGCGAAAAAATCGCTCGTCTTGCCGCCCGTGCAGGAGCCAATGTACGCTCGGTCCAACTGCAGGTTGCCCATCTCCTTCGCCAGTTTGCGCTGGCCGGGATTCGGATGGCAGGCGACGGTCGGTTCGAGCCTAGATAGGTCGAGCACCAGTTCGTAAACGAACTTCTGCTTCCTGTCGCGCGTCACCGGCTCGTACGTTTCTTTGGTCCCGTTGAGCTTGCACCGGTAATCCACAAAGGCCTGCGTCTGAGCGTCATATTCAAAAATGCCATTCTTGCCGCCCGCCTCGATGGCCATGTTCGCCACCGTCATGCGATCATCCATGCTCAAACCGGCAGCGCCCGGCCCGTCGAACTGCATCGCCCGGTAAGTGGCGCCGTCGAAGCCAATCTCCCCTATGCAATGCAGGATGATATCCTTCGCCATCACGCCCGGCTGCAACTTGCCTTCGAGCCGGAAGTGCATCGTTTCGGGCACCTTGAGCAGCAATTTGCCCGTGCCGAGCACGAAGCCCGCGTCCGTGTTGCCGATGCCCGTGGCGAACTCGTTGAACGCCCCCGCCATGCAGGTATGCGAGTCGGTCCCGAACAACACCTCGCCTGGACGGGTATGGCCCTTTTGCGGCAGCGCCGTGTGACACACGCCGGCGTAGTGCGACCCGTGCTGGCGCTTGAGATTGCCCTTGGCCGGATCGAATACCCAATGCCCGTTCGGGTCGTCGATCACGTCGTAGAAATAGGTGATGCCCTGCGCCTTCACGAAGTCGCGCAGGATGTCCACGTTGCGGTTCGATTTGGAATCCGCCGTGAAGATGTAATGGTCCGGCATGATGACCACCTTGTCGCGGTCCCACACCTTCGCGTCTTTGCCGAACTCGCGCTCGAACACCCCGATGGTGCCCGGTCCGCACACGTCATGCGTCATCAGGACATCGGCCTGCACCCAAACATTATCTCCGGCCTGAACCCGGGCTTTCCCAGACGCGCGGGCCAGTAGTTTTTCAGTCAAAGTCATACTGCACTGGCAACCTACCTGACCGGAAGATTGAGTTCAATAAGCAATGCAACGCCGAGTGGCGCGCGGGCGCATCTTGCTGGTACCACCTTCGCCGAAGCCTGCTTGGGCCGGAGTGCGCCCGTCCCCGGGCGCAGCGACGTCCGCAACCAACAAGGTCCTGGGACTTTCCAACATGCTGGACAAGTCGGAGCTTGCTGCGCCCGTGGACGGGCGCACTCCGGTGGCACCGCAAAGATGCGCCCCAGCGGAAAAGCAAGGGGCGGGAAGGCGATTGCTCCGGGGTGTGGATCGTGCGCGGGGGCGTGGCAGGTGAGGACTGCGAACCCGCGTGTAGGATCCTCCCAGGCTTGCTCGGTCACTGGCGGTGGCTCCGGAGAGCCGGTAAAAGACAATCCTGCCCTTCGTGGTCGATGCCAACAGCTCTAAATCGCACCGGACAAGCTCCGCCAGGCTACGGAGCAGAGGAGTTGGCTGTTGCTTTGCGCGCAATCATCTGGATCGCTCTGGCCGCGTTACCGCGAACGTCGGGATCGGGGTCGGTGAGCGCGTTCGACAAGGCGGGCAGGGTTTGCCAAGCGAGCCCGCCGAAATCCATGAGCGCCTCAGGGGCGACCATTCGCACCTCGCGGCGCGGGTCCTGGAGGGATTGGGCCAGTGCGGGCACCACAACGTTGGGGCCGAGTTTCAAGTCCCCGAGCATCCGAGCGGCGATCATTGCGGCGAACCAATTGGTGTGCCGGAGGTTTTGCACCAGGATCGGCACCAGTGGGTGGGCGTTCGTGCCGAGGTCCCTGACACACGCCATCACCCAAAGGCTGTCTGCGCCGTCAGGTTTGGAAAGCAGGTCCGAGATAGTGGGCACAGCCGGTTGTCCAAGATGGGCGAGGGCGAGCAGGGCGCGGTCACGCCTGGCCAGGGATTTGTTGAGGCCAGTGCGGCGGATCAGTTCCGGGATAGCGGGGGTGGCCGCCGGGCCAAGGACCTTGAATGCCTCCATTGCGGCCTGTGCCCGTTCCTCGGCTTTGCGATTACTGAGCACGGTCTGCACCGGGCGGCTGACAAGAATCCACTGAGGGAGTTTCTGGCAGATGGGCATCAGGTGATACCGCGAAATCGGTGGCTCATAGGCGAGCCAGGCTAGGAGCAATGGGAGCGCGTTGGTGCCGATCTGACGAATGGCGTGGGCTGCTTTATCCCGTTCCTCGAAGGACGGCACTCTGCCCTGTCGGGAGTCAAGCATGTCCAACCAGCCAGGGAGTGGTCTTCCTTCGTAGATAGGGTCAGGCAGTCGCCCAGGAAGCATGAAGAGCACAAGACCGGCGAGGACGCACCCCATCAGGAGCAAGATTTTTCCGCGGTTCGGCATGAGGCGAGGGTGACATGAACGGGGCTTGAACGGAAGTCAGAAAAAGTCACGCCCGGCCGGGATTCAGCGCCCCTGCTTGGCACCGCGCTCGGCAGGCGCTCTGTCCCAGCACCACGAAAAGCTGGCGAGGAGGCCAGCAGCTTGAGAAAAGGATCGGTCTCGAAGTATTTAGAAGCAGTGCTGAATGAGGCCACTCCGGGATTGTCGAGAACATGTCCGTAAGGGATTCGTGCCTTGTTAAGCCGACCAGAGAACGCATCTCCCAGCTGATTCTTGAAGCGGCGGAGAAGAAAGGGGCGGGAAGGCGATTGCTCCGGTGTGTGGACCGTGCGCGGTGGCGTGGCAGGTGGCCGCGAAGGGACTCAGGGGCCCAGGGACTCAGGGACTCAAGAGCTGGACATGGCTACACAAGAGCGCACCTCCTGTGCACCTGGCTTGGCCCAGGTTCCCTGAATGGGATGAATTCCCCGAGCAGCCACGCCACGCCCTCGGTCCGGAAACCCGGCGGCTGCGGACCACAACAAGCACCTTCGGGGTTGCGGCCTTTCGCCGCCAAGGATTCGCAGCCCCTGCCCTTCAGGGCAAATTCGCCGCCGTGCTTAAGCCGTTGGCAGTTCAAGCTTTAGGTTGCGCACAGCCGGTACGTATCGGGATGGGCGCAAGCGCAAGCACAAGCTAAAGCTTGAACTCCAAACTACTTCCTGATTTCGCCAAGCGGAGCAGGGCACCAGTAAGTGGCCTGACTGTGCTTCGGCCCTCCCCTTTGCCTGTTGCCGGAGTCTGCGTTGACACCGTCGGCCTAGGTGGGCTCCCCAAAAAGGCGAGCCGCTGGCCCTTCAACGGCCGCCGCCCGCTCCGCCCACCGCCGCGGACAGCTCGGGAACCTCCCCGTCGTCTCGCCGTAGTACCTCTGATCGGGGATCAGAGATAAGCTTGTTCCCAGACTCCGCTGGGAACAAGGGGCGCTTCGCGCAGCCAAAGATCGACAACATGTTGGTTCGAAATTGGGGATTAAGGGTACTACGGCGAGACTACGGCGTGGCCCGCGCGCGGCAGGGGAGGGCTGAGCGAGGGCATGGTGGGTGGCATGCGATTCGTCACCGGGTAGCGTCAGTGCAACAGTATCCGCGCATCCCATTGACTGCCAGGCAGTTGCGGAACCGCCGATTCCCTGGGTCCTGAGTGGGCGCAATCGTTGCTGGAGCTCCAAATCCACATCCCAACTCCAAACATCCGGGTATTGGCGCGGCAGCGCCAATGCGTGAAGTGGTTCGGAGTTCAAGCTTTAGCTTGCATTGGCCGGGGCGTGGCCTCCAACGGCACTGTCCAAGCCAAAACTTGGACTCCCAACGGGTTAGCGGCTGTCGCGAATTTGCCCTGACCGCCAGAGACTCGGCAGAATTGCCTGTTTACGCCCTCCGCCCGGTTTGGCAGGATGGGGGCGCAATGTACGAGCGCGAGAACCAACTCTCCCTCACTCGCGTAGCGCCAAATGCAAGCGGGCGCCCAAGAAGCAAATTCTTGTCAGTGGTCAGGTATTCTAAACCACCACGGCCCAACTGCCGGATCGTGATTGGCGGGTCGTGAGCCTCGTTAGCACAAACGACGCTTCTTCAACCGATCCATGAACTCCTGCAACCGACGCACTTTCCTACTGACTTCCACCGGCGCCACGGCTGCCGTCGCTATTGGCCTGCCGGCGCGAATGCTCGCTGCGGATGCAAAGTCGCTGCCGTCCCTTCCTTCCTACCTCATAGGCTATGAGGAGCTTTACCGTATCGATCCGCGCGCGGCGGCGCGTCAGTGGTTTCGCGAGGCGAAGTTTGGCCTTTTCCTTCACTACGGCCTCTACTCGCTGGAAAGCCGGCACGAATGGCTGCAATTTCGCGAGAAGATTCCGGTGGCCCAATACGCCAAGCTCGAGGACCGGTTCACGGCGGCGAAGTTTGACCCGAGCGCCATCACCGACCTCGCGCTCGCGGCCCGGATGCGCTACGTGAATATCACCACCCGCCACCACGACAGCTTCTGCCTGTTCGCCACGAAGCAAACGGATTTCCACAGTGTGAACAGTCCCGCCCGGCGCGACCTGGTCCACGAGCTGGCGGAAGCGTGCCGCAAGAAAGGTCTCGGTCTGTGTTTCTACTACTCGCATGGCCGCGACTGGCGGCATCCGCACGCTC
>Ga0209777_10004393_pt1 | contig 16703 bp, 15 predicted proteins | sample FrelakmetHBP12HB_FD_187147 | JGI IMG/M metagenome (GOLD analysis project Ga0209777, IMG submission 187147) | Freshwater lake sediment microbial communities from the University of Notre Dame, USA, for methane emissions studies -HBP12 HB (SPAdes)... | ecosystem: Environmental > Aquatic >...
CCAGCAGCCCCAACAGCAAACACCATCAGGCCCGCCTAGTCAGGCTCCTACCGGCCCGACGCCGCCTATGGGCAACATGCTCCAGATGACCAAGCAAGGACAAGCTCTAGGGGCCATGCAGCCACCCCAACAGGGCATGGCCAAGGGTGGGCCAATCAGCCTTGCTCAGATGCGGATTGAATTGAACAAGGCACATCATTTCGCTAAAGGTGGATCGGCTACAGCAGATGAGCCAATGGACACCACACAACGAATGCTGATCAAAGCTGAAGGGCCAAACGGAGTCAAAGGCATTGTGGTTCCCCGTCACATGTGGGAGGGCAAGACATATAAAACGGGTGAAAAAATTGATGGAATGCGGGAGCTCAACAAAGCAAGGGCTGAAGTGTATGGAGCGGAAAATCGTCAGCCATTGACCATTGGTCAAATTGGCCGTATTCATAAGCAAACGCTTGCTGATCACTTCCAAAAGCCACTGTCAGAACAGATGGCTGCTGAAGATGAAGCATTGAATAAATTGAGGGCCGCGCGGCATATTCACCGTGATGCCAACACGCTAGATGCCAGCGAAAAGTTGGATACGGTAAAACATGAAATTGATGATCAAGGACGCACTCACGTTGGCTTTGCGTCGAAGGGTGTGGCGGGGCATTCGCTTTATACGTCCGGTCATGGCAGCAATCAAATTCATCATGTGCTCAATACTTGTCCCGGCCAAACTGAAGGCTGTGGTGGAGGTAAAGATGAGAACGGCATTGTGGACACCAGCAAGGGGACGTGCTTTGCACCTAATGCTGAGTCTCAATATGTCAATGCATCTGTGCGTCGCGCCTGCCATGAGCAAGCCAAACACGATCCGGCAATGACCCGTGATTGGATTTTGGCTCATACTGGATCGTTGCGAAAAGCGGCCAAGAGCGCAGACAAGAACAACGAACGCCTGCTGTTTCGCCCCAACGTGGTTGACGAAACCGATACGTCTTCAAGGCATGTACTTCGTCATCTTAATGAGCAACGTAAGATTGAAGACAAGCCCCCAATCATTGCTAACTCATATGGCAAAACCAATGAGTTGCATGACCCAGAGAATGGCTATTATGTAACCCATTCAAACGTCGGCCCAAAGACCAAACATGGTCAATCCATTGCCGAAAACATCAGCCGAGACAAAGCGCGAGTGCGTAACACCATTTACGCCGCTGACAATCAAGGTGACTTCAAGAATGAACAGGGTCACAAAACGCCTCCTAAAGGCTCATACATGGTCACTAATGTCAAACGTGATTCACCGTTTGATAAGGAAATGCAAAAGACCATCACTCATGCCAAGTACTGGTCAGCGCCCCGTGAGCAAAATGAATTGAGCGCAATGGAGCGTGATGAGGGTGATGAAAGTCATTACGATGGTAAAGGACGCCCTACTACACCTGACAAATCTCACTATGGCCACATAGTGTTTGATGGCAGGAGGTACGACTATCAGAAGCAACACATCCTTCATCCACGTCTAGTGCAAGTGGGCACAAACGATGACGGTACGCCGCATATGATCCCAACCGATTCTCGGTTTCAAGATACAAAGTTTTTGCCACAAGATCGATTCAAAACTAGGAATGGCAAAGAAGCTGGCCCAATTTTGATGACAACGCCTACTGAGTCCACATCAAATGTTTTGCATCACACATCATTTACGCATGATGTCAATCCTGTGCATCTAGAATACGCCAAGCACAACAATGGTGAATATGAAATTGATCCGCCATTGCAGCAGGAATTTGCTCGCAACAAAGAATATGTTGCGCCACAACCAATCAAAATAGTAAAGATGGCCAAAAAAGCTAGAGGCGGTCGAGTGGCTGGTTATCAATTGGAATACAACGACGAATTCAATGCGTTCCCTGAGCAAGACAGCATGGCACAGCACCATTTGGCCAAGCGCACTGAAGCACAAGAATAAGGATTGACATGGCAGACGATCTCAACATTGACGAACAAGAAGACGGGTCTGCATTTGTGGACATGCCTGATGAAGGCACTGAAGAATTGCCTGATGGATCAGCCATCATTCAGATTGATGATGGCCCCGAGTTCGATCCAGACTTCTACGACAACTTGGCCGATTCAATTGATCAAGGCGTTTTGAGTGATCTTGTTTTTAGATATCGTGATCTGCTTGAGTCAGACAAGGAAGCCAGAGAGTTACGAGACAAGCAGTATGAAGAGGGTATTAAGCGAACTGGCATGGGCAATGATGCCCCCGGAGGTGCAACCTTTATGGGAGCATCTAAGGTGGTGCATCCCGCTATGGCTGAGGGTTGTGTGGATTTTGCGGCGCGAGCTATCAAGGAACTGTTTCCTACTGATGGCCCGGTTAAATCCAAGATCATTGGCAAGCAAGATGATCTCAAGTCGGATATTGCAAGCCGCAAAGTAGATTTTCTCAATTGGCAACTCACTGAACAGATGGGTGAGTTCCGAGATGAGCTTGAGCAATTGCTGACTCAATTGCCATTGGGTGGATCACAGTACATGAAGCTGTGGTACGACGATGAGCGCAAGCGTCCCTGCGTGGAATTCTTGCCAATTGATCGCGTGATCCTGCCTTTTGCTGCGACCAATTTCTACACGGCGCAACGCGCAGCCGAAGTGCATGAGATCACTCAATATGAGATGGATCGCCGCATTACGTCTGGCATGTACCGCAACGTGGACTACGTTAAAGCCACCGAGACAATTGAAGAAGGCAAAGTAGCCAAAGCCAACAACAAGATAGAAGGCAAACAATTTGAGTCCAACAAGGACGGCTTGCGTAAGGTTTACCACATCTACACATGGCTGGAGTTGGAAGACGACAAGAAGTCTCGCGGTAAATATGCCCCGTACATCTTGATGCTTGATGACCTCGACAATGAGGTACTTGGCCTGTATCGCAATTGGGAAGAATCTGATGCGACGATGACCAAATTGGATTGGGTTGTCGAGTTCAAATTCATCCCGTGGCGCGGTGCGTATGCCATTGGGCTACCTCACCTCATTGGCGGTCTTTCTGCGGCCTTGACGGGCTCGCTACGGGCCTTGCTGGACTCCGCTCACATCAACAATGCGGCGACGATGCTCAAGCTCAAGGGAGCAAAGATCAGCGGTCAGTCGCAACAGATTGATGTGACCCAAGTGGTTGAGATTGAAGGCGCACCGGGTGTGCAGGACATTCGGCAGATTGCGATGCCAATGCCATTCAATCCTCCTAGCCCTGTGCTGTTTGAATTGCTGGGGTTCTTGGATAAGGCCACCAGTTCTGTGGTGACCACGGCTGAAGAAAAGATTGCTGACATTACATCGAACAGCCCGGTTGGCACGACGCAAGCATTGATTGAGCAGGGATCGCACGTTTACTCATCGATTCATGCGCGGCTACATGCATCGCAGTCAAAAGTGCTGAAGATTCTTTGCCGGTTAAATCGCTGGCATTTTGACGACATGCAAAAGGGTGATGATGTCGTTGACTTGGAGGTAACCCGCGAAGACTTTGCCAAGAACACCGACGTTCAGCCGGTATCAGACCCCAACATCTTTTCTGAAACGCAACGCATGGCTCAAAACCAAGCTGTGTTGCAGTTGGCCAAGGACAATCCTGATCAATTCAAAATGAGTGTGGTGATCAGCCGTCTGCTTAAACAGATGAAGATTCCCAACATTGAACAGATCATGGTAGACGTTCCTGCTCCTGAGCAGCGCACGTCAGCTGATGAGAATGCAGCAATGCTATTGGGTCAGACGGCATATGCATATGTGCAGCAAGATCATATTGCTCACATTCAAGATCATTTGCAATTTGGAATGAACCCATTTTTTGGTCAATCACCATTTGCTGATCCAGCGTATTTAAACAATTTAATTGAACACATCAAGCAGCACATGACGCTGTGGTACATCAATCGTTCAAATGGGTACGTTGAAAATGCAACAGGCAAGCCTGTGGATAACTATGAGAACCCAACGTATACGTCCACGATTGACAAGCTATATACAACGATTGGCGCTCATGTCATGTTGGATACGCAGCAAGTGTTTGGTCAGTTTATGTCTGCGTTCCAGCAATTGATTCAAATTGCACAGCAACGGTCGAGTGCTCCGCCTCAGTTGCCACCTGATGCACAAGTGGTGAAAGACACTAGCATGGCTGAAACGCAACGCAAGACTGCAAAAGACAAGAGTGATGCACAAATTGCACAAGCTAAACTAGAAGCTGATTCACAAAAAGTACAACTCGACAATCAAACTAAAATTGATATCGAAAATTCCAAATTGACGCATCAAACAGTTCAACAACTGGCTAGTGCTCAAGCGCAGGCACAACCGCCTGTAAACCCTGCGGCAACTGCTGCGCCAACTCAAGGAGCCCCTAATGGCAACATCTGATCAAGAACAACGAGGCATTGACGTTCCGCAACACAAGCGGCTCGCTCAAGGCGAAAAGCTGGATGGCACGTCGCTGCAACCTAAAGGTGGCAGTCAGCCAGCATCATCTGGCTCCAAAGCCGGTGGTCTGTCTCACGCCAGCAAAAAGAAGTAATGATTGAAGCATTGCTTCATCGCTTAAAAATACGACAAGCAGAATTGTCGATGGCCTTGGCGCAAGGTGTTCCACAGAGCTACGAGGCCTATACACGTATGGTCGGTGAGTGTGCCGGGGTGCAATACACCTTAGACACTATCGACGCCATGTTGGAAGAAGAGAGAAAGTTCGATTAACCAATGCGCTGCAAAGCGCGAACATGCACCTGAGATATGGTGTCAAGGAAACAAATGAGTGAAACCAAGCCTATCCCTATGATTGAAGGGAAAGAAGGAGTGCCTGATTCAATTGAGTTGGCATGGGCATTCCCTAGCGTAAGTCCGGGTCAGCGTCCCTTTGGTGGCAGAGTAATTGTTCAGCTTCGACGCATCAAGAAGAAAGCTGGAATGATCATCATCGTTGATGAAACCAAAGAAAATGAAAAGTGGAACAACATGATCGGCAGGATTGTGTCGATTGGGCCGCTTGCCTTTAAGAATCGAGACACTATGCAACCGTGGGCTGAAGGCTCATGGGCTGAAGTTGGTGACTTTGTTCGGGTGCCAAGATGGGGTGGTGATCGTTGGGAGCGTATGGTTCCTAATGAAGATGGTGAAGACCCTGTTTTGTTCATGACGATCAATGATCATGAATTGATTGCTGCGGTCACAGATGATCCGCTGTCGTTCAAGGCTTACGTTTGAGGTAAAAAATGGCTGAAATTAAAGAGAATATTGAAGTTGAAGAACAGAATGATGGTTCTGCAACTGTAGATGTGCCCGAAAAAGACTTGGAACCCGAAGTTGTTGATGAACAAAATGGGTTTGAGCGGGCAAAAGAAGCAAGTGATGCGGATGATGATCATCCTGATGATGATGAAGAGCTAAGGGCTGCCAAACGCAACCGTCGTCGGGCTAAAAAAGACCTAGTTCGCAAGACAAACCAAGAAAAAGACATTCGATTGGTGCAAATGGCCCGTGAAAACGAGGACATGAAGCGTCGATTGAGCCAATTGGAGCGAAATACCAAGGCAGAACACGTTGTTCGCATCGATAAAAACATTGATGACGCGCAAACGCGACTGGAATACGCAAAATTGCAGATTGCTGAAGCCACGCAGAACCAAGATGGTCGTGCAATGGTTGAAGCGCAAATGCTTTTGCAGGCTGCATCAGATGAAGTGCGTTCGCTCAAGCAAATGCGTACTGATGCTGACCGAGATTTAAATCGTCCGCAGCAAAATAACGCTCCAGACCCTGCTGTTCAGCGTCGTGCCAACGAATGGGTGCGTCGCAACAATTGGTATGACTCCAGTCTTCAAGATGCCGACAGTAAGGTCGCCAAGAAGATGGATGAGTTAATGGTGGCGCAAGGCTGGAATCCGCAAGACCCTGATTATTGGGATGAACTGGACAGTCGTTTGCAGAAAGAATTGCCGCACCGTTACAATGACCGTAATGACGATGAGAAACCTAATGTCAGACGACCGAGGAATGTTGTGGGAAGTGCAGGACGTGAGGCATCAGCAGCTTATGGGGGTTCTAATCGCTCCCAGTTTGTACTTTCGCCTGAGAGGGTGAGGGCTATGAAAGAAGCTGGTGCTTGGGACAATCCTGAGCGTAAAGCCAAGATGGTTAAACAATTTATGGCATACGACCGCGCTAACCGCAGTAACTAAGGGGAATACATTATGGAATCTCGACTCAAGAAATCTTTGAACACTGATGGCCGTCAAGACCGCTCGAACGGGGAGGCAAGCCATGCAGCGCCAGAAGAGAAGTTCATTTCTACGCAGGAACGTAAAAAAATGTGGAGCGAGGAGTGGACGCAATCAGCATTGCCAAAGTTGCCCGATATGGAAGGGTGGCACCCGTGCTGGCTTTCAACAACCAATAGCTACGATTCAATTGATAAGCGAATTCGGTTAGGCTACGTTCCCGTTAAATCGGAAGAGTTGCCTGACTACAAGGACTTTCATGTGAAATCGGGTGAGCATATTGGATATGTGTCTTGCAATGAGATGTTGCTGTTCAAGATACCTATGCATGTTTTCCAAGAAGTCATGACTCATATGCATCACGACAAACCTCGTGAAGAAGCAGAGAAGGTCATGGTTCAAATGGAGAACCTGCAAGGGCAACGAGACAGCAATGGTCGTCGCTTGATGGAGATTGAAGGCGAGGGTATTGGCTCTATTGACAAGCAACCAAACCGTACACCCGTCTTTTCGGGTTAATTTTTCAAGGAGTCTATTATGAGTTCAACCTCTGCTCCGTTTGGCTTGCGTCCTGCGTTCCACCCATCTGGTCTGGATCGCGCACAGGCGCTTGCTGGCGGCATTGTTAGTGGCTACAGCACTGCTATTCTTAAAGGGCAACCTGTTGCCTATGGTAGTACTGCTAACGGCGGTACGCTGGGTACTATTGTTGCAATTACTGCAAGCAGCACTCAAGCCATTTGGTCGGGTGCTTTTGCTGGCGTTGAGTGGACTGACACAACTGGTCGTCGTCGCGTCTCCAATTACTGGCCAGCCAGCACCGCATACATTGCGGGTTCGTGCGTCGCTTACTTCTACAACGATCAAAACATCGTGTATGAAATTCAAGCTGACGGTTCAATGGCGCAAACCACGATTGGTAATGAGTATCTGTTTACGAACGTGACTGCTGGTTCTACGACCACTGGTCTGTCGCAAGCCACCTTGGGTGCTTCGACGGCCGTTGGTAACGGCCAACCCGGTCAGATGCGTGTTGTTGATTTGGGTCAAGGGGTGGATAACGCATGGGGTGATTCCTATACCGTTGTTCGTGTCGTTAATTCTGCTTCTCAGTTCTTCGGTACTGTGAACGCCATCGCTTAATTAAGGAGCCCAAATCATGGCCGCACCAATGCGTAGTACGGACTTCCGAAGTGTCGTTGAGCCTATCCTCAACGAATGCTTCGATGGAGTCTATGACCAACGTGCCGACGAATGGAGTCGTGTTTTTCGTGAAGAGGACGGTATTCCTCGTAACTATCACGAAGAGCCGGTTCTGTACGGTTTCGGCGCTGCTCCCCAGTTGCCCGACGGTACTCCAGTAACCTACCAACAAGGTGGTGTTCTGTTCCTTCAGCGTTACCTCTACAAAGTGTATGGCTTGGCCTTCGCTTTGACCAAGGTGCTCGTTGAAGACGGCGACCACATTCGTCTGGGGCAAGTTTATGCACGTCACTTGGCACAGTCTTTGGTGGAAACCAAAGAACTGCTGTCTGCCAACGTGCTGAACACTGCTTTCAATAGCTCGTATCCCGGTGGTGATGGTGTGTCGTTGACTAACACGTCGCATCCAATTGTTAACGGTACGTTCAGCAATCAATTGTCGACGGCTGCTGTGCTGTCGCAGACTTCGCTTGAGCAAATGCTGATTCAGATTCGCCAAGCAGTTGACAACAACGGCAAGAAGATTCGTTTGGTTCCACGTCAATTGATCGTGGCTCCGGGCAACATCTTCCAAGCTGAAGTGTTGTTGAAGTCGGTTTTGCGTACCGGCAACGCCAACAACGACATCAACCCAATCAAATCAATTGGATTGTTGGACGAAGGTGCTGCTGTTCTGTCGCGTTTGACTTCGTCCACCGCTTGGTGGGTGCAGACTGATGCCCCAGAAGGCTTCAAGTTGCTGATGCGTCGTCGTCTTGAGAAGACGATGGAAGGTGATTTTGAGACCGATACGATGCGCTACAAGGCTACTGAGCGTTACGCTGTGGGTTTCACTGACCCACGCGCCGCCTACGGTACGCCGGGGGTGTAAAGCAAAAGGGGGGGAACGATCCTCCCCTTTTTTTCAAACATCGATCACGCTTTTCATGGAGTAGATCATGCCTTTGTTTTCTGACGATTTGTTTTTGGGTAGCGGTGCTACCTATATGGGTACTGGCAACTATGCTGCTACCGCTGTTTTTACTGGTACGATTTCCACCACGACGTTGACTGTTCAATATCAACAGTCGGGCGATCCTCTGGTTGTTGGTCAATACATCGTAGGTTCTAGCGTTACTGCTAACTCTTACATTACTGCATCGCTGGGGCAAAACTCCAGTGGTCTGAATCAATATACCTTGTCGCAGTCATCGACTGTGTCCAGCAATACCACGATGTATGCCAACGGCAATGCATTGCTGGGTGATCCATCGCCTATGTCGCTAGGTGTTGGCCCATTGGGTCGTGTGTACATGTGGGACACCATTCCACAGACCTTGCAAGCCGCCAACATTGCTGCATCGCAGACGCCTGCCGCAGCCGGTAACCTGACGTTGGCCGCTGGTACGTCGGTGGTGACCGCGACGCGCAGTGATGGTACGACCGTGTATCAATTGGATGTGCCTCGCGCTTTGAGCGTGACTCAAGTTACTGCTGGTACGGGCCGCAACTTTACGGTGTCTGGCTATGACTATTACGGTCAAGCCATGACCGAATTGATTGCCTCGACTTCGGGTTCGACCATTAGCGGCAACAAGGCGTTTTATCAAATCGCAAGCATTGCAGTGTCTGGTGCAACCACCACCGCAGTGACAATTGGTACGACTGACAAACTTGGTTTGCCTGTTCGCACCATTGATGGTGGTTATGTGGTGAATGCTGGTTGGGCTGGTACTGCTGGCTTCAATGCCGGTACGTTTGCTGCCGCTGATATGACGACGCCTGCCACCAATGCTACGGGTGATGTGCGCGGTACTTATATCCCATCGAGTGCCACCAACGGCTCGCGTCGCTTGGTTATGGCAATTGCTGTTCCTGCAATCGCAGTTGGCCCCAATAGCACTCGCAACGGTGCTCTGGGCGTGACTCAAGCGTAATAGGAGACTTTCATGTCTAAATTTCAACCAATGGTGAAAATGCACACCGACGAGCCTTCAGTCTTACTGAAGCTCAAAAAAGGTGGAAAGGTCAAAGCGCACCACAAAGCGCATGAAGAGCATGGCCACAAGGCAATGCATCATGCTGCCAAGGGTTTGCATCACGCTTTTGAGTCTGAGGCTGGCAAAGCCCCTAAGAAGCCTTCTATGGCCGAACGTCATAAGGCTATGAATCCCAACCTGTACGCCAAGGGCGGCAAAGTGGCTCATAAGCTGGGTGGCGGTGCTATGCCTATGGCTGGGCAGGGGATGCCTATGACTCAACCTGCCATGCCCAATCCAGCAGCAATCAAAGCCGCAAAGCAGGCCAAGCTGCGTCAATTGGCAATGGCTCAGGGTGCTCAAGCCCCTATGGGGATCAAGAAGGGCGGCAAGATCGCTGGTGAGAAGGCCGAACTCAAGCACATTGAGAAGGAACTCAAGCACCATGAGTCCATGAAGGCTGGTAAGGCTCATCATGGTCTGAAGCGTGGTGGCAAGGTTAGCGGTGCAGAAATTGATCGCGATGAGACCAAGACGACCGTTGAGCACAACGAAAAGAAGTTTGCCAAGACCAAGGTGTACGACGGCGAACATGCCGATCACACTAGCGGCAAATCAGGCATCGTAAAGCTGGGCAATGCTGGTGGCTACAAGCATGGTGGCCATGCTCATAAGAAGCATCATTTTGCTTCTGGTGGTCGTGCCACGGGTAGTTCTATTCCTAGCGAAACCAACGAGAGCGAGACTCGGGGTCATAGTGAAATGGGTGGCACTATTGAGGGCAATGAGCACTATTACGAGAACACTGATTTGCACAGTGGACGCCCCTTCAGTGGTTCTAAGACCACTGGCGAAGTTCATATGTCCAATGCAGGCGGCTTCCGTCATGGCGGCAAGGCCAAGGTGCATCACAAGGCTGATGGCGGTGCTATCGACAAGTACGATACCCGCAACACTGTAGAAGGTGGCAATTGGGAAGGCCGTCCTGCTGACACTGCCAAGCCGGGTAAGCGCAACACCAAAACTGGTGAAGTCAAACTGGCTAATGGCGGTGGCTATAAGCATGGGGGACATGCGGCAAAAAAAGCGTATGCCACGGGCGGTAATGTCAATGACATGGGCCGTTCCGTGGCAATGCCTAAAAAGGCACTGTCTCAGCCTGTAGCTAACAGCTTGCAGTCTGGTACTTTCAAGAAGGGCGGAAAAGTAGGACACTATTACGATGGCGACAGCGTAACGGTCGATCCTACGCCATCCAATTCAACTGATACCAGAGGCGAGAAGTACGCTAAAGGCGGTAGTACTTATGGTGTATCTACTCCAATGCGTCTAGTAAAAACACACACTGGCCCGCAAGGTCATGTGGCGAAAGTTTACAAAGACAAAGATTGGGGCGAGCATCGTGTGAAGTTGTTTAGTCCAGAAGGCAAGCATCATGTGAATTCGGACTATCACACTGATGACAAAGAGGATGCCCATAGTCATGCCATGCATATGGTTGAAAAAGGCTTCTCCAAGGGCGGCAAAGCTCAAAAGTGCTAAATAAGTAAGGGAGTTTCGGCTCCCTTACTTTTTCAAGGAAAAAACATGTCTCAGTTGTCTGTCTACACAGGCCCAACGTCGAATTCTGATAATCAATTGCGTATTCAGCAAGCGCAACGCTCGCCTGCGTATGATGCAGTAGACAAAATTCGTGTTTCTACTCCTCAATCACTGATTGACACCGACTTTGAATATGGTCAGCAGGCCACAAAGTGGGAACAAGTTTCAACGCAAAACAATCGCCAATCGGCGTACTACATCATTGATGCACCATTGCCTGTCACGGCAATCACGGGCAATCAAACCAATACTTATCAACTTGTCATCACGACAGGTTCTAACGTCACCGTAGCAACTGGCACCCCCATCTTCATTGAAGATGCATTAGACCCTAATGCCAAGGGTTGGGGCTATGTGGTCACTGGCGTGTCCGCAGGAACGTCATTTACGGTTCAAATGAGTACCGCAACGACCACCGTTACTTGCTGGTCGGCAACTGCGACGTATGTCTATCAAGGTTATTTCTATTCCAATTGCGGTATTAATCTTGGAACGACTACGGCAGTCACCAATGTTGGCACCACCATTACCGTTACGACAGCATATCCACATGGATTGTTGGCCAACGCATACATTTACATGGTCGGCTTGACAGCTTCCACAAATGCACCAAATGGTGCGTTTGTTGTTGCTACTGTTCCAACATCGACGACGTTTACGTTTAGTGCCGTTGCAGTTGGAGCGCCGACTGGCACCATTAACAACACTGTTGGCCAAACCAATTTGTATGCTCGCCCAGCAGGATGGGTAGATGCTCACGCATACGATGGATCAATTAATTTTACGGCAGGTGCAGCAGTTCCTGCACAAACGCTGGTGCGGCAGACAAGGCGGTATTTCCGGTATCAATCCGGTAAAGGCATTCAATTTGCCACCGGCACCGCGATGAAGCCGCAAATTCAATTGCCAGTGCTGACGGCATCAGGTGGAACAATTACTGTTACTACCAAATGTCCGCACAACATGACGGTTGGTACTTCCGTCAACGTGAATGGTTTTGATCAAACGGCCTACAACGGCACGTTTGTTATTTTGACCGTTCCGACTGCTTTGACATTTACTTATCAAACGGTCAACAACATCACGCCATCAGCATTGACGGCAACATCGACTGTGCCAAACATTGGCCATGTAAGCCCTGCTGCATGGTATGGGTCGAGCAACAAGATTGGTTTTTTTGACAACCAAAATGGAATGTTTTTCCAATACGATGGACAAACACTCTACGCTGTTTATCGAACCAGTGTGAATCAAATTACTGGTACTGTTTCTGTTACGCAAGGTAGCGGAACTGTCACTGGCACCAACACTGCGTTTGCCACTCAACTAATTGTTGGTGACTTTATTGTAATTCGCGGCCAGTCCTATCGGGTTCTGAGCATCACCAGCAACACAATTCTGTACATCAGCCCAGAATATCGTGGAACGACCATTGCCAATGCATTGGTATCGCGCACAATTGATACAAAGATTCCGCAGTCGTCTTGGTACGATGTGTTGGATGGGTCAAGTTCTGCTTCTAACCCATCAGGATACAACCTTGATCTGACCAAGATTCAGATGTTTTTCATCGACTATGCTTGGTACGGTGCAGGTGTCATTCGTTGGGGCATTCGTACTACTGGCGGTGCAATTGCTAATGTGTACACGTTGCAAAGCAACAATGTCCAATACAGTGCATATCTTCGTTCGGGTAACCTGTGTGGCCATTATGAACAGAACAACGTGGCTGCAATCACAACGATTACGTCCAACGTACTAGCTGGTGATACCACAATCAATGTGGCATCGACGGCAGGTTTTAACCCAGCCGGTGGAACTGCAAAAATTACCGCATCTGGCATTGGCGGTGCAGTTGAGTATGTTTCTTATACGAGTCTTACCAGTACCACGCTGAATGGACTGACTCGCGGCGCAACGGGTGGCGGCGCAGCGTCTGGGTTCACTTATTCAGCCACGTCTCCAGTGTCCATAGAGTACGCATCGCCTGATACCGCAGCATTGCTGTCGCATTGGGGTTGTTCCATTTTGATGGATGGCGGGTACAACCAAGACGTATCGGCCATTTACAACTATGGCATGACGGCTCCATTGACGACTGCTGCCAACACCAATGCCGTTCCAATTATGGCCCTTCGTGTTGCTCCATCAGTTGACAATGGCACTGTTGGTTTGATGGGTGTCAAAGAAATCATCAACCGCTTGCAATTGCAATTTCGAGAAATTGCAGTGGTAACAAACACGACGTTCCTAATTCAATTGATTTTGAATGGCATCCCATCTGCGGCATTCTCTAGTGCCTTTGTAACGCCAGTTCAAGGCGGCACTAACACCAGTTCAATTGCACAAATTGCCGTGAACACGACCAACACTGTGACGATCACTGGCGGTGAGTCAATTGCAGCGTTTTACAGCAACTCAGCCGGTCAAACGACGTATGACTTGTCGACGATTGCGGCTGTGGGCAATGCGGCACTTGGCGGCGGTAATTCCAATACGGTTCCCACCACTCAAGCAGGATTCTTTCCTGATGGCCCTGACATTGTGTATGTGGTGGCTACTCCGTTGAGTGCTACGGGTAGCTTTACTTGTGTGGCTCGTTTGAATTGGCAAGAAAGTCAGGCTTAATATGCCCTTGAAACAATCCAAATCCAAGAAGGCTTTTGAACACAACATTGAAGCCGAAATTCACGCAGGTAAGCCTCAAAAGCAAGCCATTGCAATTGCTTACAGCGTCAAGCGGAAGGCCAAAAAGGCTGAGGGTGGTGAAGTCAAGGATGATCCCAACAAAGGGGCTCCTTTCACCATTCACAACCGCCGCACGGGCGACACGGTGGGCAAAGCCAACACCATCAAAGGTGCGCGGCAGTCAAGGGATCGCAAGGATACAGAATATGGTGGCTATGCTCACCACATCAAGGATTCTGAAGGCAAGCATCGCATGAAAGTGGGTGGAGTAGTCTCCACCCATACGCCCAGCAGCAAGCACAAGGGATGCTGGTGATGAAGCCCGGTCTGTACGCGAACATTCATGCTAAGCAAGAACGTATCGCGCATGGTTCTGGTGAGCATATGCGAAAGGCTGGAGCCAAGGGCGCTCCTGCCGCAGATGCCTTTACAGAAGCCAAGAAGACCGTGAAAAAGAAAGAAGGCGGTGTTTCTTTAGCCGTGGGGCGTGGCGAGAAGTTGCCTGCCTCAAAAGGTGCAGGATTGACCGAAAAAGGCCGTGCAAAATACAACCGAGAAACTGGCTCTCATTTGAAGGCTCCACAGCCCGAAGGTGGCTCGCGTCGAGACTCGTTTTGCGCGAGAATGTCAGGTGTTGTGAAGCACTCAAAGGGCGATGCTGAACGGGCGAAAGCATCACTCAAGCGGTGGAATTGCCCCGGTTGGTAAGGAGAACAAGATGTCTGACAAAAAATTGTATAGCCCTTGGGGCAAAGCTAACAAAGAGTTGTTGGAAAGTTTGACTCCAGAGTCATACCCCAACCCTAAATACAACAAAGAAGCTGTAGACAAGGAAATCAGCCGATCACGTCAGAAGATTGGCGGGTCTGAAGCCAAGAAGATTCATGCACTGTTGAGTGGCCGACATGCTGAAGGCGGCAAGATTGATCTCAAGCATTGCGTAGTCAACACTGCTGAAAAAAGAAACCCAAAACACAAAAGGTTTTGAGGGTTACCATAGCGGGACGTTAACTAGAAAGTCGCTATGGCTCAAATTACCCGTGTGACGCTATCGTCAGTTACGGTATCAAAACCCATTCCCTTGAATGTTTACGCAGACCCATTCAATGTGGGTCTTGGCGTAAAGCTGTCGTCTGGGGCCGTATTGACGTATACGGTTGAGCACACGTTTGATGATGTACAGAGTGCATCGTTTAGCCCTGCAACGGCTGCATGGTACTCCAATGCATCCATCAATGCTGCCACAACCAATTTGGACGGGAACTATGCATTCCCTGTCACTGCAATTCGATTGAATGTAACGGCGTATACGTCGGGTACAGTCACGCTTACTGTGATTCAATCGGGCTAATAAAATGGTCAGCCAAGTCAGTTATGTTGCACTGAACCTTGTCTCGACTGACAACAGTGTAACCATCACCAAGCTATCTAACGGCAACACCAATCTTCAGACGGCTGGCGGTGTTGGAGGAACGCCTGCATCACCAGTTAAATTTGAACATGCACTGCACTATTGTGATAAGCGGTAGCGTGGCTGTTACTCAGGATGGTGTTACCACAACCCGATCTGCGGGTGACATCATCGACCTTGGAACCACACCACACTCAGTGACAGCGTTGGAACCAGCAGTCATCATCAACATCACAAAAAATAATGTGTTGGTCGCGGACACAGCTAAACAAAATATTACCAACAAAATTTCTGAATTAGATGCAATTGCTGAAATGGCAAATTCAATGAAATTGTCGTTGTCCAATCTATTGGTGAGGTAAAGCATGGCTTACAGCGGCACTGTCGGAACAACTGTAATTACAGTACAGCAGTTCATTGATCAAGGGGCTCGCCTAGCAGGCAAGCTCGCGGAAGAACTGACCATTGAACAAGTGCAGGGCTCTCAACAAGCCCTGTTTTTTGTTTTGAGCAACTTGATCAACCAAGGCATCAATTATTGGGCGATCAACAAGCAGGTATACGGTCTTCAGCCGAATCAATACGAGTACTTGCTACCTTTGGGTGGCGTGGACGTTTTGAACGCCCTGTACCGCACTATGACCCGTCCTAGCGGATCGTATTCAGCAAGTGATGGTAGCGGTACGTCGAACATCTACGACAACAACATCACCACCTACAACCAGATGACGGTGGCCAACGGTAGCTACACGGTCACTTATGGTGCAACCAACACCCAATACATTGGTTCAATTGGATTTATGCCCTATGTCGCCGGTGGCGGTAGTGCTGTGTGGAACTACTACTTCCAATCATCAAGCGATGGGATCAATTGGACAACTCTGTACACCGGAACATCTGTGTCTGTAACGGATGGCCAATGGATTTTCCAAGACATTGATCCCGGAGCCAATGTTGCTTACTACCGAATGCAAGCATTTGGTGGCACGACACTAGCACTGTATGAATTGTATTTTGGTTGCAATTCAACTGAAATTACGATGGCTCGATTGAATCGTGATGACTACACGAATCTGCCCAACAAGAACTTTACGGCCAATCAGCCGTATCAGTTTTGGTTCAATCGGACATTGCCGCAATCCAAAATTACGTTGTGGCCTACGCCATCGAACCCGTTTGTGCAGATGACGGTGTGGTACTCACGTCAAGTAGACGATGTGGGTGCGCTGACCAATCAATTGGAAATTCCACAACGGTGGAATCAGGCAATCCAGTATTTGTTGGCTCACCAGATGAGCTTGATCTTGCCTCAAGTGGATCAAGGGCGCATTGCTTACTTGGATGCCAAGGCAGAGCAGTATTTCCAGATGGCTGAGAACGAAGAGCGCGATAAGTCGCCCATCTACTTCAGCCCAAATATTGGCGTATACACAAAGTAAATCATGCCTAAATGGTTAGACACCCGTGGCAATTCAACGATTGCAATCTTCATTTGCGACAGATGCAAGATGAAGCGACCAATCATAGAGGCACAGCCTGATCCCAATTTTCCGGGGTTGAAAGTCTGTG
>Ga0209777_10004394_pt1 | contig 16701 bp, 19 predicted proteins | sample FrelakmetHBP12HB_FD_187147 | JGI IMG/M metagenome (GOLD analysis project Ga0209777, IMG submission 187147) | Freshwater lake sediment microbial communities from the University of Notre Dame, USA, for methane emissions studies -HBP12 HB (SPAdes)... | ecosystem: Environmental > Aquatic >...
TGGGTTGGGCCGGTCAGTTGTCAGCCGGTCAGCCGGTGAACCGGTTGGCCTCTCAACCAACCAACTTACTAACTTGCCGGCCGACTGACCGACTATCCAGGCGGCGGGAATATCCGCCGGGTAATCAGGTTGAAACTCTCTAGAACAAGGTCCTTGCCTGAACTCAGCCGGCGCACCGTGTACTCGCCGATGCCGGCCAGCACCTCGGAGACCGGCGCGGCGCGCTCATCCGGCACCGAGCGCAGCAGACCCAGGCTGGCGAATCGGCCGATGCCGGCAAGGGCGAACAGGACCTGGAAGTTGGTGAAGCGGAATGGTCCGACCTGCCAGGTGAAACTGTTCAGTAACTGCGCGATCGTGCCGCCCAGCAGCGAGGAGAGAAAGCCGGCAATTCCGGTGACCGCCGTGAACAGCGCGAAATAGGCGTCCCGGTTCTCCCGGCCCGAGGCGAAACTCAATAGAAGATTGAACCAGGCCAGGGTCGCCCCGCTCCAGAACAGCCCATTGCCGACCGCGTCCAGCCAAATCGGGAGCAGGAACCTCGGCGTGGCGAAGACCCAGAACAACGGGAGCATGCCGGTGCAGAGCAGGTTCAGGAACATCACCGGCTTGGCGCCGAACCGGTCAATGCCCCGACCCCAGAGCCATTGGAAGGCAATGCCGCAGGCCGCGCTCACCGCGATATAGATGCCGAGCAGGGAATAGGAGTCGTGGCTCAGGTTCTTGAGCAGGTGCACGCTGTAGAACCCGGATGCCAGCGGCGCGATGAGCGACCAGACCGCCATGAAGCGGATGAATTTGCGGAATTTGAGATCGGACCAGGGTTCGGAAATCACCGCGCGCAGGGCCGGCATGACCGGGCGCGGGGCCACGGGTTTCAGCGTGCGCGGCTCGGGCTGCAGGCGCAGGAGAATCATGGCCACGACGCCGGCCAGGACGCCGAGCACGCAGACCCAGGCGAATCCCTGGTCGGTCTTGTTGGCCTCCAGATACCGGCCGGCCAGAAATGCAAAGACCATCGTGGTCAGGCTCATCAGGGTATTGCGAATGCCGAAATAGCGACCCCGGCTGGCTTCGGGCACCAGGTCGCCCATCCAGGAAGTCCAGGCGTTGCCGGCAATGACCAGCAGAAGGTTGAAAACCGCAACGACCAGCAGAAACAACCAGATTGACAACCGGTGGTGCGTCAGCAGGAACGGCAGGTAGACGAGGAAGATGCTCCGCCCGACAACCGACGTAATCACCGTCAGGGGCTTGCGTTCGCCCAGCCGCGACACCAGGAGCGCGCCGACGATACTGGCCGCGGTGAAAAGCGCCGCGATGGCCGAAAGCAGGCCGAACTGAAATGTAGTTGCGCCCCAGCGGAGCGCCAGGCCGGTCATGAACACGCCACCAATCAGCGACGCGTGAATTGTGGCGAACGTGCCCTCGAAAATCGAGATGCGCAGGCCGTTCTGCACCTGCTGCGGGGTCAACGGACTCGCGGCTGGCGGCTGGTGGAAGGGAGGTGAGGGTTGGGGGTCAGGTCCTGCCGCCGATGCACGCGGATTCCTGTCGGCGTTCATCTGCGGCAGAAGCTGACTGCTTCATCCGCGTGAAACGAACTGCGGACAAGCGGGGCCGAGAAGACTGCACGAAACCCAAGCTCACGTCCGATTCGGGCATACTCGGCGAACTGCTCGGGTCGGACGTACTCGATTACCGGCAGGTTCCTGCGGGTCGGGCGCAGATACTGCCCGATGGTCACGATGTCGACACTGACCGCACGCAGGTCGCGCAGCGTTTGAACCGCCTGCTCAGCGGTTTCGCCCAGTCCGACCATGATGCCGCTCTTGGTCAGCTGGTTAGGGTTCAACTCCTTGGCCCGCCGCAGCACTTCAAGGGAGCGCCGGTACCCGGCCCGCGGGTCGCGGACACTGGGCGTAAGCGCCTCGACCGTCTCCAGATTGTGGCCCAGCACGTCCGGTCGCGCGGCAGCGACCGCCTCCATCGCTTGGGGAGCGCCGTCAAAGTCCGGCACCAGCACCTCGATTCTCCGAGTTCGGCCCGGGTCGGACAGGTCGGACTTGTCCGACCGGTCCGACCATTCGCGGACGGCCCGGATTGTCCGGGCAAACTGGCCGGCGCCTGAGTCCGGCAGGTCGTCCCGGTCAACCGACGTCAGCACCACGTAGCGCAGGTTCAACTGCGCGACCGCCTGCGCGATGCGTTCCGGTTCATTCGCGTCAAGCGCGGCCTGCGGGTTGCCGGTCTTGACCGCGCAGAACCGGCAGTGCCGGGTGCAGACATCGCCCAGAATCATGAACGTCGCGGTACCCCGGCCCCAGCAGTCGCCCAGATTCGGACACCGGGCCGAGGAACAGACGGTATTCAGGTGAAAACGACCCAGGACGCGGTCGACATCGCGGTAGACCGCGCCGGTCGGCAATCGGGTCTTCAGCCATGGAGGTTTGCGTTCTGGCATCTGAGATTGGGATTCTACACCAAGGTTCAGGAGTTTCAACGGGAATCAGCCGGTGCGGTGCGTCGGGAAAGACGCGACCGGTTCAGAACTTGACTTGAACGCTGTTCGGCCTGCAGGCGTACTTGCACTCGAGGCAGCGGATGCACTCCAGATGGTTGGCATCGCGGTGGACTTCGATATCCATCGGGCAGACCCTGGTGCACAGCTTGCACGTGTTGCAGGTCTGGTCGACTTTGAGGCGCAGGAGGCTGAATTTGTTGAAGACCGAGTATATGGCGCCAATCGGACAAATCAGCCGGCAGAACGGACGTTTGATGGACATCGAAGCGAGCACGACCAGCAGCAGGATCGTCACCTTGGTGTAAAAGAGCCAGCCGACCAAGTCGCGCAACCCGCCCTGCGGGTCCCAGAGCACCAGCGGAATTCCGGCCTCGAGCGTGCCCTGGGGACAGAGCTTGCAAAACCACGGTTCCCGGACTTTGTAGGCGACGACGACCGCGACCAGCAGAAGAAACGCGAACTTCAAGTAAGTGGCGGGCAGGGTCAACTTGACGACGCGGTCCAGAACCAGCACGAGTGCCACGAGCAGGACGACGACTACCAGCGCCAGCAACCCGCCGGACAGATGGCCCAGATGCAAAGCCGGCCCGGCCAGAACAATCAGCAACCCGGCGGCCGCGGCGAAGACTGCAGCAAACCAGCGCCCGGTGAGGCCGAGCAGGACCATCGCGGCCACGCCGGCAACCACGCCGAAGCTGGCCCCGAGCTTGAGCCAGACCAGCAGGGACAACCCGATTGCGGCCAGAAAACCGCCGAGCCACATCTTTTCCGGGATGTCCATCTTGCCCCGGATAGCGATGAGCAGGGCGAGGACGTTGAACGGGAGCCAGCCGAACAGGAATATCCGGTGCCAGTGGGCTTTGAGCACGAGGGTGAGGGCGACCCCAATCAGCGCCGTGATACCGGCGACCAGACCAAGGGCGACCCAGCGCCAGCGTTCGGGGTCGCGACCAAGGGCGATCAAGAGCCGGTGGCCGGGGTCGCGCCGGAACGGAATCTTGGCCAGCAGGTCCTGCCAGAGCCCGAACGGGCAGACCCAGCCGCACGCCATCCGGCCGACCACGATGCCGACCAGCAGGAATGCGCCGAGCGGGAGCCAGGGAATCTGATGGATGCCGATGATCTGCTGCATCGAGCCCAGCGGACAGGCAAAGACCGAGAGCGGCCCGCCGTAACAGTTGAGAATCGGTTCGGGAATGCTCTTCAGGATGCCGGAATAGATGATCTTGTGCTGGACGTAGGCCAGAATGTAGGCATTGATGGCGATCCCGAAGAGAATCTGGCCGACGCGGAACGGCCGAAGGCCCTTGCCTCTGCTACTCACTACTTACTACTCACTACTGAGGCTACACGAGCCCCATGCAGGATAGTCATATCTGGGCCGAGAAACGATGAATCGTCTCCGGGTCGCCCAGTCTAATACCGAGGGCAATCAACGCCAGCGCAACCACTGCCACCACGACAAACGCGATTCTCCGCTTCATCAGAATTTGCTGACCAGTTGAAGCTTGACCCCGGTGAACGGCGTCTCGAACCGGCACACGCCGCCGGAACAGGTATAACCGCCCTTCTCGGAACCGACCCGGACGCGCAGGACGTTGCGGTCATTGATGGTCCAGACGGTCTCGAAAATCGGCCAGGAGGTCTGGTCGGCATAGCGTTTGTGCAGCTTACGGTCAACCCCCTGCCAGCCGGCGGTGAAGAGCAGGTTCGCGCCATAGCCGTAGGAGAGCGCGACACCGGTCTCATGGTACTTCCAGAACGTCCCGATGCTGTCCGAGGACTCCTCGTTCACGAAGTTGTAGTCGCCTTCGAACGCAAACGTGTGATTGCCGACCACATAGTTGACGTGAATCGTGGGGTCGTCCGTGATTCGCTGCTCGGTGCCGAGTTCGGTGTTCTTCTGGAGCATGTGGTCAAACTTGCCCTCGAAGGTCCAGCTCGTGCCCAGCGAGTAGCGCGCCTTGCCCTGCCCTTCGAGAACTCCGGCGGACGTGTCGTCGTGGGTGTAGAGCCGGCCGAAGTCGCCCTCCAGGTACAACGGGGCAATCGGCGTGGAACTGGCGTTGATGCCGAACCCGCGCTCGTCCGCGCCCTGATTGACCGACCCGCCGGACAGGATCGGGGTGGGCGGTTCGTTGTAGCGATACAGGGCGAGGTTGCCCGGCGTGATCTCCTCGGGCACGGCCAGCCGGTTGTAATCCATGTACTCACCGAGCAGCGAGACGCCGGCGACGTTCGCCTGGAGGTCCAGATAGTAGCCCAGCCCCTTGTCCCGCCCGCCGACCAGCGGTTTGGTCCCGAGGCGCCAGCAGACCTCGCCGTAGGCCTGGAACGGCCCGACCTTCGCCGAAGCGTCGCCGCCGAACAGCTCGGTGAAGGCCTTGGACGTCAGGTCGCTGCTCCGATTGATCCGGACATAGCGGCCGCCGACCCCGAAATCCCGGGCGACGGCCGGGGCGCGTTTGAAGTCACGGAACGGGCGGCTCGAAAGGTCGGCGCCCAGAACCTGGTCACTCGTGTCGGCCAGATTCAGGATTTTGTAGGTGTTCTCCTGAAAGAAGAGGTCGCGCATTCGCCCCTGGAGCAGCACGAGGTCGGTCCTGAGCGGCAGGTGGGCGGTGGCGCGCAGGCCGTTCAGGCTCTTGTAATGCCGGAAATCGTCATCGTTGAAGGTGTTCAGCGCCAGGCCCTTGCCGAAAGTCTGGAAGTACTTGCCGTACAGGACTTCGAACCGCTTCGGGCTGTAGGCAATCGTGTAGTCGAGCAACCGCGTCGGCTGGCGCAGGCCGACCCAGGGCTTGGAGGGTTCGAACATGAAGAGCCCGAGCGCGCCGTTCAGGTCGCCGTATTTCAGGTTCAGGTCGGCCTTGTCTTCCAGACTGGTCTTCAGACTGTCCTTGAAGGCCCAGAACTCGGCGCGGTTGACGCCCTGGACCGAAAAGGCCGGCGCCGCAGGTGCGAGACTGAAGGGAATCAATGAACTGAATCCGCAGATTACGCAGATTACGCAGATTCGAATTCGGATTTCAGATTCCTCTCTTCGTGTCTTTGTGCCTTGGTGTTAAATCCGCTTCTTCCCGGGTATCAGTTCTCGCCCTTCGGGGCCGGGCCGCTCGAATCCGTCGCCGGCCCGGGCAGCACCTTCAGGAATTCCTCTTTTATCCGATCCTCGTCGCCCTTCTTGTACCCGATATGGGTGAAGACAATCTCGCTGTTCTGATTAATCAGGTAAGCGGTCGGCTTGATGATGATGCCGTACTGCTTCATGACGGCTTCCTGCTGGTCGAGCAGCACGATGTAGGGCCACTTCTTGCTGGCCGCAAACGACCTGACCCGGGCTTCATCCGCCGGCTTGTCCACCGACAGGGCGATAATCTGCAGGCCCTGGTCCTGGAGCGAGTCATAGACCGGCATCAGCGCGTCCAGCTCGGCAATGCAATTGACGCACGGCAGGTCCCAGGACTCCATATAGACCGGTCCGTTCTGCAACAGGTCCGAGAGCGTTATCTCGTCGCCGTTCACGTCGGTCAGGGTGAAATCGGGCGCGACCTGGGTCTCGGGCTGGGCATTGTCGGACCCCTGCGCCCGAATCCGGCCGAGCCCGGCGCCCAGCAGCAGAACCAGCGACAGTACGGCAACCCGAAACGGAAACTCTAAACTCGAACCCCTAAACCCGAAACCCGAACCAGGATTCCGAGTTCTGGATTTGGGGTCTTGCGCTTTCGGTTTCGCATCACGGTTTCGGATTTCGAGCTTCGAGTTTCGGATTTGCGTTTCTCGCATTAGAACCTCCGTAATTCCGCAGCTTGTTTCACCTGGTGATTACTTCCGTCTTCCACGAACGCGGCCACGCTCAACTGGTTGAGCTGGAGACCGGCCGGGTCAAACACGAGCGTGTCGGCAAGCGAGTCGAATCGAGCCGCCAGCAGAAACGCCTTGCCGGTGACGTCGGGCAGAAACCGGCGCGGGACCCGGTCATACCGGCCGCCCATCGGCAGGTTAATCAGACTGTCTTCGGTCACAATCACGTGCAGGCGCAAATTCGCGTTGAGCGGCGACTCATCCAGTTTCACGCCGGTCACAAACACCGAGCACTGCGTCGGGTTGGCCGTCCCGGCGAGGCGCAGGTCAAAGTACGACGAATCCGACATCGCGACCTGGATGTAGCCGCTGAACGTCGAATCGTACTCATTGAGCTCGCCCGGGACCGCGACCTGCTGGTCGTCAATCCCCAGCGCCGGGATGCCCGGGGTGTGCGCATACCGGTCGCACCGGATGCTGTCATCCGGGAGCAGCGCGAAGGTATCGCCCTCATACGGATGATAGGCAATCACGGCCAGCGTGCCCGGGAACCTTGTCGCCGCAAGGCTGTCAAGCGCTCGACCCGCGAGCGCACAGTACGCTCAGCCGACCTGGCTGACCAGTTCCGCCAGAACAACACGGTTACTCGGTTTCACCGGCACGACCGGCGCATCCGAACAGGCCATAATAAGAAACACAGCTCCCGGCAGGAGCCACGCCAACTTACCGAATTTCATTAGCATAATGATAGAATCTCAGTGTCGGCATGTCAAGGAAGTTACCATCTAGGATTAGACGAAATTCCTCAGCATCTTGCGGGCGGCTCAGGTTCCCGCCGTCTCCGGAAATGCCGGTAGAAGAACAGGAACAGGCCCGCGACAATCAAGATGCCGATGACCAGGTCGCCCTTGCGGAAATAGACCTCGATGGTCTTCCAGTTCTGGCCCAGGATGCGGCCGACCCAGGCCAGGGCGATGCACCACGGCACCGAGCCGACGAAGGTATACAGGCAGAACCGGGCGAAGTTCATCCGGCAGATGCCGGCCGGCAGAGAAATGAACGTCCGGACAATCGGCAGGAGTCGGCTCACGAATATCGCGCCCTCGCCGTAACGGGTGAAGAACCGGTCCGCGGTGTCCAGGTCACGCTTCGAGAGCAGGACGTATTTGCCGTAGCGCAGGATAAACGGCCGGCCGCCCCAGACCCCGACCCAGTAAGCCAGAATCGAACCAATCAGGCAGCCCAGCGCGCCGAACAGACCCGCGAACCAGAGGTTGAACCGGGCGGCCTGGACAACGCCGTTAAGGACCAGCGTGACGGTCAGGGTTCCGGCAAAGGGCATGATGACCTCAGAGGGGAGAGGGATGCAGGCGGATTCAATGGCCATCAGGAATACTACCGCCGGATACCCGAACGCGGATATCTCGTGCATTATCCACAGGCCGATTACTTCGAGCAGGCGGTGCAGCATGAAGGTCAAAGTCTAGCTTCGGAAACCGCCCTGTCAAGATTGATGGAGAGCGAGAGCGCAGACCACTCTTGTCGGCCATCTCCTTCTACAGTCGGCCCATCGGCCTTCTCCTCGTCGCTCGGTCGTTGTGATTTCCGTAGCTTATAAGCTACGGTTTCGCTGCGTCCGGTCCCAAGCTCAAAACCAGCTATTTCCGGCCTAGCGCGCGGCGCCTCAGGGACTTAGCAATCGAGCCGTTTCCGAAGGCAGTGCCTGGGTAGGTGCTCTGGTAGGCTCTCTACCAGGTTCTCTACCAGGTTCTCCACCAGGTGCTCTGGTAGGTGCTCTACCAGGTGCTCTACCAGGCTCTCTGGCAGGCGCTCTACTAGGTGCTGTTAGATGCTCTACCAGGCTCTCTGGTAGGTTCTCTACCAGGCTCAGTGGTAGGCTCTCTGGTAGGCTCCCTACCCCGCTCTGCACCCGACGTTTTTCCGCTCATGACGTGCCGCTATTGTCTCGCATTTCGGGTGCCGAACTTGGCTGTTCTTCGCCCTAGCTTCAGTACTCAAAGGTATCAAACTTGATACACTTGGTTCCAACCCCAAGATCAGGCGATTTTTGCCTAACGCACGGAACAACAAGCCGTTACAGATTGTGGCCAGAGCAAAGGCAGTCCCTGGGTGAGTGCTTCCCCCAGTGCATCCCCCAGTGCATGGGGGAGTGCATCCCTGAGTGCTTCACCCAGTCCTTCGGGGAGCTCATCCCCCAGTGCTTCCCTGAGTGCCTGGGGGAACCCTACTCCCAGTGCATCCCCCAGTGCTTCACCCAGTTCATGGGTGAGCTACTGGGTGAGTTCATCACCCAGTTCATGGGTGAGTTCATGGGTGAGCTCATCCCCCAGTGCTTCACCCAGTGCTTCGGGGAGTGCATGGGTGAGCTCCTCCCCCATGTCTCGGGTTTCGTCAGAATCTGCTCTTGGGATTTGGGATTAGAAGTCAGGATTCTGTTCGGTATTTCGAGCTTTGAGCTTGGGTACTTGCCGCTTCGGCCCTTGGGCTTTGTTCGAGCTTTGGACTTTGGATTTAGGTATTTCGCGTCTCGCGTCGTGCTTCCCTCAGCTCTCAAGAGCGGAAGTGGCGAGATGGAGAGTCTTTTGCTGTGCCCCCCCCGAATCCTATTGCTCAAAACCCGGGTAACGTCCCCGGGTTTTCCCTGAGTTCGCCCTCCCAATCTTCCCCTTGACTTTTCATGCTGACTGAGCTATTAGTCTTTCATGGTGATGAGCAGTCGGACATCCCGAGTTCCGTGGGTACTCCCGGCTGCATTGCTCTGGTTCGTCACTAATCTTCCCGCAATCCAAATGGCGCGAATCGCCCTGCTCAATGAGCATCTTGGCGGAAACTACCCCTGCGGCGATGCTAGGCACTGTGGCCGCAACGCTGTCTACGGCGAGAACTACAACATAACTCCTGATTCTGTGATTGGTTATGAGTACGAGGGTAACAACCAGTTTCAGCGCGTAGTCGCGGGTGGCCTGAGCTTCGAAGGGGTCTGGGCGTTCGGCGACGGCGACGGCGACAGCTTGATGGAGCTCGTAGCGCCCGGCCGTGATGGCGGTGCCTCGGTTGTCATCCTCGAATCCCGCACCGACACTTCGTACCCCGTTGACAGCGTCTGGGGCGCCTGTCCCGAGCCTGCGTCGAACAACCCCTATCCCAGGTACATGGACCTTGACCGCGACGGGCATCAGGAGCTTGCCCGGCTCGTCGAGTGGTATGGCATCTTTCTCTACGAGAACACGGGCAACAATCAATACAGCCTCGCCGCAGTACTCGCGGACACCTATCCGTTCAGCGGTCCGGACGGCGACTTCGATGTCGGCGACCTCGACCGGGACGGCCTGATGGAACTAGTGACTGGTAGCGGGTACTACTACTTCTACGTCTACAAAGCCACGGGCCAGAACAACCAGTACGTCCTGGCCTGCCGTTGTTCCACCGAGGCCAGCGCGATCTACAACGTCGCAGTCGCGAATGACATGGACCACAACGGCCTTCCCGAGGTTCTTGTCATAGGAACCTGGGTATCTGGCGGCCAGCAGTACCTGAAATTGATGATTGATGAAGCCGTCGCCGGGGGCGGTTTTCATCGGGTGTGGGAACTTGCGCACCCGGACTGGTACCAGGGATGGTTCGGCAACCCGATTTCGGTCGGCAGTGTCGATGGCGACAGCGCAGAAGAATTCGCAGTCAATACCGGCGCGGGGACAATCGCCCTCTTCAAGTGCACCGGACTTCACTCGTACACCCAGGTATGGACGTTCAACACGACGGGCACGTTCTTTCGGCTTTTCGACATCAACCGGGACGGCAGGGCAGAATGCATTTTCGATAGCGACAGCGGAACCGAGATTTGGGAAGATACCGAGGGTCTAGGCGTAGCCGAGTTCTCCAAGTTCCCTCTGGAATCCCAAGTCATGGCTACGCCCTCGGTTGCGCGCTTGGGCGCATCATTGCAGTTCTCCGGCATCCCAGCCGACGCCGAGGTTGACGTTCTAGCTCTTGACGGTGAACTGGTCAGAAGAACCCAGGGGGTGCGACAGTCAACCTGGACTTGGAACTTTCGCGACCAGTCCGGGAACCTTGTCCCGGCCGGGACCTACTTCGCCGTCATTCGCAGCAAAGGCAAGACTACGTCTCTGAAGTTGTGTCTGGTCAAGTAGCCGAAACACGGGAACGTCCCTGACTGGCCGAACAGGAAGGGCAGTCCATTCCCTCTGCGCTCTCTGCGTCCTCAGCGGTTAGCTCCGGATTCCGGGGCCAACGGACCTGTTGAAGATGCCGCGTGAGCACGGTATAATCCCCAAGATGAGTGGTGAGCGTCGGATAGAATCGTGTTGATTGTTCGAAACCGGATACCTCTCGCTGAACTGCGGACTCTGGCGGAAGAGACGTTCGGCAATCTCGTGAAGGCGGTGGTTGACGTCGAGCGCCGGGTGATGGCGGTTGGCGGAGAGTTGCACGCGGACGAAGAGTCAATACTGCTCGAAGAGGGGTCGAGCCAGCAGAACCTCTGGGGCATCAATCTCTATCCTGAGTTCAGCGACGAGCGCTGGATTGAGTTTGACTCGGTCCTCAACATTCGGCCTTCACAAGGCAATCGCGGCCGAGGCGTGGACGACCCGGAGGCGCGCAAGGTGATTCTTGCGATTGTCGGCGAGCTCGTGGCGCGATGAGCGTTCAGCATCCCGGACTGGCCGCGGGCCGGTGGTTCAAGCTGACCCTGATTGAGCAGATGGCGAATGTCGGCAGCGAGGTCGAGCGGGCAATTCTCTGGCGCGGGCGGAACAACGAAGCGTACTCGGTCAAGGCCATCGAGCGCGCCCTGGAGCTGCTGGACCTGACCATCGCCGACGCAAAGAACCGCGGTCGCCTGCGCGAACCATTGCGCGTGAGGGAGGCTCTTGCCGACTATTTCTACGCCGACAACCTCTACGGTTCGTCGGATGCGCTGTGGCACAACTACTTCTACTCTTTTGCCTACGCCGCTCGGCGCCGGGCGAGCCGGTAGGCCGGACCACTCGGCTCATGCCGGCTTTCCGCTCCGTGTTGGCCACGGTGTCTATCATCGGCTGATGAATAAGATACTCCTGCTCGACCTGGGGAAGATGCCGTATGGCGAGGCGTGGCAGTTGCAAAAGCAGGTCTGGCAGTTGCGGGTTGAGGACCGGATACCGGATACGCTGATTCTTGTCGAGCATCCCGGGGTGATTACGCTGGGCAAATCCGGGAAGGCAAGTAACCTACTGGTTTCTGAGCACGAACTCAAGCGGCGCGGGATTGAGTTGTTCAGGGTCGAACGCGGCGGCGACATCACGTATCACGGGCCGGGACAACTCGTGGGTTACCCCATCTTCTTCATCCGGGAAGCGATTGCCGGAGTGCACGCCTTTGTGTCGAAAGTGGAGGAGAGCCTGATTCAGGCGCTCGCGGCCCAGGGTATCTCGGCCGAACGCAAGCCGAAGCTGACCGGGGTCTGGGTCGGCGATGAGAAGGTCGCCGCAATTGGAATTGCAGTAAGTAAGCGGGTGTCGTTCCACGGGTTCGCCCTGAACGTGAATACCGACCTGTCCGCGTTTGAGCTGATTACTCCGTGCGGGATTAGGGACAAGGGCGTTGTCTCGATGGAGCGTTTGCTGGGCCGGCTTGTGTCAATGCCGCTGATGAAACATCAGGTTGCGTCGGCGTTCGAGGCGGTCTTTGATATTGAGCTGGTTCTGACGAGCCGGGAGCGGATGTTTGGAAAGAATTCGAGGGTAGAATACTGAGGGCAGAATACTGAAGTCAGAATGGAATCCGGAATTCTGATTTCAGATTTCAGTACTCTGATTTCTGACTTCGAGGAAATCCCCTCGATTCCTTTGTCTACTTCTCGGCTGCTTTGCCGCGAATCACCAGTTCTTTGACCTGGGGCCGGGCGATGGCGGCGAGTTCCTGGAGTTGCTCGAGCTTGTAAGGCTTCTTTTTGCGATAGGCCTCAACCCGGGCATTGTCCGGGACAAACTGCTGCAGGGCGAACTTGCGGGCGCCTTTGATGCGCTTGGCGATTGACGTGATTTCGGGTTTGCCGACCAGTCCCGGGACCAGCGTGGTCCGGAACTCATACTCCAGCCTGCCGTTCATCAGAAAGTCAATCGTGCGGTTCACCAGCCCGGTCTCGACCTTCACGCCGCAGGCCTTGTCATAGCGTTCGTCGAGCGCGGTCTTGATGTCGACCGCGACATAGTCGACGAGCTTTCGCTCGACCAGTTCCATCAGGGCAAAGGGGAACGAACCGTTGGTGTCGAGCTTGGTCGCGAAACCCAGTTCCTTGATGCGGGTGCAAAGGTCAAAGACCTCAGGGTGCAGGAGCGGTTCGCCGCCCGAGATGACGATGCCGTCAATCCACTGCTTCCGGTTGCTGAGATTCCGGGCGATGCCCGCCCACTCGACGACCCGGTTCGGGTCTTCTTCCTGGAGCAGGGGATAGTTCTGGCAGAACGGGCAGCGGTAATTGCACCCGCCCAGGAAGAGGATGGAAACGAGTTTGCCGTCCCAGTCCGAGAACGAGGTGGGAATGAAACCCAGTATCTTCACTATCAGTCAATTCAAGCTCGAGCCACAAGCTCAAGCCTGGGTGCGAACCGTGTTACGCCGGCGCGACTTCGGACTGCGCCTCGTCACCGGCCGTATCCGCGATACGGAACAGTTTCTTCAGTTCCTGGAGCAGCGGCGGAGTTTTCAGCCAGCGCTGGACGACCCGGTCTTCGTCTTCCAGCACGACGGTCGGAATCTCGTACACGTCATACCAGGCACCCTCGGCCATGCCCTCGGGCACGTCGACGTCGTAGTAGACCACCGGTGCCTTGACGTTCCAGCGGTTGAGAAAGTACTCGACCTTCTCTCTTGCCTTCTGGCAATACGGACAGGTCTTGCGGCCAAAGACCCGGAATGTCATTGCCAAGGTTTAGCCCCTTTCCGATTGGTTGGCCTGTCGTCCGGTCCCCTGCGCAAAGCGTACCGGAGCAGGCGTCCTCCGGCCGCAACGTCTCGGCCTTGCCGACAAGGCATTCAAGATCCTCACTGCGCCCATTCTATAGTCTCAAGACTTCGTGTCAAGAGCGAAATACGAGTGGCCAGGTGGTCCCGTGGTCGAACGGCCTGGCGGTCACTGTTCGACCGTGAGCACGACCGGGGCGGCGGGGAGCATGCCGGCACTGGTGCTGAAGACCGCGGTCTTGGTCCGGGCCCCGATTGCCGCGCCGGTGCTGGACAGGCGCGCGATAACCGTGGTCATGCTCGGCCCGGCGGTGCCGCTTACCCATTCCGGGCTGCCCTCGGCATAGGTGCCGATGTCGGTCTGCACCGCAGTGACCAGAACCGGCCGGGTCGTGCTATTCACGACCTGGTAGTCAATCATGTAGGGCTGGTCGACATGGGCCGGGTTGGGCGTGATGGCGATGGCCACGCTGACATGGCCGGTGTCGACCTGCGGCGCGGCGCCCGGTTCGACGACCAGGGTCAGGGTCGGCGCGGTAACCAGGCCCAGGCTGGTATTGAACTTCGCCGGGAAGCTGTAGCTGCCCGGGTCGCTCTTGCGCACCGTGCGGCGGAGGATAGTCGCACGGCTGCCCGGGCCGACGTGGTCCGCGAGCCAGCCGTCGGAATCGCGGAGATAGGGTTGGCTTGAATCGGTGTTGATGCTGGCAACCAGGACGTCCTGATTCAGGGAGTCAATCAACTCGTAGGTGATGGTGCTGGGCAGGCCGGCTTTGACCGGGTTCGGCGCGGCTAAGACGATCGCGCGCATTGTCCCGGTCGGGGCTTTGGCCAAGGCCGCCGCCACGACGTTGAGCTGAACCGGCGGCGCGTCAATCGAGCCCTGGTCGGTCACGAACGAGGCGGTCAACCGGACCGCGCCCACGGCCAGGGTTCGGGCCGAGACCTGCGCGACCACCGCGGTCTGTCCGGGTCCGACCTCGGCAATGCGCCACCCCGGGCTTTTGGCGGTCAGCACGCCGCCGGCCAGGGCCAGACGTTGGACCGTCAGCCCGGCGCGGCTGCCGTTATGCAGGATGTAGTCGACCGAGTAGCTCTGGCCTGGGCCCAGGTCAATCGCGCTGGGCTTGATTTCGGCCGTAATCCGGCCCGGCGCGGCCGGCGCAACGGGCCGGGTCCCGAGCGGAGCCGGGCTCTTGCGGCAGGCCGGCATCAGCCAAATCGCGGCGAGGGTCAATAGGACAGCGAGTGATTTCCTCATGGCATTTCCTCCATTCGTGACAACTGTTGCGAACAGCATAGACCGGGGGCACCGGAAAGTCAAGCGTCCCCGAGAATCCGAGTTCGGCGGTTCGCGGTCGGTCACCTAATTGCTATGCGCGATGTATCATATTGACTTCGGGAGGCGGGCGAGGATAATTGTAGCAAGTCTGAACCGTGGGAGGAAATCGATGAGGAGATTCGTGGTTATTTTGAGCCTGCTGGCCGGGTTCGGGTTGCCGGCCGTTGCGCAGGAGCTGCTGGTAAACGGCGATTTCGAGCAGGACCTGAGCGTAGGCTGGAGCTATGCGGTCGACAGCCTGGCCGGTTCCTGGCTGTTCGAGCGGACCGACACGCTGGGCCAGTCGTCCGGTTTCGCCGGTCGGGTCGAGAAGTCGCTGGCCGCCTACGCCGCGCTGACCCAGCAGGTGACGGTGCCGAATCAGCACCTCGTGCTCAGTTTCGACGCCCGGTTCCGCATCGGCGGCGGGTCGAGCACCTGCTGGCCGGTCGCTTCGGTGATTGTCCGTTACCTGGACGCGGCCGGAACCGAACTCGGCAACAGCAAATTCATCCTGCACAACGAATTCTGCACCTGGGCGAACTGGGATACCGCGCACCTGATTGAGATCGAGAACCCGGAAGTCTGGGCGAACCACGAGTTGGACATCGCCCAGGAAATCTATGACAAACTGCCGGGCGTGAACGCGTGGAGCGTCGCGCAGGTAAGGCTGGAAATCCAAGCCTACGACAACGGCACCTGAGGGGGCGGCTGGGCAGAGGTCTCTGCCGACAACGTCTCGCTCGTCGCCACCGGAATCGAAGAGCACGCCTCAGCACCGGCGTTGATTCCGACTTTGAGCGCAACCCCGAACCCGGCCCGGGAACTCGTCGTGTTCCGGGCGCCGGTCGCGCTGAAATCCCCGGGAACCCTGAGCCTCTATTCCGCGACCGGGAACCTGGTCCGCACGGTCAGGTTCCGCGGTCAGGAACTCGCGGTCCCGCTGGCCGGACTTGAACCGGGCACCTACCTGGCCCGGCTGACCGAGGCCGGCCAGGCGTTCGCGACCCGGCTGCTGGTCGTCAAGTAAGAATAGTGAATGGTGAATTGAGAATAGTGAAATCCGGTGAATCAGGAATGGTGAAATCCGGAATCCTCTTTCCTAATTCACTATTCACAATTCTCACCTCTCAGTTGGTCGTTTGTGTTGCTTTGCTCCAGGCCGCGCATCCCGGGCGCGCCGTCGAGCCGGCCGCAGCGTTCGCGGACTCGCTCAACTGCCGGCTGGTCGGTAACTGGCCGTTCGGCCCGGTGCAGTTCGGCCTCAAGGAGCCGGGGCGACCATACGCTTACTCCAGCGCGGGCGGCGGCGTCTATGCGCTGGATGTGACCGACCCGGCGCACCCGGTGACGCTCTCGGCGGCGATTCACACGTCCGGGAATATCCGGAGCCTGGCCTTCACGCCATTCACCCTGTTTGCGGTGAACGGCGCGCTCGAGATATTCGACGTCACCAATCCGGCCTCACCCCAGCGCTTGACGACCTATCACACGCCGAGCTCGGCCCAGGGTGCATGCGCGACACCGAACCTGCTCTATGTCGCGGACCGCGATTCCGGGCTGCGGATTCTCGACATTACCTTCCGGGCCAGCCCGCATGAAATCGGGCATCTGTCTCTGCCGGGCAAAGCCTGGAGCGTGGTCGTGGCCGACGGGTTTGCCTATGTCGCGGACGGGGACTCCGGGCTCTGCATCGTGGACGTGACCGATTCGGCCAATCCGTTCCTCGTGGGCCGGTGCGACACGCCCGGTGCCGGCAAGACCATAGCGGTAGCGGATTCGCTGGTCCTGATCGGCGACGAGACCCGGGGCCTGCGGATAATCAATGCCGCCAATCGCGACTCACCGGTTGAGGTCGGCCATTACGAGGTCCTGACCGGGGTTTCGGGCGTAGCGGCGCGCGGACATTACACCTATTGCAGCGACTGGGTCCGGGGCTTCAGCGTGCTCGACATCAGCGACCCGGCCAACCCGGTCGAGACCGGCGGGGTCGACTCGCTCGTATTTCCCAAGGGACTGTCCCTGACCGATTCCTTCGCCTGCCTGGCCGACTGGGACGGCGGCC
>Ga0209777_10004395_pt1 | contig 16700 bp, 16 predicted proteins | sample FrelakmetHBP12HB_FD_187147 | JGI IMG/M metagenome (GOLD analysis project Ga0209777, IMG submission 187147) | Freshwater lake sediment microbial communities from the University of Notre Dame, USA, for methane emissions studies -HBP12 HB (SPAdes)... | ecosystem: Environmental > Aquatic >...
CGCCAGAATCAACGGCTCGATTCCGGTCCGCTAATCGCCTTCCCCGAGTCAATCCGCCGATTTCGCAGATTACATAGATTGCTGTTCCTGACCCGCTGACTTGCTGGCCTGCTGTCCCGGGCCTTCGCCCGGAAGCTACTTGAGATTCAGCCGGCTGCGGGCGGTCGGGTTCTGCGGGTCAATCCCGAGCGCGGACTGCCACATTCGGATTGCCGGTTCGGACCGGCCCTGCTGCTGGTAGACATCGCCCAACTGGATGTACGCGGCCACCATCCGGGGATTCGCCTTCAGTGCCCGGAGCAGGGCCTGCTCGGCCCGGCCGGCCTGACCGGTACGGAAGTAGCACAGCCCCAGGTCGAACAACGCAAGGTCATAGTCGGGTTCGAGCCGGACCAGCCGGGCCAGCGGCACGACCGCGGCCGCGTAGTCCTGCCGCCGGATGTTCACCGTGGCCAGCGCGAACAGGGCCTGGCCGTAGTTCGGGACCCGGGCGAGCGCGGCGGTGAAATCGGCGCGGGCCTCGTCGAGCCGGTTCCCGCGAAGAAGGGCCAGCCCGAGCAGCGTCCGCGCCAGCGGCGACTCCGGATTCGCCCGGCTCGCGCGTTCGGTCTCGGCCAGGAACGCCTCATCCGAGACCCCGGTGTCGGGCAGGCTGAGCAGCCGGGGCACGACCGCATGCCAGGCATTCGCGGCAATCAACGGCGCATACGCCGGTGTGTTGCGGACAAAGACCACCGCGAGGTCGTCCCAATAGACCATGGTCCAGTCCGGGCTCTGGCCCAGGGTCTGGGCCAGCGGGCGTCGGCCGGTTCCGTAACTCGCGTTCGGCAGGGGCAGGACGCAGCAGTCGATGCCGAAGTGCGGGAACACGGTATCCGCGACCGGGTCCGAGAGCAGGATGCGGCTGTAAAGCCGTAACAGCCCCGGGCCGTAGACGTCGAGGCGGCCGTCGATGAATACCCGGTGCGCCGGGAACAGCCGCCAGACAAAATAGTCGTTGAACTCCATGGTGCTGAACACGTTCCCCGGAACCCGGTGCCCGGCCAGGAAATCCGCGGCCTGGACCGGGAACAGCCGCCGGTCATAGCCGAACCCGGGTCGGCGGAAATCGCCCGGGACCTGAACCCCGCGCACGAAGACCAGCGCCAGCAGCGCGGCGGGTACCAGCCCGACCACGGTTTTCGTGAGCCGCGACGAATTCAGGCGCAGCCAGCGCTCGGCCGGGAACCGCCGGGACGCGCTCTGCAGGTTAATCGCCGCCAGCGGCACCGCGATGACCGCGAATATCGGCAGGTTGCGGACCGCGCTCAGCGCGGACGCGAGCGCGGCCACAAAGAGCATCAGGTGCGAGAGCTCCAGCCGTTTCGGCGTGACCAGGAACGAGGCGGCCCCGATCGCCGCCAGGACCAGGAACGCGCGCAGGAAATCCGTGGCGAGAAAGACCCGGCTGAGCAAAGGCTGAAGCTCGCGGATAACGTCGAAGTAAACCGGCTGGCCGGCGAGCGTCAGGGGATACAGCAATGCCCGGTGAAAGCTCGGATTCACCAGGCTCACCAGCAGCAGCCCGGCCGCGACCCGGAGCAGATAGCCCAGCTCCGCGTCGGGCAGGGCGTCGCGGGCGATCCAGCCCACCAGCCGGGCCAGCCGGGACTGGACGAACTCGCAGGCAATGAACCCGGCAAACAGCCCGATGCCGAGGACGCCGCCGGAATGCGAATTGGCCCAGACCAGTTGCACCGCAAGCAGCCACCAGACGCGGGTGCGCCGCAGCCGGAACCCGGGCAGGTACTTGTACGACAGCAGGACCAGCAGGTAGAGCCCGAGCAGGGCTTCGGTGACGATGTGCGGCCGGCAATAGGCGCGCGAGGTCACCAGGAACGCCCCGAGCGCGACCAGCGGCGCGGCAATGGGCAGGGCGACCTTCAGCCGGCGCAGGGTCTGCGCCGTGAAGAAGATGCCGAGCAGGACAATCAGCGCCTTCAGCAGGATGGCGCCGGTCAGCGCGCCCATACGGTGGGCCAGCGCCAGCAGGACTTCGAACAGCCACTCATGGCTGACCCAGGGCCGGCCCGCCGCGGTGTAGGAGAAAACGTCGCGGGTCGGCACCGTGTGGCGACTGAGGATATACTCGCCGGCCCGCAGGTGCCACCAGAAATCCACCGACGTAATCCGGAAGACCGCCAGCGCCGCGACCAGCGCCGCGGTCAGCGCCCAGACCGTGAGTTCCCAGCCGCGCGGCTTCATGATGCCAGAGTTTCCCGAATCGAACCCGCATTGTCAAGCGGTCAGGCGCGGCCCGGATTCCGGGACAACGTCAGCGCAACGACACATCTGCTGGATACTACCTGCTGTATCCTTCTCGGCTTTCCGGTTCCAGTTGACTTCCTCGTCTTCCGCAATATACTTCCGCGGTAATCGTTCCAAGCATGGAGGAGACATGCGTTCGTATCTGAATAAGCTCGTTCATATCACGGGCGGGTCGAGCGGAATCGGGCTCGAGGCGGCCCGGCTCTTCTCATCGCTCGGCGCCAGTGTCGTCATCTTCGCGCGGGACCGGAAGAAACTCGACACCGTGCTCCGGGAACTCGAGGAAACGAAAATCAGTTCGTCGCAGGCGTTACTGACGCTCGCGCTCGATGTCACGGACCGCAACGCGGTGAATGCGGTCGTGAATGACGTGGTGGCGAAGCTGGGCGCGCCCGACGTCCTCATCAACTCGACCGGCGTGTTCTTCAGCGACCTTTTTGAGAACACCCCGGGCGAGCGGTGCGACGAAGTCATGCGCGTGAACTTCGGCGGCACCTGGAATACAATCGCGGCGCTGCTCCCGCATATGAAGGCCCGGGGCGGCAATATCGTCAACGTCGCATCGGTCGCGGGCCTGGTCGGCGTATTCGGCTGCACCGCCTACAGCGCTTCGGAATTCGCGGTCGTCGGCTTCTCGGAAGCGCTCAGGAACGAACTCCGGCGCTACGGCATTACGGTTTCGGTGCTCTGCCCGCCCGATACCGACACGCCGCAACTGAGCAGGAAAAGCCGGACCACACCGCCCGAAACCAGAGCCCTGTCCAGCATCGCAAGGCTGATGAAGCCGGGTGAAGTCGCCCGGGCGATGGTCCGGGGCATGGAACTAGGCCGGTTCCTGATTGTCGCGGGCGGCGGCCGGCCGCTCTACCATCTCAAGCGCTTGCTCCCGGGCGTGGCCGAATCGGTGATGGCCGGCAGCATCCGCAAGGTCCAGCGCAAAGCCGCCGGGCGCTGACCGGGCAACCCACCGATCGCAGCTCAGTCCTTTTCCAGAGCCTCTTTCATCAACTGGCGCTCGTAGAGCTTCCAGTAGGTCCCGCGCTTCGCCAGCAGTTCCGCATGCGTCCCGGACTCGACGACTTCGCCCTGGTCCATGACATAGACGATATCGCAGGCGGCCAGAATCGAGAGCCGGTGGGAGACAATCAGCAGCGAGGCGTCTTTCATGTAAGCGGTTACGTCCCGGATGAACTGCTGCTCGGTTTCCGCGTCCAGGCTCGCGGTGACGTCGTCGAGCAGCAGGAGCCGTGGCCGGCTGAACAGCGCGCGCGCGATGGAGACCCGGCCCTGCTGGCCGCCGGACAGCTTCACACCCCGCTCGCCGATCGTCTCGCTCAGGCCGTTGGGCATCTTTGCGAGTTCCGCCTCGAGCTGGGCAATCCGGGTCACCTCCCGGACATGCTCATCGGTCCGGGCGGGCTGCCCGTCGGCGGTAATGGTCCGGCCCAGGGCGACGTTGTTCAGGATTGAATCCGAAATCAGGCTCGATTCCTGCGGGGCGTAGCCGAACATCTCGCGCAGGGACTTGATGTCATAGTCCTTAAGCGGCACCCCGGCCAGCGTGATTTCGCCTTCGGTCGGCTCGGCAATTCGCAGCAGCAGGCGCATGATCGTGCTCTTGCCGGACCCGACCGTGCCGGCGATCCCGACCCGCGCGCCGGGCCGAATCACGAGGTTGATATTCCTCAGCGCCCGGGTCGGCTGCGTCGCCGGTTTCTCCGTCTTGTCCGGTCCGCCGCCTTCCCGCAGACCGCGATCCTCTGACTCGGTCAAGGTCGGCGGGTACTGGAACCCCACCCGGTGCAGAACGACCTCCCCCTGCGCCGGCGGCTGGCGCGAACCGAGAGTGATATCCACGTCGGGCGGAAAGTCGCGCAGCGCGCGCAGGCGTTCCTCCGCGGCCTGGGCCAGCTTGCCGCGCACAAACAGGTTGCCGATGAAGAACATCGGGATAATCAGGCCCAGGACATACGCGTTGAACGCTACAAACGAGCCCAGGGACAGGCGCGCGCCAATCACCGCCGCTCCGCCGGCGACAAGCACCAGCAGGATTCCGATCTCCGCGATGCTCCCGAACAGGACGTCAACCAGGGCGTCGGACCGCGTCGCCTTCAAGGCGGCGGCAATCCGCTCGTTCAGGACCCGGCGGAAGCCCTTCCGGCTGCGCGCCTCCATCGTGTAGGACTTGACCAGCCGGATTCCGGAGTACGACGCCTCCAGAGCATTGCTCGTGGCCGATATCTTCTCGCGCCAGTCCCGGTAGCGCTTGAACAGCGCCGGGCCGAGCCGCAGCCAGACCACCACGGTCAGCGAGAGCGGCAGGACGGTGACAATCGTCAACCGCCAGTTCATGCTGACCAGGACGACCAGGGTGAAGAGCAGGGTGAGTATCGATTCAACCGACCTCAGCAACATGAAACCGGTGAATCCCGACAACTGCTCGAGGTCATCATCCAGGCGGACCAGCACGTCCCCGGACGGGTAGCGGTTGGTGAAGCTTAGGCCCTTGCCCAGAATTCGCTCGAACACGCGGTCCCGGGTCTGGCGCGAGAACCGCGCGCCGCCCACGAACAGGCTATAGAACCAGAAGTTGGAGACCACCGAACGCGTCACGCCCAGCGCGAGCAGCACCAGCGCGAAACTGACCAGGGCCTTGAGCCGGAAGCTCTGGGCGTTCTTCAGGCCGGACTGGATGCCGTCGACAATCAGGCCCATGATCTTGGGGAACGCGATCGTAACCGCGACCGACACCAGCGTGAGCAGCAGCAGGCCGATTAACCGCCGCCGTTCGCGCCGCCAGAACTCCAGCACCAGGGCCATGTCGAGCAGGAAGAACCTCCGCGTCGGGCGAGGGCGACGGTCGGGAGCGGCGCGGTTAGCAGACATGGTCTCGCCCGCAGTATCGCCGCCCCCAGGGCGGCTCGTAGTATCGTGGGACTCGCAGTACCGCTGCGCCGCAGCGCAGCTCGCAGTATCGTTTCACTCGCCGCATGTCAACTCTCTCGGTTTGAACTCGATTGACGCCGTCTGGTCGGAGAATCTCCGCGCAGCGCCTTCTCGAACGCGACCAGTTTGAAATACTGTCTCTCAATCAGCGGGGCCAGAGAATCGTAGTCCGTCTGAGCCAGATACCCGAGTTCAACCGCAATCTTGAGTACAGCATCAGTTTCCTGCAATGAGGTCACCGCCCGGTTGACAAAGAGGGCAAAGTCGCGGTCGGTCATTCTCCCGCTGCCCTCGGCGATGTTCAGGGCAATCGAGGTCACCGCCCGGCGGCCTTGAGAGGCGAGGGCGAACTGCTCGGATGTCGGAAAGCGCTTGAACAGCCGGTAGCTGCCTTTGATTAAGTCCTTGGCCAGCCTCCAGACCTCAAGCTCCTCGTACTTGAACGTCACAGTTGCTCCAATTGTCGGGGCCGGCGAGCGCAGCGATACTGCGAACGCAGTTGTCCTGCGAGCGCAGCGATACTCCGAGCGCAGCGATACTGCATCTTCATGGTTCCTGCGCCAGGTACTGGAGCCGGTACAGCCGATTATAGTAGCCTTCCTCGGCAACCAACTCCGCATGGCTGCCCTCCTGCACAATCTGTCCCTTGTGCACGACCACAATCCGGTCCACCATTTCGATCGTCGCCAGCCGGTGGGCGATGATGATAGCGGTGCGGTCCTTGAGCAGCTCCTCCAGCCCTTCCTGGATCAGGTGCTCGGTGTGCGGGTCAACCGACGAAGTCGCCTCGTCCAGAATCAGGATTTCCGGGTCAAAGACCAGCGCCCGGGCAAACGCCAGCAACTGGCGCTCGCCGAGCGAGAGATTGATGCCGCGTTCGACCAGGTTCGTCTCGTAGCCCTGCGGGAACTGCAGAATCCGCTCGTGAATCCGCGCCCGGCGCGCCGCGGACTGGACCTGCTCCGCATTCACCGTCTCATCGAACAGGCGGAGGTTGTCCAGCACGGTGCCCGGGAACAGGATGACCTCCTGCGGCACGAACCCGACCCGCCGGCGCAGGCTCAGGTTGTCGAGTTCGCGCAGGTCAAGACCGTCAATCGTAATCCGGCCCTGCTGCACTTCATAGAACTTCAGCAGCAGCCCGACAATCGAGGTCTTGCCGCTCCCGGTCTCCCCGACCAGCGCCACCTTCTCGCCTTTGCGGACCTTGAGATTGATGTCCTTGAGCACGGTTTCGCGGCCTTCATAGGCAAAGCTCAAATGCTCGATCCGGACCGCGTCGGAAAACTTCCGGGCCGGCAGGCTGAGCTTGCCGCTCGGCTCGGGTGGGGTGTCGAAAATCCCGAACATCCGCTCGGCCGAAGCCGACGCGCGCTGCATCACGTTGATCTGGTCCGAGAGCCCGCGAATCGGCGCGAAGACCCGGGCGATATAGGAGTAGAACATGAACAACCCGCCGATGGTAATCATGCCCTTCAAGGCCCAGAACCCGCCGAAGCCCATGACCAGCACGGTGCCCAGCGATTCGCCCAGGTCCCACAGCGTCCAGATCCGGGCCATCAAGCCCCAGACCCGGGACTCGTACCCGAACTTCTCCTTGTTCAGGCCGCCCATCTTCCCGGCAAAGAACTCCTGCCGGTTCATCGCCTGCACCACCGGCAGGCCGCGCATCGTCTCGGTGATGAAGTTGTTGGTTTCCGCCACCATCCGCCTGATCTTGAGGTACGTTGGCCGGATTCGCTTCTGGAAATAGGCGAAGCCGAACAATATCGGCGGGAACAGCACGACGATAATCAGGAACAGCCGCCAGTTCACAATCGCCATCACCACCGACATCCCGACCAGCAGCACCAGGTCCTGCGCGACAACGATTGCCGTGTTGGCGAAGAGCTGTTTCAGGGCTTCGGTATCGCTCTCGGTGCGGGTAATCAGCCGGCCGACCGGGTTGCGGTCAAAGAAGCTCACCGGCAGTTTCAGGATATGCGCGTAGAGCTTCTCCTTCAGGTCCGCGACCGCCTTCTCGCTGACAATCGTGAGCTGGATGCGCTGGAAGTAACCCAGGATGAAGACCGCGAGCTGGATGGCCAGGTAGAGCAGGGCGGTGCGCCACAGGCCCGGCATGTCGCGCCGGGCGATGTTCGCGTCAATCGCGTGCTTGATCAGCAGCGGGCCCAGCAGCCCCAGCCCGGACGAGGCCAGGACCATCAGCCCGGTCAGGCTCACCCGGAGCTTGTACTTGCTGAAGAACGGCCAGACCTTCGGCAGCAGCCGGAGCCCCAGGCCTTTGGTTTTGGCCTCTTCCTCGTCAATGTAGAAATCGCCGGCCGACATCTTTTCCTCCGCGCATTATACCGGGCACGAACGCGAGGTCAACGTCCGCGTGCGAGGCCGGGAATCCCGAGACAGATTCACCACAACGACACTACGAGCACGACGGGAAGGCAAATGGTAAGTCAACTCAATCCGCTAATCTCTTCATCTCTCAATCCCTTCCTTTCATCCGCCGATTTCCGCCCGGGCGAGCGGAGCGATACTGCGAGCCGCAGGCGATTCCGCGCCTCGTCACCCACCGATTTCTACCTTTGACATTTGGCCGGCATCGGCTAGAATCAGATCATGAGAAAGACACTCCGACACGGCGTGCGCCAATACACGGCGGTCTTTGAGAGTGACCCGGATGTCGGCGGCTACACCGTAACCATACCCGACCTGCCGGGATGCATATCCGAAGGCGACACCTTCGAGCAAGCGCTTAAGAACATCCAGGAAGCGGCGAGCCTCTATCTTGAGGTGATGACCGAGAACGGCAGGAAGTTCGAAGACCGGAATCGCAACGTAATCATCGCCCCGGTCGAGGTCGCGGTCTAGCTCCAGGGTGCCGAAGCTCACTGCGGTCAAACCGCGAGAGGCCGCGCGGGCGTTGGAACGCGCGGGATTCTCTTTCGTTCGCCAGAAGGGCAGTCATCGAATCTACGTCAAAGGGGATATCGGCGTAACTCTGCCCTGGCACAGCAAGGACATGCGCCTCGGCACGCTCCGGCACATAATCAAACAGTCCGGGCTGACCGTCGAAGAGTTCCAGCGGCTTCTCAGTTAACTTCGGAATCGAATCCACCGATTCTGCCAATTCCGGATTGAAATCATATCCGCAGATTTCGCAGATTACACAGATATCTGTCCGGCGAGCGCCGGCGATCCTGCGAACACAGTGATACTGCGAGCGAAGCGATACTGCGTCTTCCGCGCCGGTTAGACCTCGGACTTCGGGTCTTGTTTGAGCTTTGGATTTGGGATTTGGGTATTTGGCGCTTCCCGCCAGGTATTTCCCGCTTCGGGCCAGGTGTTTCCCCTTCGGGATTCAGGTATTTCCCCCGGCTGGGCTCTGTTCCGGAATCCGGGTTACAAACTGCTTCCGGTCCTGCCGGCAGAGAAGCTGGATGGCCTGCCGGCCGGATAACGCGCCAATGACCGTGCCGGTGAACGGCGCGGTCCACTGGCCGACCATGAAGAGATTGGCCAGCCCGGGCAGCGAACGCAGCGGACGCCGCCGCATGTTATCGGCCGTAATATACCAGCCGTCCGGCGAGCCCTGCCAGTTACCGGTGTAACGATAGTACGTGGCCGGGGTCGGAACGTCCACAACTTCCACCTGGGTCGCGAACCCGGGCCAGCGCCGGTCCAGCTCGGCAATCGTGGCATCGGCGATTCGCTTCTTCTCCGCGTCGTAACGGGCGCGGTCCTGGTAGAGCTCCTGCCAGTAGTCGTATTTCGTGGCATACCAGACCTCGACCGCCGACTTGCCGGCCGGGGCCGTGGTCGGGTCGAACGCGTGGTGCAGAAAGCAGAGCCACTTATGGTCTTCGCCCGCGATGTTGATGGGCTTCTCAATCTCGAAGATGACCCGGTTCGGTTCCTTTGACAGGTCGCGGGCCACGCCGATGCAGACGTGGACCAGCGGCTTCACCGGGAGCCACTTCTCATACATCGCGCGGACATCGTCGTTCAGGTACCGGCCCTTGAGCATGTCGAAAATCATGGTGTGCCCGTCGCCGGCCCAGATTACGAGGTCGGCCCGCTGCTCGCTGCCGTCTTCCAGCCGCACCCCTGTCGCGCGGTCGTTCTCGATGATGAGTTCCTTCACCCGGGTTCGATACTTCACCTCGCCGCCCAGCGCGCGATAGCGCTCGGCAACCTTCCGGATGACCTGATACGAGCCGCCAATCGGCACGCCGGCCCCGGAGACCGATGCCGTGAGGAATCCGGACAGGCCCAGCAGGGGATAGCCGGTCATCGGCCAGCCCGGCGCGTCAATCGTGAACCGGACCGCGTTGCGCAGGAACGGGTCCTGAAACCGCTCCGCGAATTCCTTCACGGTCAGCGCCCCGTAGCGGCGGAACTTCCCCGCGAGCGGCATGATTTTGAGCATCATCCTGAGATTGTCGAACAGCCCGGTCATTTCCGCCGGCTTCAGTGACGCCGCGCCCATCATTCCCGGCCCGCAGTAAATGTCCAGGAACTCCCGAATCAACCCGGCATCCGCCGGCGACAGGGCCAGCATCTGCGCCTCGAGACTCTGCCGGTCCACGCGGAGGTCGAGCGACTTCTTCCCGCTTTCGATGAGCGCCATCCGGTCGTGATACACAAACTGCGTGCCCTGGATTGCGCCCAGTTCCTGCCACATCGCGTGGAACGCCCCGCCCTTCGACCCGACCAGCATGTGCATGCTGATATCCCAGGTGTAGCCCTTGCGCTGCCAGGCCGCGCACAACCCGCCCGGCTTGTCGTGCATCTCGAGAATCGTTGACCGGTAGCCGTTCATCCGGGCATAGCATCCGGTCGAAAGACCGGCGATGCCGGCGCCGACGACGATGATTGATTTCTCCATTGGTTCGCTCCTGTTCTCCTCAGCGCATTATACCGGGTCTGAACACCAGGTCAACGCCCGCGTGCAGCCCGGAATCCCGAGACAGATTCACCACAACGACACAACGGGCACGACGGAATGAGACAGAAGAAGACTCAATCCCTTCATCCCTCAATCCCTTAATCTCTCAATCCCTGCTCATATCCACCGAATCCGCCGATTTCGGATTCGGACCTATCCGCAGATTTCGCAGATTTGCAGAGACTCCCGTCCGGCCGAGCGATAGCGGTCCTGCGAACGTAGTGATACTGCGAGTGCAACGATACTGCAAGCGGCAGCGACACTGCGAGCGTTTCCCCATTCTGCATTCTGTAATCTGTATTCTACAATCTCACGGCTTCCCTGCTTCCCTTGACCTCCACCCGGCCTCTGGTATACTGAGTCATGGCAAACCGTTACACCGCAGTAACCAAGCAGGACGACGGCTGGTGGATTGGCTGGATTGAGGAAGTCCCGGGAGTGAACTGCCAGGAGCGAACGCGCGAAAAGCTCCTGGCCAGCCTGCGCGAGACGCTGACTGAGGCGCTTGAGCTGAACCGACAGGACGCAATCCGGGCCGCGGTCTCGAACTACACCGAAGAACCAGTCACCGTGTAAGGAATGGGCATGACGAACAAAGCGGTGGAAACGACGGGCACGATAGATGCCGAGCACCACCTTGTGCTCGACGAACCGCTGACCGTGTCCGGCCCGACCCGGGTCAAAGTGATAATCCTCATGCCGGAAGACGCTGACATCGACGAGGCGGCTTGGCTGGGTGCCGTAGCCCGGAACCCGGCTTTCGAGTTCCTGAGGGAATCCGCGGAAGACGTTTACACGGTTCGCGACGGCAAACCCTTTGATGACCAGAGGTAAGGTCGTTCTCGTCCCGTTCCCCTTCGATGCCCTTGAAGCGACCAAGGTGCGACCGGCCGTGTGTTTGAGCGAGCCGGTAGGTCCTCATCGCCACATCGTTCTCGGCTTCATCAGCAGCCAGATACCCGAAACTCCTCTGCCGACCGATGTGCTGCTGGAATCCGGCCAAACCGGATTTCCGATGACCGGGCTGCGGGTATCATCATCAATCAGACTGCATCGGCTTGTGACTCTGACCGCGTCGCTGGTCCGTCGCGAACTGGGCGTACTGCCACCGGCAGTCATGAGCCAGGTTTCCGACCGGCTCCGACTGCTCTTCAGCCTGTAGCCGTCACTTCTTCCCGCCCGTCTTCAGTAGTCAATATCCAACAATCTGAACTCGCCTCGCCCCTAGCCGTCGGCCGTTAGCTGTAAGCCGTCAGCCTGCTTGCGCGTAGGGCGTACAGGGCCTGACGTTCGGGTCCGCTCTTGGGTTTCCGGTCTTAGTATTAAACTCGTTGTGTCGTTGTGCCGTTGTGGTGAGTTTTGGGATTCCGGTTCGCCCCTTCGTGCCTTTGTGTTGAACCCGGTTTCGAGCTTCGGATTTAGGTATTTCCCGCCTCGGGTCTAGTTATTTCCCCTTCGGGGCCTGGTACTCATAGTCATCATTTTCCCTTGAACCACTATTCCATTTTGGCATATTACAGAATGGAATTTAACATAGGAGGGTTCATGAGGAAAGCCATCTACAGCCAAGAGCACAAATACCTTGTCGAGCAACTCAAGAAGGCCCGCTTGGACGCCGGTCTGAGCCAGATTGAGGCCGCAAAGCGACTCAAGACTACCCAATCTCAATTGTCCAAAATCGAGTCCGGCCAGCGGCGTGTGGACTTGATCCAGTTGAAGGAACTCGCCAAGGTCTACGGCAAGACGCTGGAGTATTTCATCTCGTGAATGAGAAACCACTAGCAGTCGGACGAAAATGAAAGACACCGTCGAGGTCGACTACAGCAAGTTGGGCACCGCCACTGGACTTCCTGAACTTGTCATGGAGCCGGTCCCGGATACCTACAAGGCCGAACGGATGCTCAGTCGAGCCGAGCTCCTGGGCCGGGTCCCTGAACGCTCCATTCCTGCTGGCTCGGTCGACCGCTTGGTCCTGTTCAGCAACGTTCAGTTCATCTACGAACTGGTGTTGGCCAGGATGGAAGTCAACGCCTTCCACATAGACAGTTCGCTCGGCACGACAATGCGCTCCTTCGGGCTCAAGCAGTCGGCAGTTCCAGATGGCTTCCTGAAGCGCACAGCCTACTTTGCAGCGGCTGGCGGGCGACCGAGTGATTACTCGCAGATTGTCCGCCACAACCAAATGAACTCCGTGAACCAGTATCTCACTCACTGGATTTACCCGTACAAGGGCAAGTTTCACCCTCAGATGGTCCGCGCAATTCTGAATATCATCGGGTTGAAACCGGGCCAGACTGTTCTCGACCCTTTTGTCGGAAGCGGGACCTTGCCGTTGGAGGCAATGCTCTTGGGGATCAACAGCATTGGCATAGACGCTTCCCCGCTATGCATTCTTCAGAGTTCCGTCAAGAGTTCATGCTATCGGTTCCTTGAGCAGATTGGTGACGCAACGCCGGGCACAGAGCGCGGGGCGACTGGCGACCTTTCTACGGCGGTTTCAAGGAAGAAACTCCTAACTCGAATACAGGGAATCAAGGACGACGGTGCCCGCGAATTCCTAACTCTCGCTTATCTCGTGGCCGTGAGCGATAGCGCTCGCAGGAGTCGTGACTTCGGCGAGTCCTTCGCGAAGAACGTGCACAGGATGACGGAGTCCGCCACAGACTTGTCGCGAGTGCAGCAAGACCTGGGGCTTCAATTCGCCAAGACCGACATCAGGCTGGGCGATGCGCGCCACTTGCCGCTTCCGGCTGAATCCATCGATGGGGTTGTCACGTCGCCCCCTTACTCTATTGCATTGGACTACGTCGCGAATGACCTGCACAGCTTGGCAGAAATGGGGATTGACGTTCCCTCTCTTCGGAGCGCCATGATTGGCGTCCGGGGTCGCGGGACGGACCGACCCGCCTTGTACAACGAAGACCTCCGGGATTCGATCGCCGAGATTCACCGCGTCCTGAAACCAGGTTGTTGTGCGGTGATTGTCATCGGCGACGCAACGTACGACGGCAAGTCCGTCGAGTCAGTCGCTCGCACGATTGACATCGCGCGCGGCCTCGGATTCGAACTGCTCGCGAATGTCCCGAAGATTATCTTCGGTTTGTACAACGTGATGCAGAGCGAGAGCATTCTGTTCTTTCGAAAGGCACGCTAATGGCGACCGAAGCAGCCACGCACTCCGCAGCACTTCTTCCTAGACTGGGCATTTCGCAGTGTCCCATGAATGCTAGTGAAGTCCTGGACTACCTGGCTTCCTTCCGACTTCAAGAACCGGGATTAGCGCTATTCGCGAAAGACGCAATTCACTCCTCCGAAGCCGTAGTCATCAATGACAAGACCGTTCGCCGCTTCATCAATGAGTATTGGACAGCAGCCCAACGTCAAGCTCATTCAATCCATGAGGTTTCCTATCGGGCCTGCTTCAAACCCCAGCTTCCACGGTTCTTCATTGCGTCACTCACGGTCCCCGGCGACACGGTATATGACCCGTTTGCTGGCAGGGGCACGACTGCCATCGAGGCCGCCCTGCTCGGACGTAAGGTCGTGTCGAACGACATAAACCCGCTTAGCAAAGTTCTGACCGCCCCACGGCTTGACCCTCCGACAACAGAAGAGGTCGAGAAGAGGCTTGGCCAGATCGCGTCTGCAACAGCACCCTTCAACAAGCCCGAAACGGACCTTTCCATGTTCTACCACGAGCGCACGCTCAACGAGATACTGCGACTCCGAGCTTTTCTGAAAGGCAAGAAGAGCAGGGTAGATAGCTGGATACGGATGGTCGCGACCAATCGACTGACCGGCCACTCCAGCGGGTTCTTCTCGGTTTACACGATGCCACCCAACCAGGCTGTTTCGGCAGACGCACAGCGCAAGATAAACGAGGTCCGCAAACAGACGCCACCTTACCGCGATACGCGTGAAATCATCTTGCGCAAGACCTATGACCTTCTGCGGAATCTGACCTCGGAGGACCGAAAGATGCTTCGCGAGGTCCATCCCTCGGCCAAGTTCTGCGCTAGCGATGCGCGTCACGTCGCTGCCATGAAGGACGCTTCGGTTGCGTTAACGGTGACGTCGCCGCCGTTCCTTGATGTCGTGCAGTATGACAAAGATAACTGGTTGAGATGCTGGTTCAACAGCCTGGACGCAGACTCTATTGCTGGGCAGATAACGATGATGAAGAAGCTCGCTGACTGGGAGTCTGTGATGCAAGGCGTTTTTCGGGAACTCCACAGAGTCACGCGCCCTGGCGGATGGGTAGCCTTCGAGGTCGGCGAGGTCCGGAACGGAAAGGTGAAACTCGATGAGGTCGTGGCACCCCTAGGCATGAGGGCCGGATTCGAGTGCGTGGCCATCATGGTAAACCAGCAGAAGTTCACCAAGACCGCTAATTGCTGGGGTGTGAGCAACAATGCTAAGGGCACGAACACCAATCGAATCGTCTTGTTCAGAAAGGAAGAGTAGTGGCCGAGGACCTACTGAAGATATACGAAGAGACGTTCAAGCAGATGCTTAAACCGGTCAAGAATGTGCCGTTCTTTGTCATAATCAAGGGGATCTCCGACAAAGAGGTCCTTCAGTATGACGAGACTGGCAAAGCTGGTCTGGTCAAAGCTGCGCGGGCCGCCGCTACGAAGATAAATGCTGCTGGTATCACGTCCGCCCGTCCGAACGAGGTCGGAAACTACATCGAGCCTTACGTCATCGATGCGCTCAATAAGAACGGATTCACTGCCGCCAAGCCATCTACACCTGCCAAAGGGGTGAAGTCGGCGGGCTACCCCGATATCTACGCTGTGCACTCAGGCAAGAGTTTCTACATTGAATGCAAAACCTACGCTGAGAAGAATGTCGCGACGACCCAGCGCTCGTTCTACTTGTCGCCGTCCACGGATTTCAAGGTGACACGTGATGCCTTTCATCTCGTTTTCGCATACTCCATCAAACCTGTGGGTACCGGTCTCTACAAGACTGATGGGTTCAGGATACTAGACATCAGGAGTCTGCTCTGTGACCTCAAGTACGAGTTTCAGTCCGACAACAGACGCCTCTACTCCACGGACAAGGGCTCAATACTGATTTACCGCGAGAGGATCGTACCTTAGATGAGGCAATCCGCGTCGCGTTGGAGTATCTCAACTACGTCGCTTCCGACCAGTTGCTTCCACGACGGACATGAATAGCGAAACCGGGACCCTATTTCCGGATTCTGAAAACCCGTCCCGGCGGCCGCCGTTGGTCTGGAATGTAGCCGATCTGGCGAGAGCTCTGAAAATCGACGAGAAGGAAGTCAAAGACTACTTCACGGACGGCAGAAGGGTTTCGTTTCTCTTGGAGCGGCGAGTCGCAAAGCGACTCGCCTGGGCGTTGGCCCCGAGTGAGAGTGCTGGTTTCGACCTGCAAGACGACGTCGGCGGCCACTGGGAAGTCAGGTGCATCTCGAAACGTGGCGTGTACTTCAGTCCGAGCAAAGACGTAGGCTCAAAACGCAAGTTCACTGAGAAGGGACTAAGGGCCAAGATCGCGAGTCTAGCCGGGTATGTCCTATGCGATATTGTGTCCTTTCCGCGCATCCCTTTCTGGATTATCCGCAGTGAAGACGTGATTGTCTGGTTGGACTCGGGCAGACTCGGCAAGAGAGCCTATCCCTCGCGCGAGACGATTCTCCTGCTTCTCGGCAACGGATAGCGTGGGCTGGCAGGGAGGGCACATTGCCGGCATCGTTTGTGGTCGTTGACAGCCCATGAAGACGGGCTAACATAAGGCCATGAGCGAGGGTGCTGTCACGCCTCAACTGGAAGTGCTGACCATCGGGCACTCGAATCGGCCGATGGATGAGTTCCTGGCTCTGCTCAAGCAGCACGCAGTCGAGGTCCTCGCCGACGTGCGGTCGCAACCGCATTCCAAATACGTTCCGCACTTTGACTCCGCGAAGCTACAGCGAGCGGTCGAAGGCACCGGAGTGCAATACGTCTTCCTGGGCCGGGAACTCGGCGGAATGCCGGAGGCCCGAGAATTCTATGACGCCGAAGGACACGTGGTCTACTCCCGGATTGCCGCTTCGGAACCATTCCGGCACGGGATTGCCCGCCTGCTGGAAGGCATCAGGAAGTACCGGGTTGCCATCATGTGCAGTGAGGAAGACCCGGCGAACTGCCACCGGCGCCTGCTGGTTGGGAGAGTCCTGATGGAGCAGGGGGTCAGCGTCAAACACATCCGGGGTGACGGCCGGATTCAGTTGGAAGAGGAATTGCTCCGGCAGGGGGAAGCGGGCACGGTCAATCAGATGGAGTTGGCACTGCGCGAGACGCGAAACACCTAAATCCAAAGTACGAAGCTCGAACAAAGCCCAAAGTCCGAAATCCAAACGAAGTCAAGAACACACCCGAGAACTCACCCAGGAACTGGGTGAAGCGCTCACCCAGGCACTGGGTGAAGCACTCAGGGTAGCACGGGGAGAAGAACTCACCCAAGCACTGGGTGAAGCACTGGGGGATGCACT
>Ga0209777_10004396_pt1 | contig 16700 bp, 16 predicted proteins | sample FrelakmetHBP12HB_FD_187147 | JGI IMG/M metagenome (GOLD analysis project Ga0209777, IMG submission 187147) | Freshwater lake sediment microbial communities from the University of Notre Dame, USA, for methane emissions studies -HBP12 HB (SPAdes)... | ecosystem: Environmental > Aquatic >...
GGTGTATTACTTCACCTGGACCAGAACTGCCTGGACCACCAACCGATAATCATAAGCATTGTTGGTCTCGTTGTAGTCTTTGCAGGTTACCAGGGTCAACCACGACAGCGTCTCGTGCTTGATGACTGACGACACTGCAGCCGGTGATACCAAACTCACCGAGCGTACTTCATACAGGTATTGCTGGCCCCAGGCGTGCAGGATGATCTGGTCCCCGTAAACCACCTGATTCAGAGCGGCAAAGGGTCCCGGTTTGCCTAGTGCATCTGTGACGTGCCCGGTCAGCACCGCATTGCCCGCCACCCCTGGAAGGGCTGTATTCTCCAGCCAGCCGGCATTGTGGCCCAGCCAGCTCACATCCCAGCCATCCGTGGAGAACGGTACACCCACGATATTGACCTGTGCTGCCAGACGCGGGATCTCCAGCCACAGGTCACCCATTTGCTGATAGGCCGTCGTCTGGGCCGGCAGATTCGTCACCCGTCCCGGCGCGAAACCGGTCGAAGGCAATGTGGTCGGCATGAACAGCTCAAAATACGACAGGTGCGAGACCTGGGAACACACCGTCTTGGTGGAAGGATAGGCGCTGGTCGTGAGCATCTGCCAGTTCCCCCCATCATCCTCCGTGCCGAACGTGAGATCGACAGGATTGTAACCGGTGGCGGCCAGGTCTGCGTCCGTATATTGATAACAGATCGTCAGGGGTGGATTAAAGGATGACAGCGGTGTCCCATCCGGTCCAGCCACCGTCCCAGAGGCAAAATGACCCAGCGATTTGACCCCGGCCCCGATCGCCGGCTCGGAGCCCGCATCACGCGGGGTCACCACTACACATGAGCCCGTTGGTGCAGCCGTTGCGGGTACCTTCAGCGACCAGGGTCCGTTTGTGGCAGTTCCACCGGTCAGAGTCGTTAGTGTACCGCTGCAGGCTGGATTGGAAGTCTTGGGCGTAGGGCCCGGGACATTTAGATCAGGAGCATTGAAACCATAAAAGTAGGTGACCTTGACGGAATTGCCGGCAGCCAGGTCTCCCAGGTTATAGGCGATTTGCATGGCCACATCGCTAATTACGGGGCCGACCACGGGATCAGCTAGGGTGCTGGCATTATAAATCCCGAAGTTGGGAAGTTCTGCGGTTGCACGGGCGCGGGCATCATCGGTACCCAGGATGAGCCCCATATCGGTATAGGTGGTTCCCCAGGCAGTAACAATGGCCTTGGTGTCCGCTGCATTCGGGATCGATCCCGGCTGGGCGACGACCTGATTTTTAGTCGTGTAACTCCCTCCTGGCCAGGTCACATCATTATCGGGGTCCACGCCTCTCCCAAAGGTGAGCGAGGGGACGGTTGATTCTCCCGTGTTTTTGAGGGTAGTATCCACCTTGATGTAGGTCCAGGAGGGATTCATATAATAATGGTGCGTGACTTGCAGGGTGGAACCACAGATGGACACAGTCCCTACCCAATCCGCGCTAAACTGTCCCCCCGCTGAAGTCTCAGTCAATGAAACTGGCGCTATTTCTCCGCCACTTTCCCCACCCCCATTTTGTGCAGCTCCACCAGTACATTCGATGCCAAACCCTTCCCAGGGGGTGCCGGGTGTGAAGTAATCGCCACCGTATGGAGGGTTGCCTACCGTCCAACCATCCTTCTGGTAATCGGCAACAAAACCAAGATGGTTCTCATTATTCGTGTGCGGATGAAAGCCTGCAGGTGCATCAATGATGGAACCAAAAGTGCCGTTTGGCCCAATGCCAACTTCCGCATAAGTGCCCTTGAAAAAAACATTGCCGGTATCAGTAATTGCGCGAACAGGGGTTACCTGACCCACCAGGCTGCCTGCCAAAATGACGATCATGATAAATGAAAACATCCAGCGTTTTGGCTTCATCGTTTCTCCTCCGAGAGAATTTGATTATGCATTCATACGAATATTTCCTGGCTTGCTGTGCCAAATAAAAAAGCAATAGCTCCGCTAATCTATAATTTGGTTATCGTGTTTTTGGGCTCCTTCCATGCTCTGCGGTTCTATCTTCATAATAAAAAAACAAGTTCTTTAATAAAATGCATCAATCCAGCAGATTAAAATTATATCAAGAAATTATACATTAAACTATAAGAACAATGCAAGGAATTCTTGCACTAAATTTAAAAAAGAAGACATCTGATCAAGAAAAATGAGTTCCTGAACCACCCTTGCAAGGAGGAATGGCACCCTTTACGAAAAATGGCTCCATTAAGCTCGATTTATCCCCTTATTCCTTAAAAATTCCAACACCAGCCCCAGCACCTCTTCACTCTCCAGCCCATCCGTCTCCACCATCAAGTCTGCGTGTCCCCGTGCATGTTCAAGCCTGCGCTGCTGTTCATCCCATTCGGCCACCGTCCAATTTAGCTTCCTCCGCTTCGCCCCGCTCGCGCATGACGCCTGCAGGAACACCAGCACATCTGGCTTCGTCAGCCGCCGCCACATATCCTTGACGTATGAATGTTCCTGCACGATGGCGCGTGTCCGGTACCCGTTGCGTTGCAGGCCAGCTGGCTCATGCGGAAAGGTCGCCCTTCACATCGGCCATGAAAACGGATACACCCGTGCGGCTGAGACCTTCGGCGATCTCCTGCAGGCTGATGGTCTTGCTGGTGCCGGTGGCTCCCGCCACCAGACCGCGGCGGTTGGCCATGCGCGGCAGCAGGAAGAGATCGGTCTCACCTTTTGCGATCAAAATGGGATTAGACATGGTGTCTTCTGGGCATAAACGCTTATGAGATTAGGAAAATTGATGTCACCCACGAAGGGGCGTATGGAATTTTCCTGCATCTAACAAATCTACAAAGTTCTCTCAGCCCCATGGTCGCATAACCAGTAGAGGAGAGAACTGAGAAATGAGGAATGATTATTTTACAGCATGAGTTCAACCGTTTATCAAACGGTTGAACCGCAGCCATATATAAATCAAATTCTACCTAATCGGTTAAGGTTTAGTAGGTAACAACCCTGGGTAGCTTTTTAGCCTGAACGATCCATTTCTCAACCTGCTTGACACCCGGCATATGATTGACCAGATTTTTAGCCTGATTGACCTCGATCATTTTGGCATACAAATGGTTTGCAACACGATTGGACAGTTCCACCACTGTGTCCACACCTGTTTTTTCGAGCAGGTCGGAATATTGCTTGCCAACCCCATTTATCCGGTACAGGTCAGCCCGGTTCACCCATCCCAAAATGGAAGTATGAGGGATTCCGGTTGCGGCTGCAATTTCCTTGCGACCTTTATCGGACGCGCCTTTTTTCAAGAGTGTTTCCACGGAGCTAATTCCAGCCGTGATCAGCTTTGCAGCATAGACAGGTCCAATTCCTTCAATATCAATGATATTCATGATTTTCTCCTTTTTATCCATCATAAATGATATTTCCAAGGTCGTTTACTTGCCCCAGAAATCCATCAATGATTGGATATAACCCCTTACCCTGACCAATGCCGGTCAGGGTAAGAAATAAAAACGGTAAACCTTCTCCCTTTGCGAAGGTTTTATTTCTTTTTCCCAAACAATGATCCCACTTTGCCGAGTGCACCTTCAGCTGTCTTGAGATTGGTTGCGTTGCTCAGCACGCCATCAATCTGTCCAGCAATGGGGGCTGGTAGTTTCTTCTTGAGGAAATCAACGACCATATTGACAATAGTCTGGGCGGTGGCGGCCGGGATACCGGTCTTTGAAACAATGAGATTTATGAGTTCGTTCATATGTTCTCCTATTCTGTTTAAAGATTGGACATTATTACATAGAAAGCTTATCACGGGCTTGTTTACTTTCCATTAGAAATATTCATTAATACTCCCGCAGAACTCCTTTAGAGAATTTCCAGACAAGATTGATACAAACGGATTTACTAATCACAATAGCTCCACAATTCAAATGGAAATTCGACTAAATCGTATTTTTTGATTGTACAAGGTTTTTTCTGTAAATTCGGTCAAGTAATTCCCCAGAATAGTTTAATCATGTTTAACTTGGCTGAATGAATAAATACAAAGAAACTGTTATGAAATTAAACAACCTAAGTTTCGCCTCTTTCACCCACAACGTTATATCGAAGATGGAGGTTTTCCTGTGGAAAACAGTATTACCTGGAACCAGTGCAGGGTGTCGGGCGGCATTGTGATCCCGGCCTGCGCCTGTCCAAGCTGATTGCCTGTAAAAGAGAAAGAGGGTTTTTATTTATTGAGAGTCGTTTTTTGGAAAAAGGCATCCAGCTGGTCGTAGACCGCCTGATCCAGTTTGGGGCCATCAATGGTGACCTGTTTCTTGAGTTTTTCCGCCGACAGGATCAGGATGGGGGCTTTTTCGATTTCCAACTCGGCAGCCGGATGGATGAAGACCACCACGGGTTTGATCGGGACCGCCTCATCAACAACTTTACCGAGCCGCGCCCGCAGAGTCTGCTCGGTTCGGAAAGCACTCCTGATCGGGTCGCCGACATGTTCCTCCACGATGGAACGGAGCGCCCGGCCGATGGTCATCGCCTCCCGCCATTTTCCATCCTTGTAGGAGAAACTACCCGGCAGGCCGATGGTTTCTAGGATGACCACGCCATTGGGAGTCAGAAGCAAATGGTCGGGAGGAAAAGGCGGGTAGTGGAACAGGTGATACGAATCCGCCAATCCTTTGAGCGCCTTATCCAGTCGCTCCTCCGGGCGCGGTTTCCGCACCCAGCGGTTGGCGTAGAAGATTCCCAGCATGGCAGTCCCCAATCCAACCACCATCAACGCGAAGGAGAAATTGGCGGTCTTCGGCAGGAATAGCGGCAGTAACACGCTTGCCAGCAGGAGAACTAGTCCGCCGATGCTGGCCGTATTGGACAGCTCGGCGCGCGTGCCGACCTTTTTCCGGTCAATATATGATTTCATTGGACCTGGTACAACCTCCGGTGGATTGGAACAAGGGCAGTATAAAGTTCGCGGTATTCCCTGTACATGGCTTCATAGCGCTTCTGCCGGTTAGCGTCCGGCTGGATGACCCGGTCGATTTTGATCAGGTCGTCGATCTCCTCGACACTGGAATATATCCCCAGCCCAACCGCCACGGTCAGGGCTGCTCCGGCTGCCCCGGCTTCCAGGTGGTTCTTTACCTTGCTGAGAGGTCTCCCGGTTATATCGCTGATGATTTGCATCCAGACTGCACTGTTGCAGCCGCCCCCAATGCCGTTAAACCCGTAGATCTGAAAGCCGACTTTCTCCATCGATTCGCAGATCCAACGCAGGTGGTAGGCCACGCCTTCCATGACCGCCCGCACCATGCTACTCTTGTTGTGGGATAAATTCAATCCGATGAAACCCCCGCGCGCATAATGGTCCAGTACGGGGGCCCGTTCACCCGAAAGCCATGGCAGGAAGATCAGCTTATCCGATCCGGCAGGGACCGCTTCCGCCATGGCGCTGAGCAGCTCATAACTCGACTGGCCTGATTCAGCCGCCAGGCGTTTCTCCTCCTGGCAGATTGCGTCCCGGAACCACATCAGCGCCCCTCCGCCGGTCTCCATCTCCCCGGCAATGATGTACTTGTTCGGGTCGATGTGGTTAAGTCCCCAGAATGGTTTGACAGGGTCGTTCCGGAAGGTTGAAGTGGACACGCCCACCCAGGTGGCCGTCCCGATGCATAGATGAACCTTGCCCTCCCGGTTGGCGCCCGCCCCGGTCTGGGCGACGGCCACGTCCCCGGCGCAGATCACCACCGGGGTGCCGGGGTTCAAACCGGTCTGCTTGGCGGCTGCCGGGCTGACCTCGCCAATCACATCGGTGCAGGGGAAAAATGGGGGCAGTTTCTCAACCGGAATCTCCAGCTTCTGGCAGACTTCCTCTGACCACTGCTTGGTATATGGGTTGAACAGGAAGTAAACCGAAGCCCCCACCAGGTCGATGGCAATCCTGCCGGTCAGCTTGAACAGGATGTATTCCTTGCAATCCAGCAAGTAAGCGGTCTTCTTCCAGATCTCCGGGCGCTCCTCCTTGAGCCACAGGATCTTCGGGATGCTGTCCTTGGCGGTCGGGATATTACCGGTGTTGTCGAAAAGGAATTTGGGCATGTCGCCTGCCAAGAGCCGGTCCGCCTGCCTGACACTGCGCAGGTCGAGCCAGCTCAGCATGGGAGTCAACGGCCGGCCCTTTTCATCGACCGGCAGCGTGTTCCACATCTGGGCGGAAACCCCCACCCCGATGATCGCTTTCGGGTCGATCCCCGACTCCTGGATCACCTGCCGCGAGGTTGTTGCGACTGCCTGCCAGAGCTCATCCGGGTCCTGCTCGACCCATTCGGGACGCGGGTAGGAAATTCCATAGGACTGATAAGAGGAATGGATCACCTGGCCGGTCAGGTCGCATAAAACTGCCTTGTCGCCGCCCGTACCGGTGTCGTGAGCCAGGATATATTTCTTGGTTGCCAAGTTCTATCTCCGATGGTGCAGGAATGGGTCAAGCAGGATGGTTCATTTTTTGCCGGCTTCCTGGGCGTACTCTTTGAAGGCAGCAATGAAGAAACGGTTCTGCTCGGGCGTGCCCACGGTGATTCGGATGAAACCGCGCGCCATATTGTGCCCGCTCATTGGCCGGATGAATATTCCCCGCCTAGCCATGCCGTCGCGGATTTCCAACGAGTCTTTCCCCAGGACACTGGCATCGATCAGGACGAAATTGCCCTCCGAACAGAAAGCTTTCAGGCCGGGAATCTTGTTGATCTCCTGATAAATATAATTGCGGCCTTCGATGGTATTTTTCCGCTTGCGCTGCTGGTCGTCCTGGTCCTCGAAACTGGCCAGTGCGGCAGCCAGGGCCAGCAGGCTGACGTTCCAGGGAATCCGCACCCGGTTGAAATAGCCGGCCAGGTTGGGATCGCACAGCAAGTAGCCAATCCGGCAGCCCGCCAGGCCGAAGGCCTTCGAAAAGGTGCGGTTGACCAGCATGTGCGGATATTTGTGGATCAAGCTGGCGCGCGTGATGACTTCATCTTCCAGTTCGTAATAGGCTTCGTCGAAAAAGGTCGGAATGCCCAGTGCAAGAATCTCCAGCAGGTCCTTTTCAGCCATCTGGAGCCCGGTCGGGTTGTTCGGGGAGCACACGAAGATCAACTTGGTCTTGGGAGTGACCGCTTTCAGGATGGCTGGCATATCCCAATAAAAATCGGGTTTCATCGGCACCTGCACCACCACTCCCCCGGCAACCTTGACACGCGCCTCATACATTGGGAAAGTCGGTACCGGGATGACCACCTCGTCACCGGGGGCAACAAACGTGTGCACAACAAAGTTGATCACATCCGTGGAGCCGTTGCCCAGGACCACGGCATCCCCCGACAGGCCGCTGGCTTCTCCCAGCTTCTTGCGCAGGTCAGGGCCCGAACCCGGATAGAGGTTCCCAAGCCGGGCAGCTTCCACTATGGCATCCAGGACAGACTCGGATGGTCCCAATAAATTCTCGTTGGACATCATGCGTATTGTTCCGGGATTCTCCCAGGCGACGTCCATATGCTTGTCACTATAAGGTTCCGCGCTTTTTACCCATGGCACAATAAAATCTTCAGCAGTTCTCATCACAAAATCTCCATAAAAAAAACAAAATATCAGGGCGTTACTACGCCTATCAGCGTTGGAGTTCTTCGACGCTCTTGTACCACTTCATTTTTTCGCCGATCCTGGCACGCGCTTTCCATTTGAGTGTCTTCGGCGCCGCCTCAATGCTTTCCTGCAACGTGTGGATGCGCGTGCGCACGACCTGGCCATCTTCGGCCGAAAGGGCCTCGTACTGCTCGAGACGCTCATCCAGGATTTCCAGATTCCCGGTGACCGTCCGCCAGAAGCCCCAATCATTGCCCAGGATTTTTGCGATTAATGCCGCGTTGACAGTCTCTTCGTCCCGGTCAGCCACGGGATGCTCGCGCAGCAACATGACGGTGTCGATTAAATCTTTTTCGTTGATCTGCACGATCTGCATCTTCTCAAGCAGCAGCTCGGCCAGCGGCAGGGTGTATTTTTCCAGCTCGAGCCGCCCGACGAAATTGATCGGGTGGCAGAAATCAAGGACATTGTAAAATACGTCAATGTGACGGCCAAAGGCCGGGTCATGGAAAAGCATGCGCCGGTCTCCGAACAACTGGGTCACCTGCTTGTCTTCCTCATAACCGAGTTCGCCCAGCACACGCGTAATCTCACGGGTAAAGCGCGGATAGGAGGCAAAATCGAAATCCGTGAACACGCGCCCCAGCTTGTCCTGGATGTATCCGAATTTTTCGCAATGTGTGCGGAAAGCCAGGGCGCCGATTAAACGCATAATGATATGCTGGTAGGGCTCATTGCCGATGGCTTCCAGGATACGGGTCCGTTCGGAATAAAAATCCTCAATGATTTCGCCGTATTTTGCCATGATCACACCTCTTTTGATCAGCCGGAAATAAGCAGATGGCCTTTCACCTTGCCGTTTTCCAGGTTAATGATGGCTGCTTTCATGATTGCTTCGGCGTACTCGCTCCCGGCGTTGATAGCCAATGTGCGCCCGATATGGACATGCCCGGGCGATTCGTGGATGTGGCCGTGCAGCGACAGCATCGGTTGGACTTTCTCAATGAACGCTTTGACTGCGGTTGAGCCGGCCGACTTCATCACCACCTGCCCACCCGAGGTGATTATCTTCAAATTCTTGTCCAGGTCGGGGCAGGTGTCCAGCCCGGATCCAATCGGCGGTACGTGCAGCACGGCGATGGTGCGCTCCGGGTTCTGGATAAAGCCTGCCAGGGCATCCAGTTTCCTGGCCAATTCGTCCTCTTCCACATCCCGGGCGCATGCCCAGGGGGTCATGTTCGCATTCGAGAGACCGACGATCTCATAGCCGCCCTCGATCTCAAATCGCACATTGTCCGGATTGCGAATCGTTTTAAATTCGGCGATGACCTCGTCAATGGAATACAGGTCATCGTTCCCGGCCATGAAATACAGGGTTGCATTCCGGGGTGTAAGCTTTTCTTCTGCCAAAGCCATCCACTCGTGCACGCGCTGGCACATTTCCTTCTCGAAGCGAAGGGCCATTTTTTCAGGCTGATTCTCGAGTTCTACAGCTTCTTCCTTTTCCAGTACGATCGGATAAAAGCCAACCCGGCTGATTTCCTTCTTGATTTTTTCCAATTCATCGGGGCTGCAGGCAGTCTCTTCCTTCCCAAACCAGCTCCCCACGTATTTTCCGTTCCCCTGGTGGATGACCGGCACCATGGCTTTCCCGGTGACATCCCCACCCACAATCAAAATTGACGCCTGGTATTGCAGGCTGGAGGCGATAAACTTTCGGAAAACTGCATCCGATCCATGAAAATCCGAACCATACAGGATACGGGTTAATTTCCCGGATTGGAATATATTGGCAAATTTCATTTCTTTCTCCAAATAACTTCTTTTTATCAGTGGTTCGGCGGGTACTGCCCGCCGAACCACTTTATTCCTCATCCGTCCAGGATATTCATTGTTCCTGAGACGGAAAAAAGAAAGCTTATTTTAGACTGGCGGTACCGACTGGAAGGTCCAGTTAATGTCGATACCTTCCTTCCTGAGACGATATGCACGCGCAATGTAGAAGACGATCAGGCCGCTGAGAATAAAACCGATCAAGGTTCCCATGACCCCTAATCCGATCAGTCCACCGACTGCCGGGTACAGGAAGGAGGCGATGATCATCCACAACAGGTAGAGCATGGTGATCACACCGACGATCGTGATGACCGGCACGCGGCCAAGCTTGCGCTTGACAAAGGCGCTGGCATTCTCGAATATATCCGGCTTGGTAAATGGTAGGAGAGTGATGGCCAGCACCGGGATCAGTTGGGTCCAGGTCGCGAAGAACACAAAGTTAAGCTGGGCGCCCATCACGCTGCCGGGCCAGAACAGGCCGGAAGCGTCCAGGGCACCCACCTCGGCGATCACGGCGATGATGGCGATGGCAACGATCGGGCTGTGCAGGGTCGGATGGATGTAGCTTACCTTTTCCGGGATCAGGCGGTCAAACGACCAGGCGAAGATGATCCGGCTGCAGTAGAAGAAGTAGGTCTGGGCCAGATTGATCAGGGTGTAGAACCAGGCAATTGCCACGATCCACAGCAGGATGAGATTCGGCTTCAGAATGGCCGCGTAGAAAGTGATCCATGGCATCGGGTTGGCACTCGTGACCCCGGCATTGCTCAAGTATGACTCTGCCGCGATCCATTCCAGCGGAACCAGGCGCTGCAGCAGGATCGCTGCGACGACGAAGATTGCCCAGGTCACCAGCAAAGACGCCCAGCTGCCGGCCAGCAGGGTGGTATCGGCCTGCTTGACTTCACCGGCAAAGAAGGTCGGGATATAGTAACCGTAGAAGATCCAGAAGCCCATGATCAGGCCGGCCAGGGTCATCATGGCCACGTTCGGGTTGGTCACCATCCCGTTGTCCTTGGCAAGCTGGATGCGGGCCTCATAACTGCCAGCGCCCATGAACTTGTCCCAGGCGGCCGGGAAGGAACCCTTGGCTGCCGAACCCAGTTGGAAATAGAGGACAACCCAGGCAAGCAGGCCGAGGAAGAAACCCACTTCCAGGATGCGCAGGATCGTGCGGGTGGGCAGGATCATCAGTACGAAAGTGATGATGGTGCAGATCGTGCTGATCAGTGCGATCCCGAGCGGGGTCGAAGACCAGTTGGCGAAGTTGGTGAATCCCGGATTGTTCATAACGATGCCCATGGTATGGAAGAGCACCGGGAAGGCGGTCTTCGGGATCCAGGCAATCAGGGAGCCCGCCACCATTGCACTGAAGATGACCAGGGTCCAGCTTGCTGCGAAAGCAAGCGGAGCGCTCAGGGTCCGGCTGGCCAGGGTGTAGTCAGCCGCCGAGCGGGGCATGGTCGCGCCGATGACGGAATAGGTGTAGGCGTGGAAAAGGCAGAAGAACATCGCCACGGTCAGGACGCCGATGATGCTGCTTCCGGGCCAGACGCCTGCCACCCAGGAGAACGGGATCAGGCCGGATGACGATAGGCTGATGCAGTGGACGCCGAAAACCATGGCGCCAAAGATGCCGATCGTCCGGACGAGTCCCGAACTCTTTCGTGCGTACAGTTTTTTGTCTGTCACCCCTGCAGGTACAGGGGCAGCCATTTCAGCCATTGCAAGTTTCTCCTTTACATTTCGAGATTGGGGTTAAGGTGAGACGCAACAGGTGAAGTCAACTCTTTTTGCTTGTTTCGGCGGCCTCCTTTCCCAGTTCGGTCTCACTGTTTTGATCCATGCTGGCTTCCAACCCGACCTCTGTGTGGAGACGGGCATAATCGCTGCGTAAGAAATCCTGTGAGAACACGACCGGCGTTTTGGTTTCATTACTGAAAATGATGCGCGAAAGCATGATGAGCGGAAAACCATCCTCCACCCGCAACTGTTGTGCCACTGTTTCCACCGCCGCGACCGCTTCGAGGGTCTGGGAGATTAGGCCGGGTTTGATGTTGTACACGCTGATCAACAGGTCGAGGGTTGAACTCTTCTCCAGGTCCCAATCCTCCAATTTGGGGAAACGTGCGCAAGGAAAAAAACCGCGTTCCAGAATGATTGGAACGCGGTTTGCAAATCGTAGCAGGGAAACACGGTAGATCGGGTTCCCAATTTCGATCTTCAGAATATCGGCCAGTCTGCGGCTGGCCACCATTTCGCTGAATTCCAGCAGCTGGCTGGCGGTGGCGATGTTCCGGCGCTGCATGGCTTGAACGTAATTGACCATTTCCCTGGCGTCATAAGTGATCTTTGGCTTGGCTACGTACGTCCCTGAACCGTGTTTCCGTTCCAGCAGTCCCTCGTTCACCAGTTCGGTAAGCGCCTTGCGGACCGTCATCCGGCTGACGCCCAAATCCTCGCTGAACTCCCGTTCCGATTGGATCTTGGTCTCGGGCGTCAGCTTGCCGGACAGGATTAAATCCGCAATATATTCCTGGATGCGACTAAAAAGCGGTTTGTTGATCTCGTCAGACATCAACCACTTTCCTATTCTTAGGCGGATTTTTCTTAATTTCTATTAAGTGGTATATGGTATAGGGGACCGGTAAAAAGAGCAAATTGACAGACCTGATGGGGATAAAACCAATAAAATCGCCATATTTCGGCTGTTTTCAATCGCTATTAATCATTATAGGGCGATATTTTAAAAAGTCAAGTAGGAAAATGGCATTATCTGGCTTTTTTAAGGTTGTTTTTCCTACCAAACCGCAATGTGGTATATGGTATAGTGCGCCAGGAATATCGTCCTCTCGAGCCATTCCACCCAGGTACAATCACCGCTTAATAATTAATCATACCGAAAATCCACGTCGAATAAATTTTGCCAACAATTTCACCTCAGAGGGGTGATGGTTGTAGCGGAACCTGCGTAACTATAGCATAATTTCCTCTATTTTGCATAATATTTGGCACTCCATTTTCATAAAATTGGATACCTGAAATCATTTTTCCAATCCGATTTAAATGCAAACAACAGATTGGAAGATGAAAAAGTGTGTTTTATCAGGCCAGGCTTTTTTCATATATCTCTTGATAAGGATAATTCTCAGAAAGTTTCATCACTACGTTTCTGGCCGTTCGGATAATCTTTCCAGCAAGGAAAATGTATTTCAACCGAAAGGTTTTGATTTGCTGCCGGTATTCCGTTCCCTTTGCGAAGTCCATCTTGAACAGCAAGAACAAATTGTAGGCCATCATCATCAATTGAAAGATCGCTTCATTGGCCCAAAATGATTGGAGTAACAGATGTCCAACCGCCATATCGTATTTGGCTTCCTTGATATAGTTCTCGCAGTTCCCTCGTTTTTCATAAAACTCCACCACTTCTACTGATGATAGTTCTGTATTGGTGACAAAAAAGAAATAGTCGTATTCTTCGCCTTCCAGAAAGGATAATTGTTTTCTGTCTTTTTCATCCTTCAATACACGGGACACAACAAACCGTCTGGCTTTGTCCCATGTATTCAGGGCTGCGGTAAGCTCGGCGGTTTCCCGCCCTTCTTCACCAGTAACAAAAACAATGGATGGATCGGTCACCTGCGCAACCAGCGTCGGATACTCTATGCCTTTGATCACATAAGTACACCCAAATGATTCAATGGTTTCCAGGATGTCCTCGTCAAAGTACCCGCTATCCATACGAAAAGTGATTTCCAAACCTTCGTCTTTGAGATAGGCCATGATTTCCTTGATCATTTCCGTCGTGCCGTTGGACGTATAGGTATCTCCGCTTCTGACATAGCCGGTCAGGTAAGCCTTGATTTCATCGCAGAATGCAAACTGAAGGTTATAGCAGTTGTTTCCAAGTTTTTTAGGATTGTATCCCTTTACTGCTCCCTCCTGATGACCTTCCACATTGACTACACTGCTGTCGATATCAATAGTTATGGATTTTAGTCTTTTCTTTCTCAGCAGCTTTCTGAAGATCTTAAAATTAATTTCTCTGAGCATTTGGGTTGTTTTGTGGCTGAAGTTCCCCAAAAATCTTGATACCGTTTCTGGCTCTTTGATCGAAATTGTGAATTCATTGATCAGGGGATCGCTTTGCAACAATTTCAGCCGTTCCAGTTTGTCAATTCCTACAAAATTGCCGCAGAGCATGGTTTTAATGTGGTTCATTTTGATTTTGTTGGTGGATGTGTTATCAAAGACCAGATCGTTATCAATCAGGTAAAAGACTCCATTTTTATTGGCATGCTCCAACAATAGAAACAAACCGGCATTTGAGGTGAGATTTTTAGCTGAGAATTCGATTTTATTAATCACGGAAGCATCCTCACGATATATTTTCTTTTCCTCAAAATTTTAACATGGTATCCCAATCAGAAGTTTTTCGATTCACCCATTGGGTGAAATCATAAGTCTGACGAGAAATTCCAAAATTCATCCCAAGTGGGTGAAAAGTTGCTATTTCAGCTTGAAATTGATGAAATATTGTCTCAAACAACCTGTTTTTACACCGAAAGTGGGGCGTTTTTAAGAACGCCTTTCTTTGACTGATCCGGCGACGTGGAATCCGGGTAATACTAAGTACAAAAAAGAAATTATCGAATGTTTAGTTAGGTACGGAGGAGTTTCCGAAGTTAAGGCTCGTAGCCTTCTTGAGAACTCTGAACTTTTAGTCAATATTACGGAAGAAATTATTATTTTCCATGATTGTCCATATTATTGGGCAAAGTATTTGCCTTACACACGATCAAATCACGAATGGCATCCTTTACGAAAAATGACCCCATTAAGCTCGATTTATCGGCCCCTTTTTCCTTAAAAATTCCAACACCACCTCCAGCACTTCTTCGCTTTCCAGTCCATCCGTCTCCACCATCAAATCTGCGTGTCCCCGTGCATGTTCAAGCCTGCGCTGCTGTTCATCCCATTCGGCCACCGTCCAATTTAGCTTCCTTCGCTTCGCCCCGCTCGCGCATGACGCCTGCAGGAACACCAGCACATCTGGCTTCGTCAGCCGCTGCCACATATCCTTGACGTATGAATGCTCCTGAACGATGGCGCGCGCCCGGTACCCGTTGCGCTGCAGGCCGGCCGCCAAAGTGGATTTCCCCGCTCCGCATGGGCCGGTAATCCCGATCAGGGGGGCGGATTTCCCTGCAGCTTGATCCTGGGGTGGGTCATTCGTTATCATGGAGCAACTGGTTCAGCGGCTCCGGCCCCCCCAGAACTGCCAGAGTATCGCCTGTGCTGAGCAGTGTACTGTCTGCAGGATGCAAAATGGATTGATGATCGTGTCGTACCAGGATAACCGTCAGGGCATAGCCGTTTTCCACTGCGCCGACGGTTTTTCCAGCCAGCCGGGAGTCGGGCGGAAGGGTGAGTCGCGCCATGCTGAACTGCTGGCCTTCGACCGTGATCGGGTAGGTCTCGTCCGCACCGGACGCCGCTGCGGCAAAGGCCGGGGCAGCCATACCCGTGGCGCTTAATGCAGTAAATCCGAACTGTTCGTGTAGTGACCGTGCAAAATCCTCGTCGAAAATGCGGATCACCACCCGGATCTCCTTGTTGAGGCTGCGGGCTTTGACCGCAATTTGAAGGTTCAGTGAATCGTTCTGGGTGGCCAGGATGATGGTCTTCGCGCTTCGGATGCCTGCCGCCTCCAGAGTCCCCGGGTGGGAAGCGTCATCCTGGATCACCGGTATGTGCATGTCGCGCACGGTGGAGATCAGCTCATTGGTCGGCTTGCATTCAATGACCACCACGTTCTCCTGCATGGAATGCAGGTCCATGACGACGCGGTACCCCAGATGCCCCAGACCGACCAGGATGGTGTGATTGCTAAATGTGGATACAACGGCCATTTCCCATTCCTTGTTGCGTGCCCGGCGGTTGAAGATCATCACGCCGAAGTCTGCCAGGCCCTGCGCTAGGGTGAACACCCCGATCACCGGCAGCAGGAAATAAAAGATTTGGAGGACCGAATGATGCGGAAAGCTGCCGCTCGGCTGCAGGAAAGCCAGGGTCAGCATCAGGTAGACCGCTTCCGGGAAACTCCCCAATGGCTCCCCAGCCTGCCGGGCGATGAACAGATAGATGAAGCCGAGGCCGAGGATGGCGGCAACGAAGGTCAGCACAGGACGGCGGAACTCGCGCAGCAGGATCCATGTTTCGCGCCAGGTCATTTGCCAGCGGCGGGAGCGGGGGGAGGGGCGTTTTGGAGACGTCATTTTTCATGGATCGGCAGCCGGACCGTCATCCGGCGCACGTTGTCCCCGTGCCATTTCAGCACTTTAAGCACCACCACGCTGATGTCGTCCCCCGGCCGCCCGTCGTCCAGGCTGACAGCCTCGGCCAGCAGCGTATCCGCCACATCCTGCGGGGTCGGGTCCTGCCCTTCGAGCATGGCCTCGAACGAGGTGCAAATGTCCATCGGATTTCCCCTGCGATCCCCGGCATGCACCAGCCCGTCGGTATAAACCACCAGCATCATCCCCGGTTCCAGAGGGATCTCGCTGATCACCGGCCGGATGTTGCGCGCAGTCCCGATCGACTTGGATTCCGAGCCAATGCAGTCCACATTCTCGCCATGCGCCACATAGAATGGCGCCGGGTTATTCCGGCTGATGACTATTGTTCCTGTGTGCAGGTCCACCGAGAGGATATTGAGCGTGGAGGTGACCTTGCCCCCCTTTTCGGTATACAGCAGGTCCGAAGCGGCGCGTGCCGCGGCCCCGTCGCGCACCCCTTCGGCGAGCAGGGTGATCACCTTGCGAACCACCATCATCGAGACAGCCTTGGCTCCCCGCCCGGAGGTCTGCCCGTCAGCCAGCACCACCGAGACACCGCCGTTGGGCCGCTCGACGACTTCCAGCGTATCACCGCTTTCCGTCACGGCGTATTTATTCGTTTTCGCGACGGCGATCTGGATTTCCATGCCCCTGATTTTACTCCAAATGCCTGCTTATGCACTTACAGCCGTGTCAGGGGACTCCTCCTTTATATGGAAGAGTGAAAAAAACAGAGACATGTCGTGCATAGCATGTCATGTCTCTGTTTTTTTTAATTCTCCCCTTTCCTGTTGGGAAAGGGTCGAGGGTAAGGCTTAAATCCCCCGGGTTCCCACCACCACCAGCACCCGGCTCCCCTTCATTTCAACCAGCTTGCTCTCCACGCTGAACCCGGCTTGCTTCAACCTTTCACGCACC
>Ga0209777_10004398_pt1 | contig 16697 bp, 13 predicted proteins | sample FrelakmetHBP12HB_FD_187147 | JGI IMG/M metagenome (GOLD analysis project Ga0209777, IMG submission 187147) | Freshwater lake sediment microbial communities from the University of Notre Dame, USA, for methane emissions studies -HBP12 HB (SPAdes)... | ecosystem: Environmental > Aquatic >...
CCTGGTCGGGCTTCTGCTACACGGCGTTCGTCATCGACGCCTTTTCCCGCCGGATCGTGGGCTGGCGGGTGTCGAGCTCACTCCGGGCCGAGCTCGCCCTCGACGCGCTCGAGATGGCGATCTGGAGCCGACGGTCCGCCGATCTCGCCGGCCTCGTCCACCACAGCGATCGGGGGGTGCAGTACCTGTCCATCAAGTGCACCGAGCGCCTGGCCGACGAGGGCGCGGTCACCTCGGTGGGCTCGAAGGGCGACAGCTTCGACAACGCCCTCGCCGAGACGGTCAACGGCCTCTACAAGACCGAGCTCATCCGGGCGCAGGGGCCGTGGCGGACGGCAGACCAGGTCGAGCTCGCGACCGCGGCCTGGGTGGCCTGGTGGAATGCCGAGCGGCTCCACGAGGCCTGCGGCTACCTGCCCCCGGCGGAGTACGAGCAGGCCTACCATCAGCGCCTACAGGCGGCCACCGCGGCGGCTTGAAACCCAATCACCTGGGTCTCCACGAAACCCACGGCGGTTCAGCGTGATCGAATCCGGGTTTCCGATCCCCACGCGGAGTTTCGCCGCAAGTCGCTTGGTGCGGCGCTGACCGCAGCCGGGATCCGCTATCTCTCTGTCCCAGCTCTCGGTGCGCCGCGTGCACTTCGTGCTGTTGTTTCGGATTGGGATCGGTTCGCCGATGGATACCGCGACCGCCTAGCCCTCGTCCGGGAAGAGCTACCTAGGACCTTCAAGGCAGCTATGCCGCGAGAGTATTTCGAGGGTTCGAACGATGGGAAGCGCGTGCAGAACGTGACCATCTCGACCGACGGTCGTGGTCGCGGCAAACATGGCGTTCAAGACGGCCTCCTCGACCGCCTCCATTGTCGCGGTGAAGATCAAGTTGATGGGCGTCAGGTATCCCTCGTCGGCTCCGTCGAGCAGGGCGCGCAGGCCGACCGTCGAGTCGGGGGTGCGGGACGGTAGCACCTGGGCGGTGGAAAAGGCGATGATAAGTTCACCGGAAGCGTCCTCGCCAATGGAGCCGCAGCGGGCGAGGGCAAGGCCTCCTCGCGCTGCCACCCTCCGGAGCTGGTGCGGCAGGAGCGGCGCGTCCGTCGCGATCACGACCACACAGCTACCGTCTGGCTGCCTGACGGGCATAAAGTCGTTGATTTCCCGTCCGACTGGCACTCCGCAAATCAACAGGTCACGCCGGTGGCCGAAGTTGGTCTGCACGAGGACGCCGACCGTGTAGCCGACTTGTGCATGGGACAGTTTCCGCGATGCCGTGCCGATGCCACCCTTAAACTCGAAGCACATCGTGCCCGTGCCCGCACCGACGCAACCCTCTTCCACTTGCCCTTCGTGCGCGCTCTCGAGCGCTTCCACAACGTCTGCACCGCACACTGGAAATACACGCGCGTCGCTCAGGAACCCGTCGTTGCATTCGGTGACAACTGGCATGATCAGTTCGGACCGACCCTGTGCGCTGTCGATGCTGGCGATCCATCGTGCAGCCGCGTCATACGCCGCTCCGATCGAAAGGCTTGACGTGAGCACGATGGGCGAATGGAGGATACCCCACTCGTTCAGCTGGTTGATCCCGATCAACTCTCCCCATCCGTTGACGATCGATGTCCCCACGAACACTCGCTCGCGCCAGATAGGTCCGGCATGCGGCCATACTGCCGTGACTCCAGTTCGAACCGCCCCGGCCCCGCGTTCGTCTCCTTCCCGCACGACAGTCTTGTGACCGACTCGCACCCCCGCCACATCGGTGATCGCGTTGAGAACCCCGGGCTCGTGGCGTCCGATGACGATCCCGTATTCCCGACACCGGCCTCGTTCCGCGACCATATCTGTGGGCTCCTTTCCGTCAGCGACCACGTACAGAATTGACGATCCACTGGTTCAGCGTCATGTCGTCAGGTGAGCCTCGAGAGGCTATCTGGGACGCATCCTTGTGGAGGACGATGACCGCGCCGCTTCCTCCGGCCGCGTCGCCTCCGGCGTCCCGGCGACCCGGTCCGCGAAATGGCACGCGACGGCGTGGTCGGGCCGGAACTCGGTGAGCGGCGGCGAGATCGTCTCGCACTCCTTCGGGTTGCCCAGCCGCTCTCGAAGCCAGCAGCGCGTGTGGAAGTGGCAGCCGGGCGGCGGAGCGGCGGGGTTCGGCACGTCGCCTCGTAGGATCACCCGCCGGCGGCGAGCCTCGATCGCGGGGTCTGGGATCGGCACGGCCGAGAGGAGCGCCACCGCATACGGGTGGAGCGGCATCGCGTGCAGTTCCCGCGAGGGCGCCACCTCTACTATCCGCCCCAGGTACATCACAGCGATCCGGTCGCTGATGTGGCGCACCACGGAGAGGTCGTGGGCGATGAAGAGGTACGTCAGCCCGAACTGGGCCTGGAGGCGCTCGAGCAGGTTGATGATCTGCGCCTGGATCGACACGTCCAGCGCGCTGATGGGCTCGTCTGCGACGATTAGGTCCGGGTTCACGGCGAGGGCTCGCGCGACTCCAATGCGCTGCCGCTGCCCGCCCGAGAACTCGTGCGGGTATCGCTCGCCGTAGTCCGGGTCGAGGCCCACCACCTCGAACAGCTCGCGGACGCGCTCGCGGCGCTCGGTGCGTGTCCCGATGCCGTGGATGTCGAGCGGCTCCCCGACGATCCCCTCCGCCGTCATGCGCGGGTTCAGGCTTGCGTACGGATCCTGGAAGATCATCTGCATGCGCCGCCGCATCCGGCGCAGCGCGGTGCCCTCGAGGGTTGTGATGTCCGTGCCGTCGAACACGATCCGTCCGCCCGTGGGCCGGTAGAGGCGGATGATCGCGCGCCCGGCCGTGCTTTTGCCGCATCCCGACTCGCCGACCAGCCCGAGGGTCTCGCCCCGGCTGATGGAGAGCGAGATACCATCCACGGCTCGCACGTCCCCCACGTGGCGCTCGATGACGATCCCCTCGGTGATGGGGAAGAACATCTGCAGGTCCTCGACCTCGAGGAGCGGGCGGCCGTCGTCCGCCGCGCGGGCGCCCATCCCGATCCCGGTCGCGAGCGCGCTCACCGCCGCGCCTCCGGTCCCGGCGGCTGCGGCAGCCCCCGCACCCTCGGCAGCGCGGTCGTCGGCTCCTCCTCGAGCGTGAAGACCACGAGGTCCTCCTCGGCAAGCAGCGGCACGGCCGCGCCACCATCGGACACGGGCCCGGGCGGCCGGGCGGGCACGAACCCCTCGCGCAGCGGCCAGCCCGCGGCCGCCTCCTCCGGCGTCGGCGGGTTCCAGCACGCGACGCGATGCGTAGCCCCGGGACCCGTGGCCTCGATCCGGTCGGTCGGCACGATCGGCGCGAGCGCCGGGTTCTCCGTCCAGCACGTCGGAAGGCGCCACGCGCACCGGGGCGCGAACGGGCAGCCGAGCGGCGCCCGGCGCAGGTCGGGCGGAGTTCCCTCGATCGGAATGAGCGGTTCGCCCTCCGGCGTGTCGAGGCGCGGGATCGAGTGCAGGAGTCCGACGGTGTACGGGTGCCGCGGCCGCGCGAACAGATCGGCCGTCACGGCTGTCTCGACCACGAACCCGGCGTACATCACGTTGATGCGGCGCGTCATCCCGGCGACGACACCCAGGTCGTGGGTGATCAGGATCACGGCCGTGCCGCGCTCCGCGGTCAGGCGCTGGAGGAGCTCCAGGACTTGCGCCTGGATGGTCACGTCGAGGGCCGTCGTGGGCTCGTCGGCGATGACGAGCTTTGGCTCGAGGGCGAGCGCCATCGCGATCATCACGCGCTGGCACATCCCGCCCGAGAACTGGTGCGGGTAGCTCCGCAGGCGCGTCTCGGGCCGCGGGATCCCGACCGTCCCCAGGAGCTCGATCGCCCGATCCCGCGCCTCCTTGGGCCCGACCCGCCGGTGCGCGCGGATGGTCTCCACCATCTGCTCCTCGATGGTGAGCACGGGGTTCAGGCTGGTCATGGGGTCCTGGAAGATCATCGCGATCTCCTTGCCCCGGATGTCCCGCATCTCCGATTCGGGCGCTGTGGTGAGATCGATGCCCTTGAAGAGCACGCGACCACCCTCGATGTGGCCCGCGGGCCGCGGCAAGAGCCGCATGATGGCGAGGTTCGTGACGCTCTTCCCGCAGCCCGACTCGCCGACGAGCCCGAGCGTCTCGCCCTCATCGAGATCGAACGACACCCCGTTGACGGCGTACACCGTGCCGTCGTGCGTGCGGAAGCGGACGACCAGGTCCTGCACCGAGAGGAGGGGCATCAGAGGAGGGGCATCGTGACGATCTAGCGCTTCAGGCGCGGGTCGATCGACTCGCGCAGGCCGTCGCCGAGCAGGTTGAACCCGATCGCGCTGATCACGATCGCAGCGCCCGGGAAGAAGATCAGGTAGGGGGCGAGGCGGAGGAACTGGGTCGAGTCGGTGAGCATCGTGCCCCACTCCGCGGTGCTCGGGTCCGGCGGCCCGAGACCGAGGAAGCCGAGGCCGGCCACGTCGATGATCGAGGTCGCCAGCGCGAGGGTCGCCTGGACGATGAGCGGCGTCAATGCGTTCGGCACCATGTGCCGCAGCAGCAGCCGACCGCGCGGGGCGCCAATCGACCGCGCGGCCACCACGTAGTCGGCGTCGCGCAGCGGCAGCAGGCTTCCCCGCAGCAGGCGCGCGAAGATCGGCGCGTTGCTCACGCCTACCGCCAGCATGATCTGCGGCAGTCCCCGGTCGAGCCAGGTCACGATCCCGATCGCGAGCAGGATACCGGGAATCGCGAGCATCACGTCGACGCCACGCATGAGGACCGCGTCGACGGCGCCACCCAACGCCCCAGCAGCCGCGCCGATGAGTCCGCCGATCACAAGTCCCATCGCGACCGCGGAAACCCCCACGATCAGGCTGATCTGGGCGCCGTAGAGCACCCGGCTGAACTCGTCGCGACCGAGCAGGTCGGTGCCCATCAGGTGGGCAGCGCTGGGGAGCTGCAGGCGGGTCGCCAGATCCTGCGTGCTCGCGCTGTACGGGGCGATCAGCGGTGCGAGAAGCGCCGTGCCCACGAAGAGGCCGATGAGAACGAGGCCGAGGACGCCGGGACCGGTCCGCACGAGCCGCGAGGCGGCATCCCGCCAGAGCCCTCGCGAGATCCGTCGCTCTGGTCCCTGCGCCAGACCGCCCGACACGCGCGCGACGCTCATGAATAGCGAATCCGTGGATCGAGGACTGCGTACACGACGTCCACGATCAGGTTTACGACAAGGAAGATCAGGGCGAAGATCAGGATCGACGATTGAACGACCATGTAGTCGTGGTTCTTGATGGCGTCGACCACGTAACGGCCTACGCCGTTCCAGGTGAAGACGGTCTCGGTGATGACGGCGCCGGCGAGGAGGCCGCCGACCGCGAGCCCGATGACCGTGGTCACGGGGAGCCATGCGTTGCGCAGGATGTGCCGGTCGTCGACGCGCTTCTCGGTCAGACCTTTGGCCCGCGCGGTCCGGACGTAGTCCTCGTTGGCCACCTCGATGTAGGAGGCACGCGTGATGCGCGCGATGACTGCCATGTGGATCGAGCCGAGCGACACCGCCGGCAAGACCAGGTGCCGCACTGCGTCGACGAAGGCCGCGAGGTTGCCCGCCAGCAGCGTGTCGATCAGCATGAAGTTCGTGACCGCGGGCACGTTCAGCCTGAGGTCGATGCGGCCCGATGCCGGAAGGACGCCGAGATCGACCGCCAGCACGTACTGCAACGACAGCCCGGTCACGAAGATGGGGATCGAAATCCCTAAGAGCGAGACAATGGTCACGAGGGCGTCCCGCCACGTCCCGGCGTTGCGCCCGGAGTAGCGGCCGAGCGGAATACCGGCACCGGCGGCGAACACGAGCGACGCGGCCGTGAGTTCGACCGTGGCAGGGAACCGCTGCAGGAACACCTGCAGGATAGGCCGATTGTTCACCGAACTGGCACCCAGATCGCCGTGGAGGATCCCGCCAAGATACTGCACGTACTGGTCCAAGAGCGGGCGGTCCAGCCCAAGGTAGGCGTGCATTAGAGCGATCTGCTCTGCCGTCGCTCGTTGCCCGAGAATGGCGTACGCGGGATCGCCGGGCAGCACGTGGATGAACACGAAAAGCAAGACCGACAGCCCGAGCAGGATCGGCACGACGGTCAGCAGTCGACGGGCGATGTATTTCAGCAACGGTCAGCCTGCCCGCGACAGGAGGGCCCGTCGTACGACGGGCCCTCCTTGGGATGCGAGTGTCGCGATCCCACGCTGTTGCAGCGACTCCTACTTGTCCAGCCAGACCGTGTTGAAGCGCTCGTTAAGGTTGCCCGACGCGACGAAGCCGCGGACGTACGCCTGGGCTGCTGCCGGAACAATCGAGTTGAACATGGGCACCGCAGGGAAGTCCGCGGCGATGATATCCTGAGCGTTTTTCCAGAGGGCAGCTGCCTCCTGATCGCCCGGCGCGGCGAGCGCATCCTGCATGGCCTTGTTCAGATCGTCATAGGTAAAACCGAACTCGGGGCTTGGCTTGCCGTTCTGGTAGCCGAAGAACCCTGTGATGAGGAAGTTGTCGATGGCCGGGTAATCGCAGGTCCAGCCGAGCAACCACATCGGGAACTTGCCAGCGTACTCGTCGTCGAGGTAGCCGGTGGTCCAACCTTCCGTGTGCGGGACGATCTTGAACCCAACCGCCTGGAGGTCAGCACTGATCGCTTGGAATAGACCCTTCGGATCAGGCATGTACGGCCGCGATACGTCTGGTGGGTAGTAGAAGTCGATGGTCGGGTCCTTGACGCCCGACTGCGCGATCAGCTGACGTGCCATGTCGGGGTTGTACGTCGGCACGTTCATCGGGATCGCGTACTGGATTGTCAAGGGCATGTAGTTGTCGGCAAGGTTCGCCAATCCAGCGTAGAAGGTGTCGACGTACGCCTGGCGGTTCAGGGCGTAGGCGATTGCCATGCGGATCTGCTTGTTATCCAGGGGCTTGTGCGACTGGTTCATGTCAAGGGTCATCACGTTGCACGACTGCGACCGGTAGACAACCTGTAGCTTGGGGTCAGACTTCACGATCTGCACATCGCTGGCCTTGATGGTCTGCGCGACATCAACCTCCCCGGCCTGCAGCGCGTTCAACTCGGCGGTTTGATCGGGAAACGGTCGGAAGATCACCTGATCTACGTAGGCCGCAGTTGCGGGATCCCAGTAGTTGGGATTCTTCACCACGGTCACGTGGTCGCCCGGGACCCACTCCTTGAACATGAATGGCCCGGTCCCGACCATCGCTGGATTGCCACCCTGCGCATACTTGCTCTTCGTCACGTCGGCGTTGTTGGCGTCGCCCGCCTGCAGGGCAGCCGGGCTCGAGATAGCCAGTGGAAACAGCGTCTGCGTGATCAGGAAGTTGCTCTTCGGCTGGGTCAGGTTGATCCGGACCGTCAGCGGGTCCACGACGTCGATCGAGCGCATGATCGACGCGGGCCCAAAGCCGCCGAAGATGATGGGGTAGTAGACCGCGAACGCATGCAACGACTCCGGCAAGTTCTTCCAGCGGTCGTAGTTGTACTTCACGGCCTCGGCGTTGAAGTCCGTGCCGTCGTGGAACTTCACGCCCTGCCGCAGGTGGAACGTGTAGGTCAGGCCGTCTGAGCTGACATCCCAGCTCGTCGCGAGCCCGGGCGCGAGTTCCGTGGTGCCAGGCTTCATCGCGACCAGCGTCTGCATCACCTGGCGCTCAATGTAGCTCGAATTGCTGTCGTTCGATAGGATCGGGTCAGTGCGCACGAGGTCGCCTGGAAGCGCGACGATGAGCGTGCCGCCCGCCTTCGCCGCACTCGTCGCCGTGGCCGACGCGGCCGCCTCAGAGGGGGCGGGCGCACTGGACGTCACTGACGCTTGCGGCTGACTGCTGGCTGTCTGGGTCGACGGCGGCGGCGAGGACGTGCTCCCGCAACCCGCAAGGGTAGCGACCAACAAGACCACGGTCGAAACCGCGGTCGCACGACGTGCGTCCATGCCCTTTCCTCCTCCGGCTCCCCGGGTCCGCTTGCAGTCTGGACCAAGCCGTCTAGCCTGGACGTAGACCGGTCGCGGTGACTGCTGACAGTCAACATCAACTGGAGTAGAATGTCAATCGGGCGATCTGGCGGTCCTAACGGCTGGCTGGTCGTAGCCGGTCAGCGGCTCGTAACCGCCCGAGCGCAAGTGAACAACCATCTCTTCGACCTCGCGGACGGCCAGCATGTCGTCGAGGCTATTGAGCGCGTCCGTCGCGACGACCGGCCCGCCAAGTGCCGCGAAGTTGAGCAGGCGAGGAGGACGAACGATGCCCCACGGATACTTCGCCCGGTTGATCGAGTCGACGTCGAGCCGGGTGTGGGTGAACAACCCGACCCTCGAGGAGGTAGACCTTGCGCTTCAGCAAGGAGCGGTAGGCTGCACCACGAATCCCGCTTACGGAGGGGGGCTACTCAAGCGGGCGCCCGGTGATATCCAGCCAATAATCGCCGCTGTCGTTCGTGAAATCGGGGACGATGAACTCGCGGTGGAAGAGACCCAGCGTCGACTTGTCGCCCGTGCGCTCCCGCGCTTCCGGCCGATCTTCGACCAGAGCGACGGCCAACTCGGCTTCGTCTCGCTCCAGGGCCCACCGGAAGCCGACACTGAGTCAGGACCGATCCTAGCCTCCGCTGAAAGGGCGCGATCGCTGGGCCCGAACTGCGTCCCCAAGATCCCGGCGACCGCGCCGGGGCTCGAGGCTTTCGGTGCGCTGGTCGCCGACGGCGAGCCGACGATTGTCACCGAGGTCTTCAGCCTGGCCCAGGTTGTCGCCGTGTCGGAGCGATACCTTGAGATCACCGCGCGGACGAGGCGTCGGCCGCCGTTCATTATCGCGCCGATTACGGGGATCTTCGGGGACCACATCCGTGCTGTCGCCGAGCGGGAGCGCGTGCCTCTTGACCCGTCCGCGATAGAGTGGGCCGGGGTCGCGTTCGCGCGTGCTGCGGCCGCGCTAGTGGCTGAGCGCCAGTACCCCGTGACTCTGCTGTTCGGTGGTGCTCGGACCATGCTGGATCTCACCGGCCTAGTCGGTGATGGACATCACGCAACGATCAACTGGAGCACGTTCACCGAGGTCTTGGAGGCTGCTCCGGACTGCCGCTCCGCAATCCGCGACGAGACGCCTCAGGACGTGGTATCGGCGCTGCGCGAGACTTCCGACGACTTCTGCAAGGCCTTTGATGTCAACGCACTCGAGCTCCGAGAATTCGAAGCGTTCGGACCCGTTCAGCATTTTCGCAGCAATTTCCTCGCCGGTTGGCACTCTCTGCTAGCCGCGGTCCGGGCTGAGCGGGCCGCACTCGTTCGAGAGGGGCTCTCACCTGACAGCGAGGGGCCTTCCCACCGTGGCTCTCAAGAGCACGACGCGAATCATGCCGCCCTTGCATGAAGTCGGGCCGGCGAAGGACTCCGTCCCGGCCGCGGCTATCCGGCGCGCCGGAGGCCGACACAAGGTCCCGACGTAGCCTACGGTCTCGCTTGTAGGTAGGCGATCTCGGGAATCAGCGCGATATACTTGGTTGATCTAGGGCTAAGCGTCGAGACCCGAAAGCGCGCGGATAGACCGGGCGAGCGCCGACAGGTCGTCGCTGCCGTGCCCGAGGGCCACCAGCCCTGCCTCGAGCTGAGAGACGAGCGCCGCGACGGGCAGGACCGCGCCGGAGGCGCGGGCCAGGGCCAGCGCGATGGCCAGGTCTTTGAGATGGAGGGCGACCTGGAATCCGGGCGGATACTCGTTCGCTAGCATTCGGTGGCTCCGGTTGGTGAGGACCCAGCTCTGGGCCGCGCCTCCCGAGAGAGCCTCGACCACCTGCTCTGCGTTCAAGCCAGCCTTGATCGCCAGGACGATGCCCTCCGCGACCCCCATGTACGTCGCTGCGACAACGACTTGGTTGACTGCCTTGGCCGCCTGCCCGGCGCCGACAGGACCGAAGCGCGTAACTGTTCGCCCGATAGCTGCGAAGATAGGGCCGGCGCGCTCGACGTTTGCCGGATCGCCCCCGACGAGGATTGCAAGGGTCGCGTTCTTTGCACCCTCGCTGCCGCCGGTGACCGGTGCGTCGACGAATTCGACGCCCTGCTCACCCAGCCTGGCCGCGAAGCCGCGGGCGGCAGCCGGATCGATTGTGGAGCAGTCGATGACCAGGGTTCCGGGCGCTGCGCCAGTCGCAACGCCTTCGGGCCCGAAGAGCACGGTCTCCACGTCCGGTGTGTCGGAGACGCTGACTAGGACCACATCGACCGCCGCCGCGAGGACGCCAGGCGTACCTGCCACAGGGATCCCCAGCGCCTCGAACTCACCGGTGCGTCCCGGGCTACGATTCCACACTACCAACGGGAAACCAGCGCGGGCGATGTTAACGGCCATCGCACCACCCATCGTCCCGAGCCCCACGACACCGACCCGCTCCATCTTCATGTCTCCTGCGAGTGAGGGCCACGACCGCGTGGATGAGCGCTGCGGTCATGCGCGATGTGCAACAGGTCAGGCCGGGGCAGCCGATGCGGAATCCGGTGCGAACATGCGCTCCATGTCACGGCGCGCCCTAACCGCGTTGGTGGATTCATCTACCGCAACATCCTGCCAGCGCACAGGTTGACCTTGTTCCACGGGCTGGAGAACCGTCCAGCCGTGCGCAAGGCCGAGCGGCAGCCCACGGATTCTGAGCGAATCGGACGCGGGCATGAGTCGGCCGACCACGGTGTATCCGCCTTCGCCGTCCAGCAACTCACCCGCCTTCAAGTCTCGCTTCGCGAACGCCACCACGTCCGCTCGGAACCCGGTGGCGGATCCGGTAGGTTCGTTGTGTAGGCCTATCGAGGCTACCGAGATCCCTGCCTCCAGACCGATCAGATGCCAGCGCCGATACATGCAGGCGTAGCGTCCCGACGGATCAGTGTTGACGCCGTACTCGGTGAAGCAGCGGCGGATGTAGGCCGTGTCTCCCTCAAACACAACCCACACGCCGAATCGGATGTCATACGGAATCTGCCTCCCGTCGACTTCCAGAGAGGACACCACTTCTACCTGGCCCTTGTGATGAAGTTGCCCGCCCTCGTCCCGGGGACGCATGAGGGAAGGTATGTCGTCGATGCTGCCGGGCGGATAGGCCAGACCGTAGGGCGCGGGCGTGAGTCCGGTCGCGTTGCAGACGGCTGCGCTCTCGATGGCGGGCTTGGACCCATCCAGGAACGAGTTGAACATCTTCGGGTTTAGCCCGCCCGCTTGCGCCTGCTCGGGCGTGAGGCCGTAGTGGGCCCATACGGTATCCGGTGTGGATTGGGCGAAGTGCGGTAGCCACTTGTGGCCCCGACCTGCAGCCACGACGCCGAAACCCGTAGCGCGAGCCCAGTCGACGAGGTCGCAGATCAGCGCGGGCTGGTCGCCGTAGGCTAGGCTATATACGACGCCCGCCTCGCGCGCCCGCTTCGCCAGAAGCGGCCCGCAGAACGCGTCGGCCTCCACGGTGACCATGACCACATGTTTTCCGTTTCGAATTGCGGCGAGCACATGGTCCACAGCCGCGGTGGGATTGCCGGTGGCCTCCACGATGATGTCAATTCCCGGATGCGACACTAGCGCCTCCCAGTCCTCCGAGACGTGGGTGGTGCCGAGTTTCAGACTGTCATCGAGTGACGAAGCGCCGAGCTGGTCCGGACTCCAGCCCACGCGTGCGAGGTTGATGCGTGCGTTGGTCGGCGACAGGTCGGCGATGCCCACCAGGTGCACGCCCGGCGTCCTCGGAACCTGCGCCAGATACATGGACCCGAACTTGCCTGCGCCGATCAGACCGACGCGGAATGGCCTGCCCTGCGCCGCGCGTTCGCGGAGTCCTGCGTAGAGGTTCATTCGGAGTCACTCCAAGGTGTTCGGTGGTGAACTACATCGACCCGCGGGCAGGCCGGTGGCGCCTGTCGAGTAGATGACGCGGAGTTAGTCGGCGGCCGCGACGTTGTCTCTGCATCCCGTCCCACACACGAACGGCCTGCCGCCGCCGATGACGCCGCTTCGGTAGTTGGGGGGACCGCCCCGTAACCCCCGAAAGGCCTCACCGCCTCCGGTCCCTGCAACAAGCCCAGGACAGCCTGTCCGGTCATGGCGGATTCGCGCCTACATCGCCGCGTTCGCGGTCTCGCGATCCGTCTCCCGCAGACAGCAAGGTTGGGCGGACCGGTTTCTGGCGCTGCCGTAGGTAGAGGCCCAGCTGCCGCTCCGCATTCGTCATGCGATCCGCAACGAGCTGGCGCGCGCCCAGGTCGTCGCCCTCAATGGCCTCGGCGATCGGGAGATGCTCCGGGATTGGGCGCGTGTGCGAATCGCGGGCCTGAACCTGCCGACCGCCGGCCGCAGCGCAAGGTTCGGTGCCTCTCCTGCTCGACCTCGTGCCAGGGCCGACCGAGGCGTGCTCGCCCGCGTGCCTCGACGGCCGCGCGCGCAAGCCGAGTGGCCGGGGATGCGACCTCAGGCTGGCCGACCAGCCCATCTCGGAGATTGTTCGGGTCTGACTGTCGGACTTGATATGTGCCGTGGACAATCCGATTGGTGTGGGCAACGGGTTTGGCGACGGCCCCAAGCTCAGGCTCACACCGCGTGTGAAGACGGCGACGACTTCGTCGAGGCGCCGTATGTCCTCCAGGGGATTGCCGTCGACGATCACGATGTCGGCGACCTTGCCAACCTCGATTGAGCCGACGAGCTGCTCGATCCCACAACATCGCGCGGCAATGCATGTGACCGACTTCACGGCCTCCTGAGGAGTCATCCCGGTCGATACAGCGAGCTTGATGCCCAGTGTCAAGCGACCGAACTCAGTGTCAAATGGGCCTGCATCGGTACTTATCGTGAGTCTGGGACCGACCCCGTCTCGCCTCAGGTGATGCAGCAACTCCACGAGAGCGTCGTAATAGAAGCTGAGCGAGCTAAGCTCCGAGCGCTCTTCGGAAGACATCGACGGGCCACGTGCCTCGAGCATTCTGAGGGTATCCAGCCCAAAAGCTTGAAGGGTGAAGCTCACGAAGGTGCCGGACGAGGCTAACCGCTCACCGAGCCGCGGCTCGTATTCAATACGGCCGGTTGCTGCTGCACTCGGTCCGTGCTTCGACACCGGATTGGCTACGAGGAACTCGGCATGTTCCACGCAGTCGGCGCCCGCATCCAAAGCGTTCGCAATAGAGGTTCGCGCCCGGCAGTGCATCGCAGTCAGGCGGTCCAATTCATGTGTTGCCTCGACAGCGACGCGCAGCTCATCGACCGTGTAGGACCTACGAAACGGGACGGTTCCGGCCGTGCCGCCGCCCGATGCGACGATCTTGATGTGGTCCGCGCCCTCGGCCACAAGGACCCTGATAGTTTGCCTGATCTCGGCCCTGCCGTCTGCTTCACCGTTGCACCAGTACATATGTCCGCGGTGCTGGGTGAGCGGTCTGCCGGCGAGCAGCAAACGGGGGCCAATGATGTAGCCGCGGTTGATGGCTTCTCGAACCGAGAACGTAACGTGGTTTCGTCCACCTTGGTCTCTGATTGTTGTGACTCCGGCACGAAGATGCCTGTCAAGATTCCTCACCGCCACCAGCGCCATCAGTTCATCGGTGTCGTGCGCAACGTCCTCGTACGGTCGGCGGTCGGCGGGAAGAGAGATGTGCGCATGCGTGTCGATAAGTCCGGGCAGGAGCGTCCCGTTAGGAAACACTGCGACCGCGACTGCCTCTGATCCGAAATCCGCCCATCGCCCGACTCCGGTAAGGATGCCGTTCTCGATGCGGACGGCACCATCGACGACGACGTCGAGCTCCTCGCCAGTCAGGAGCCTGCCCGCTCGCACGAGTTGTACGCCAACGTGTCTTGTTGCCCTCGACGCGAGATCACCCAGTGGTTGCATTACAGCTCGCCCACGCGTCTCGCTACTCGCCGCGAAGACAGCGTAGGAACGCCTGCGTAGGGGCCTCACGCGCATGGCGCAGGATATCTTCTGCCGGCCCGATCTCGACGAGCGCTCCCTTGTCCATCATCGCTACCCGGTCCGCGACCTCCAAGGCGAACTGCATCTCGTGAGTCAAGACGACCATGGTCGTCCCGTCGGCGGCCAGGTCCCAGAGGTGCGGCTGTTGGGTGACGCCGCGGACGAACGCGCGCGAATTCACCTTGGATCACCGGCCCCGCTTGAGTTGCCGCGGTGAGCGGACGCACCTGATCCCATGCACGCCTTCCCTATCATCGCCACGGTCGGCGGTCACCACTCAGCAGACCCGACCCCCCGGCCGGCGAACGATGCCGGTGGAAGCAACCAAGCTATCGCCGGGAATTCGCGGCAACCTCGCGCCCCTCGGACCTTGACGCGTGGCACCTGATGACAGTTAACATGGCTCTCGTGTGGCTGTCAACCCCAATAGTGTCAACTTGTCGGCGGCCAGCGATTCTGTCGGAGCTAAGCCCGGATCCACCGAACACTCCGCCTGACGGCCTGAGCCGGCCCATTTGCAGGGTTCGACGGGTGAGTGACGACCCGCGGAGGTCCCGATCGGACCGATGAGGCGCCGACGGCGGCCGATCAGGTCCCGGGAGGCGCGGTGGACGGGCCGCAGCCGATTTCTTCACACACTCCCGCGGGCCCCGGAGCGGCGGACCAGGTGTCAGCGCCAGGCGGTCAGGCGAGGAGCGGGATCGCCCGGAGCCTCACGAGAGCCGCAGCGAAGCCGACCGCCCAGGGCCAGCGCGCCGGCAGATGGAGGGTCACCCTCCGGGCCGAGCAGGTGAGCCGCCCGGCAAGGCTGAACAGCCGACGGCGCAGGGTCTTCGTCGTGACGATCCCCTCACCGAGCCCGATCCGGGCGGTCCAGCGGGCGAGGTTGTGGGCGATGACCTGCACCGCGAGCCAGGCGCCGTTGGCAGCGAACTTGCCCGACGGCAGGTGATTGAGGCCCATCCCGTACTTCAGATCGCGGATGGCGTTCTCGATCTCGGCATGGCGGCGATGGTCGGCCTCGAGCTCGAGGGTCGTGCCCTCTCGGTCGGTGATGAAGGCCGAAGTCGTAGAGCGTGAAGAAGGCGAGCTGGCTGTCCGGGGTCGGCTTCACCCGGCGCACGATCAGGCGGACGGGCTTCGCGTCCTTCCGGTCGGCGAACGGGGTGTAGGTGATCTCGGCCACGTCGGCCCCCCATCGATCCAGTACGGGATCGGGGCCCAGGCCTCTTCGGGGATCGCCGCGATGCGGGCGCGCATGGTGCCGTACATGCGGAGCGTGATGGAGAAGCGGACATCGGTCTTCCGGCAGACCGCGACGACCTCGTGGGCATAGAAGCCGCTGTCGGCCCGCATCGTGAGCGCACCGCTCGCTCCGGCCTGCCGGACCCGCCCGATCGTCTCGGCGAGGAAGTGGGCGGCCCCCCGGACGGTGTTGGCCCGACCCTCGCGCAGGCGCGCCATGAGCACGTCGCCGGTGCCGGCCGCGACCGCGAGCAGGGGATGATACCCGCGAACCCCGGTGTACCCGTGGTGGAGGGCGCCCTCCTTGGCGAGGCCGTACGTCTCGCAGATCGTCGAGTCGAGGTCGATCGTGAAGGGAGCGGAGCCTGGCCCGGCGCCGGCTGCCCAGGCCCGGGAGAGGAGATGCCGGCTGACGGCATCGAGCTGGCGGACGTGGCCCCAGCGGAAGCTGCGCAGGAACGTGCCGAGCGTCGAGGCGGCCTTGAGGGTGAAGCCGAGGATCCGACCCGTGCCACCCGCCCGGAGGGCGGCCGCATCGTCGATGCAGTCACCACCGGCGAGGGCCGAGGCGACGAGCGTGAGGACCTTGTCGCCGGCGTTCGCCCGGCCGGCCGCCTGCCCGAGGTCAAGGTGCTCGTTGACCAGCTCGCGCAGGCCGAGATGGTGAGCCAGGGTGGCCGGCAGGAGGAGCCCCGCGCCGGCAACCAGGCGATCGTCGTCGAAGGCGGTGTCGAGGCGGTCGAGGCTGTGCGAAGATCGCATCTATCAGGTGCTCCTCTGCTGGGCCAGGTGGGCTCTCTTCAACCCCATCTTCCCAGTTCAGCGGGCGCCTGATTCCTCGTTCCAGCAGGCCGCCAGCGACGGCTCATCGGTGGATCCGGGCTAAGGGGACAGCGACTTTGTCACCCTCGATCCCATGGAGACGAGGGAGACGATCACGTTGGATGCCGAGGCGCAGCAGCGCCTCCTGGTCCTGACCCATGTCCTCGCCGGCGAGCTAGCCATCGCAGACGCCGCGGCATACCTGCGCCTGTCGGTCCGGCAGGTCGAGCGCCTTGCCGATCGGCTGCGGGCCGAGGGAGCCGCCGGCCTGGTCCACGGCAACCGCGGGCGCCAGCCGGCGAACCGCGTCGACGAGGCGGCGCGGGGATCGACCGCCGATCTCGCCCGGACGACGTACGCGGGCTTCAACCCCGTCCACCTCGCCGAGGCCCTCGCCGAGACCGATCCCGGCACGCCCTCGGCACGGACCATCCGGCGGATCCTCGGTGCGGCGGGGATCCGGCCCCCGCGGACCCGGCGACCGCCGGCCCACCGGAGCCGGCGCGAGCAGATGCCGCGGGCGGGGATGCTCCTCCAGGCCGACGGGAGCCGCCATGACTGGCTCGAGGGGCGGGGCCCATACCTCACCCTCATCGCCGGCATCGACGACGCGACGGGGATCGTCACCGGCGGG
>Ga0209777_10004399_pt1 | contig 16696 bp, 20 predicted proteins | sample FrelakmetHBP12HB_FD_187147 | JGI IMG/M metagenome (GOLD analysis project Ga0209777, IMG submission 187147) | Freshwater lake sediment microbial communities from the University of Notre Dame, USA, for methane emissions studies -HBP12 HB (SPAdes)... | ecosystem: Environmental > Aquatic >...
TTTCTAAATTGCTCGGAAAGGCGCGAAGCGCCCTTGCTGGTTTTGGCAAATAAAATAATCCCGGAAACCGGCCTGTCCAAACGATGCAGTAATCCCAAAAAAACATTTCCCGGTTTTTTATATTTTTCTTTGAGATATTTCTTTACTTCATCCGTCAAGTTTGCATCTTTTGTTATGTCTTCTTGCGCCAAAACTCCCGCTGGCTTAAAAACCGCGATCAAATGATTATCTTCATATAAAACTTTTATTTTCATATTTTATTTATCCTATCAAAAAATTAAACAAAAAACAGAAACCTCTAAAATCTCTGTTTCGCTTGCGCGCTAATTACTAATCACCTAGTCACCGGACTTAGCATGTATTTGTGCACTTTACACTACTTGGACGATGTTTGCAATAAAAAACCGCCTAACTAATTTTTTGTACAACCATTATCAGACGGTGACGCGAAAGCATAATTCCCTTAACGGTTGAAAATTTTTCAACATACTTTTGTAATAATGCTTTATCATTTTCCGAATCATAATCTTCAAAAATAGGAACGCTTTGCAAAAATAAATCAAACATTTTATGGGAAGGATAATATTCGAAGTAATGAAAATCCTCTGCAAAAATAATTTTAAAACCAAGGACTTGAAGTTCTTTTAAGTTTCTGACCAATGTTGATTTGCCCCATTTTCCATAACCCTGCCCTCTCCCAAATATCTTTTTTAATTCTATTGCGTCCATCTGACCTATTCCGATCTCAAGATAGTGGCAATTTGTTTTAAGAATTCTATAATATTCTTTGTAGCAAGATGGTCCCCTCCTGCAATATACTATATCAAAAAAAGAGTCTTCAAATGAAGTATGACTTGCATCTCGAAGGGAATATTCGACGTTTTTACTTCTCTCGTCAGTATCGTGACTATTTGCGATATCCAGATTTATCTTTGAAATGTCGATTCCATATACTTTTTTAAAATAGGGAGCAATCGAGAGAGTAAATTTGCCGTCAGCACACCCAATATCCAGTGCTGTTTTGTCTTTTGAGCTCAATCCTAATAATTTTTCCTTAAAAATCTTTTCGGGATCGCCCACAGGATATTCACTTTTATATCGAGGACCAATGCCATATCCATAGCCTCCGAATTTTCGAGCAACTTTATCGTAAAAATTTTCTTTCATAAATGAAGTGTATCAATTATTTCTGACCGCACGTTGAAAAAATGGTGAAAAAAATAGTGCCAATTCTATTTTTTGCACATCTCAGCCACCTGACTTAGCATGTTGTTGGCTGCCGCCCAAGGATTCGAACGCGTCTCGGTCGCCCTAGTGCCATATTACCACTCGGAATTTTAAACACATAAGGATAAATTTTAAAAATCAGAAAATTTTACTTATTTATTTGTTATTTTGTTCTCAATTTTTAAGTACTGGATTAGAATTTATTTTTAAGACGCTTTATCGTTTTTATAAATGTCTTACGATCTGGATTGATTCTCCAATCCCAATTTTTAACCCCCATTTTTGAAGCTATGATTTGTCTTATATATTGTGAAGGAATTGGGATAGTAGGTTCAATGACATATCTTTTTTTACTTTGATCTATTAAAAAAAGATATGAAGACTTCTGTTTTTTAAATATTTTTTTTAATTTATCTAAACTATTAATTTTTTTAGGCTTGAATATTTTATTCAAAAAATCCATCACATCAACAGAGGTTGGTACCAGATGCAGGTGGGCATGATCTAAGCATCCTCCACCTTTATGGCAACTTAATTTTGGCCCATGCTCAAATACAAGAATATCTGGGCCATATACACTAGAAACAACATTCGTAGTCTTATCTAAAAAATTCTCCAACTCAGGGTAATATGTTTCAGGAATATCGCCAAGACCTATATAGTGTTTTTTTGAACATAATAAAAGATAACCTTCAATTCCCAATTGACCGAGAGCAGGTACTATAAAAAAATTTTCGGATTCGTAAAGAATATTGTGTCGGTCGAGCAACTCTCGACCCAATCTACAACAGCACGTTTCCATTAATAAAATATTGGAATTAATATTCTAAAGTTTGAAATGAAAGTCTAGTATCTAATTCGTAAAGGACATTGAGCTCCACAAATACTACAGGACTTTCCATTTTTATATTGATCGTTCCCCATACAATACTTGAGGGTTTCTCCAAAAAGCGCCAACTCCGATTGCCTTTTCCAATTTAAACTCGACCTCGCCCTAGACATCGCGAGGTCACGCTCTGATTTTTTACCGATTTTCATAACGTGCGCAGTGTATGCGCCGATTTTCGCGGCTCTTACGGCTTCGATCATATCGTAGACATCTGGCATAGCGAAATGTTCTTTTCTAGTAATGACATTTACTAAAGATATTCCGGCGAGAGAAGCAAAACACACTCCTATAGCAGCTGCAATATGATCCATCCCAACAGCAACGTCAATGGGCAGCGGTCCAAGCGCAGTTACCGGTGCTTTTCCACATATCTTAGTCACTAATCGCGAATACTTTTCAATATCGCTCGGAACTGCGTGCCCAAGACCTTCAATCATTACTTCCCCTCCCACTCCGTGAACGATTGATGCCAGATAACCCTGATGTTTTATTTCGGCTAGATGTGCCGCATCAAGAGCATCAGAAATAGCTGCTGATCGGAATGGCGCTCCTAAACTAATCGCTACTTTAGCATCAGAACACATACGTGCGATTTTTTCAAAATTACTATTAAGCGGATTATCAATACCAGCTGACTTCATTAATCTCACCAGCATGCCGGCTGCGCGACTGGCACCAGGAATTGCGCGCTTGGAACGACTCCGTGCCGTTTTTTCTATTAAATCATGTGTTAGTGATGCGTGGATAGTCGTATAATCGATACCTTGTTCGATTTGTTCTTCAAGTACTTTAAGAGTAAGATAATCAATTTTTTCTTTAGATAAACTTCGCTCCTTAGACCATCGCATAAATAATTCAAAAGTTAGCACTGTGCCATATGGTACTTTAGTTTCTTTCAGCAAATCTGTTCTGATTTTTCCAAGTTCACCAAATGTCGACAGTTCCTGCACGGCATCAGCTCCGGCTTCTGCAACAGCCTTAATAAATGCACTTAAGTTTACATTTAGGTCTTCCGGTCCAGATGACCCAAACGGAGCAACGATACGCAATGGATTATTTCCTCCAACCAAAATAGGTTTAATTTTTTTCCGACGTCCGATTGTAATTGTACGAGAATTAATTTTGTTCATTTTTTAAATATTGTTTAATGACCTATTATTTAAATTAAAATCATTTTAAATATTAATAATTTAAACAGCGAAATCCTGATAAAATATCCCATACAACTTCAATCCGACTGAGGTCTGGAGAGAATCCTACAAACATTCCACTTTTTATGGGCTCTTGACCCATTTTCCAATAGATCGTTTTTTTTACTAAACCCTTTTGGGTGCAAAATTCATACTCATATATGTTTTTTTTACTACCGCTAACTTTGCCTCCAGCAGTGATACCCCAAACAAGATTAGGATATTTATCGACTAACATGTCATAAATTGAACTGCGATTTTTTGAAAAAATAAACCAGTTTACACGTTTTATTTTCTTAGGTTTAATAATTCCCGAAGAATAATGAATGTCCAAGCAATCAAGTTCGTCTTCGCGCCATTTCCGACACTGCTTGTTTGGACAAATTAAACCTGGCGGGCAAGGATAAACAATATTCAGTCCGAATTTTCCGAGATTACCAGAAATGCGGCAACGTTGCTCCATAACATAACTTCTGTGCGCTTCAGCGCTGGCAAAAATACCTGTGTCGGTTAAACATCCTGCAACTCCTTCCATCAACTCATCAATTGCTTTGGACTGAAGTTCTGTTAATACGTTTGATGCAAATACTATGTTGTAAGGTCCATTCGATTGTAATTCACTTTTTAAAACATTTGGATTAGATAGATCGGCTAGGCGCAGGTTCACGGAACACCCATTATTCCCAAATCTCTTAATTAAATCTTTCTGTTTTAGTAAAGCATCTCTCGAGGAGTCTATCGCTGTTATCTCTAATTTTGTTGCTGAAAAAGCTGGTTTTGAAAAAAAATCAATTAAACCTAAGGTAATAGCGCCGGCGCCGCTGCCGATATCAAGAATTTTTAATTTTTCAGGTATGGCTTGAAATTTCGGATGGTAAGAACAGAGTAGTAAAGCGATACTAGGGATTATAACGTTTCTTGGCATGAAGTATAATGCGTATGCGTCGATTGTTGCCTTTCCGGAATAATCTAAAATTAGAGGTTCTACCCTATTTCTGTAATAATCAAAAGTCGCCCTAATGTAATCCAATGAACTTGCAATTTCATAGGATTCGGACGTAACCGAATCTCCAATTGCTTTGCAGACGGATTCGGGTACAATTGGCTTATTTTTATTAAGTATTAAACTCTTAATTAGATCCGTTCTTAGAACACTCATTTTAGTGTCTTCTCCTATTTAGATTCGTTTTTGATTTATTGCTAATCTATTTTTATCTTATCAAAAAATCGCCTTTTTTGGCTACGTTCTAATCCCTGACTGATTACTTAAATTAGAAGTTTAAAAACATTCTTGCTTCCTCTCGCCGTACGAGTCCTTTTCCGGTCTGAATGTTAAAAACTAGCAAAAATTCTCTTATTATCGGAATCAATTCTTATTTTATTTCCTTAAGACAAGGCAATTTGCGGATCGGTATGACCGATGTCTAAATTTTGGACTATCGGGATTAATTGGTTGTATTGTCTTACGGCTTTAACCTAACATCCTTACTGAAAAGTAGGCTTTCTCTTTTTAGGCCGTAACGATGACCGTAGAGATGCTGAACCAGGACAAGGTCACCAACTTCAGATAGCTTGTTGAATTCAGACGATGAGATATGAATTCTATTGCCTTGTTTTTCGTTCGACCGAGGAAAACGGGTTGTAAACCAAACTAATTCGCCAATATGCGGATAGATCCGCAATAAATGTTCCTTAACAAATCCTTTACCAATTCCAGAAGGTCCGCTAAAAGAAATGATCATTGTCTTTTTCTCCTTTCTTTCTGTTTTTTTAAACCCTTATTGCATCGATAAAGAACTTTGTTTTATCCCTTTCAATTTTTTATATTACATATTTTGCATTTTATCTTTTTGCCTTCTGGAATCGCAATTTCGACAATATCATTCTTTTTATGTCCCATTAGACCTTTACCAATTGGAGATTCCGAAGAAATTTCTTTTTTGTTAATATCAAATGTTTTAGAACCTAAAATGGTATACCGATAACAGTTATCTTCTATTTTTATAAATATAGTGTCGCCAATTTTTACTTCGTCTGCCATATGATTTATACCTAATTCAACATTAACAAGTTAGAATCTGTTGTCAATAGTTAATAACAGAATTCTAAAATACCTTTTATTAACAAAGTGTTGTTGTTAAAAGTTATTGACAAGTAACAGTGGAGAAGTATAATTGAATATTGAGAATAACGTTAAACCAATTCTATTGTTTTTACATAATGTCAATAATCGTGTAGTATTGGACAATAACAGCGAACAAATTATAAATTAGGATGAAAGAAAAATTAGAAAAATTAGGGTTTTCCACAAAAGAAGCAAGTGTTTATCTGGCGCTTCTTGAATTGGGTTCTGCGATTGTAAGTGATGTGGCAAAAAGATCCGACATCAATCGAAGCACTACATATATTCTTTTAGAATCACTGGCGGAAAAAGGATTTGTTAGTATATCTGAAAAAAATAATGTAAAACTTTTTTCTGTTACTCCTCCGGAGCGCCTCATTCAATATCTGCAAGACATGGTAAAAAAACAAACCGAGTTAGTAGGGCTAGCTCATAATTTATTGCCGGAATTAAAATCTTTGTATGTGGGTATAGGCCCTAAGCCCCGAGTACAATTTTTTGAAGGTACTGAAGGTTTAAAAACCGCTTATGAAGATACTCTTACTTCTAAAGAAACTATACGCGCATACGCTTCGATTGAGAATATGCACAAAGCTTTACCAGGATATTTTCCCGAATATTATCACCGTAGGGCCAAGCAAAACATTGCAATAAGGGCTATTTTTCCAGACACTCCTGCGGCTGAAGAACGCATAAAACATAACAAAACCGAGGCGAGAGAGTCTTTATTGGTGCCAAGCGACAAATATGCTTTTTCCCCGGAGATAAATATCTATGACAATAAAATAATTTTTATGTCATGGGTAGAAAAATTTGCGCTTGTGATAGAAAGTCAAGAATTGGCCGATGCTTTGAAAAAAGTTTTTGAGCTATCCTGGGCAGAAGCAAAACGCCTCGATAAAAAACATGGCGAATCTAAATAGTCCAGATAAAAAACCGGGCAACACACCCCTTATTGAAAATAAGAATATTGAAGAAGATTTTGGTTTGGCAAAAGTCTATATTAAAGATGAAAGCAAAAATCCTTTTGGTACCATAAAAGACAGGAGAAATTATTATATATTCCATGAAGCGAACAGGCTTCAGGTGGATAAGCTTGTTTTGATAACTTCCGGAAACAACGGTTACAGCTTGGCCCAATTCACAAAGACAAGCCCGATTAAAATTGTGTGCATCGTTGATAAAAATATTAATCCAGATATTAAGAAAAAATTACAAAAATTTGTTTACCAAGTGCTGGAATTAAATTTAGAACATAAAATACTGAGGCCCGAAGAGTTGATAGCTTTTTCTAGAGAAAAAGAGGATGAAGTTATTTGGGACGTTACAAATGGATATGAAGATAGCTATAATGACATTGTAGACGAAATTGCACAAAAAATTTCCTATCCAAATTATATTATAGTTCCAGTGGGAAGCGGAGGAATTTTCCTTGGAATAGCCCAAGGATTGGAGCACAGGGGCGCTAAAACAAAATTAATAGGGATCGGAACTCAAAATACCAGCCACAGTTTTGCTGATAAATTATCAACTCCATGGACTCCTTATGCAAAAACAATAGAGCATTACGCAAAAAATGGCCATAATATATATCGCCTTACCGAACAAGAGATACGAAAAACATACAATAAGTTTAAAAACATTGTAACTTGTGAACCATCATCGAGCGTTGTTTTTGCGGCTCTAGAAAAACACCATTTTAAACCTACTGACACAATTGTTTTTTTGAATTCAGGTAAAGCCGCTATTTAATGAAACTTCACGAGCTAAACCTACGGAAACCAATAAAAAACCACCTGATTAGCGACTCTTTATTCCAATAATAGCTCTAATTCTATTGCATCTCTGATTGAAATCCCATAATTACCTATTAAGGGAATTTCTGGCTTTATTTTTCTGGCAGCCGCAATAGCATTAGGATAAATTTTCTTCATTGTAAATCCCCTTCTTTGATAAAAACGTAGGGCGTCAATGTCATCATTCGTTGTAACAAGGAATATTTTTTTACAGCCATTTCTCTTAGCAATTTTTTTAGTTTCTTTAAGCAAGGCTGTCCCAATTCCCATTCTTTTTTTAGCGCATTAAAACTTACCAATTCACACTTGTCTTTTATAATTGCATACGTTATCAGGCCCAGATATTTTTTATCAGAAACCGCCACAAAGCCAGGCAGCTTATGGGGATAATAGATTTTTCCGCAACCAATAATTTTTTCCGAGCTCCATTCTTTAATAATAAATCTCCTAATCCATTCCCTATCATTATCTTTTATTTTTCTTATTTGTATTTCCATATTGATAATTTTAACAATTCTTTTGCATTTTTCTTCATAAGGTCCTGTATGGTTAAATCGGGAAAATTATTCTTTATTTTTTCCGTAAGATATCTTCCTAACTTATAACCCAGGTATTTTGGTAAATCACCGGTCCCGTGAAACCATTTGTAATAATCAAACTTAAAACTTAATAAGTTCTGTTTTCTCAATTCCGATAGCCATTTTTTAATAAAAGTATTATTGTATCGAACATAGCGAGGAATCCTTCCCGTATGCTTTATTTCAAAAACAACCGCCAAGCCTTCCGCGAACAATGTTTCTAAAAAATTTTTCCTGACTGAATAATATGAATAATCCATCGCGATATGGCACATTTCGTGGTAAATCACTCCCCTCAACTCTATTCCGTTAACTTTCTTTGGTACGCTAAGCCGAATCCAATCCAATGCTTGGGTGAATCCGTCTATAACTCTTCCATTGTAGGTATAAACGGTAAAATTAAGATTATCTTCTTTCAAATTCAAAATCTTTGCGGCTTCTTCCGCTGTATTCCTAATTATCTTCTCCAACCGTTTTTCATACGCTTTATCAAGCTCAATATCCGTTTTTAGAAACAGAATATTAGTTTTCATTATAATTTTTTCCTCATTTTTTAAATAAATACCTAATGTTTTAATATTTCAATCTTTGATTTTTCAACTTCGGCTACCATCCTCACTTCTCCGCCCAACGGATAAGTTATCATGGGGCTAGTATGGCCGAAATCTACGTCAGTAATCACCGGAATCTTTGATAATTCTTTTTTCGATAGAATTATCTGATCGAGCAAACGGTTTTCCATTTTGCTTTGCTTTTGAAATCTTCCGATTACCAGTCCTTTAGCTCCGCCGAATTCTTTCTGATGGATTAAAGATTGGAGATCCCTGTCAAAAGTCACAGGATCGGAAACTTCATCATCTTCAATAAACAAAACCGAATTGTCCAAACCTGGGAAATACTCTGTACCCTGCAGTAAGTTTAATGTACAGAGATTGGATCCAATAATCGTCCCTTCCGCTTTTCCTTCATTAATCACGCGCCAGCCGTTATTTTTGATAAGATGTCTGTCTTCCTGATTTTTATACCACTCATCATCGCTCCAACTGTCACTTGGCTCTATGGAGAAAGGACTGTCATCCATTAGGCATTTCTTAAAGCAATCCATTGAATAATCAAAATATAACCTTTGCCCGAAGCTAGACCACGCCGGCCCCGAGTAAGTGACCAATGCAGTCTTCGCCAGCATGGCGTTTTGTAAAACAGCCATGTCCGAATAGCCGATAAAAATTTTCGGATGCTTTTTTATAAGATCCCAATCAATATAGCGTAAAAGTTGGTTGCAATTGAACCCGCCTATTACTGAAAATACGGCGTCAACAGAATCGTCGCGAAATGCATCGTGCAAATCCGCAACGCGCGACGCGATGCTTGATGATAAAAAATCATCGCATTCTTCAACGTGTTTACCGAAACTTATGTTAAAACCCAAATTAGCAAACCGTTCATTCGCTATTTTTCGGCTACCTGCCGAAATAATGATTATTGATCTCGAAGGAGCAACAACTCTTATATTTGAACCCCTGCTGAGTTTTTTAGGAAATATATTCATTATTCTTATCCTACCAAAAAATCGCCTGATTGGCGATTCTTTGGTTGACTTTTTAATCCTATTTAAACTAACTGATTGATTTTATAAGTTCAATTTCTGGTAATGTTTTTCCTGAAGGTAGAGTGGCTGCATTATCAAACACCCCCCTTCTCCCTGTCTCAATAAACCCGTGACTTTTATAGAAATTTATTGCGTTAAAATTATATTCAACAACATTTGTATATATAGCTTTGCTACTAGCTAACCATTTAAGTGCCTTTATTATTAATCTACTTCCTATTCTTTTACCTTGATATTTTGGGAGAACATATATTGCTAAAATTCTGTCTTTCCCCTCTTCATTTCCCGCAGTACAAAAACCTATTATTTCCCCATTATCTTCTACTACCCAAGTTCGCTTACTCTTATCTTTGTATCTTTCTTTTCTTTCCTCAATCTTTTTTCTTCCCTCTGGCGTGTCATCACCTTTGAATTTATTTTTAATATCCTCTAAGGTTATACCTGCTTTATCATTCGGATAAGTATTCATCCATGTTATCTTTTGAACTTCCCTAATTCCATATACGTCATCAGGAATAGATTTTCTAATTTTTATTTCCATATTATTCATAAATAGATTCTACCAAAAAACCGCCTGATTGGCGATTCTTATTTGTGCCCCCGCCGCGACTCGAACGCGGAACCACTTCCTTAAAAGGGAATTGCTCTACCAATTGAGCTACGGGGGCCCTCCTTCGCCAAGGCTTCGGAGAGAGCAAAGCTTTTTATACTTTTAAAGCTTGCTTTATCCTAGCCCCGACGATATAAAACGAAGGAAAGTCCTCTATAGCTTTAGACGATGAAGGACCAACTCCGTTCAACAAATCCTATTATATACCTTCTTTCTTTAATTTTTCAAGTAGGTCCTTCTGTTCCTTAGTTAATTTCTTCGGTGTCTTAACGACCAACTCCACATACAAATCCCCTTTTCCATATCCTGTAAAATGCGGAATTCCTTTCCCAGAAATCTTTAAAACTTTCCCAGAATCAGTTCCCGCGGACACTTTCAATAAAATTTTCTCGCCGCCTAATAATTGTATTTCAACATCTTCTCCTAAAGTCACTTGTGAAAAAGAAATTGGCAAAGAAGTATACAAATCATCGCCTTTTCTTTTAAAAACATTGTTCTGTTTTATAAAAATTCTTACGTATAAATCTCCGTCCTTCCCGCCCTTTTTACCCGCCTCGCCCTTACCTTCAATTTTTATAACCTGATTATTGTCAACGCCTGATGGAATGAAAATTCTAATTTTCTCTTCCGACTTTATTCTTCCTTCTCCCTTGCAGACATTACAATTTTTTTCGGCCTTATAGCCCTCTCCGCCGCATTCCGGACAAGTGGCATACTGCGTAAAAGAACCCAAAAATGTTTTTCTAATTTGCTGAACCTGGCCTGTGCCACGGCAGGAAAAACATTCTTTCACTTTACTGCCAGGTTCTGCTCCGGTTCCTTGGCACCTTACGCAACTATTATATTTTAATAAATTAATTTCTCTTTCTTTGCCATACAAAATATCTTCCAAAGAAACTTCAACATCAACCTCGATGTCTTTTCCCCTTTTTAAATCTTTTTTTCTTCTTTGCCCGCCGCCAAACCCAAACATCTCTTCCATCATTTCTCCGATATCGCCAAAATCTCCAAAGTCAAATTCAACATTTGCTCCTCCCGGTTGTCCCCAAGCCCACTGAAAATCACCTTGTCCAGCTCCGGCTTGACCATTTTCAAAAGTACTGCCAAATCTATCATACTGCGCTCTTTTTTCCGAATTAGAAAGAACCTGATAAGCTTCGTTTATCTCTTTGAATTTCTTTTCTTCTCCCCCTTTGTCTGGATGGTGTTTATGGGCCAGCTTGTAATAAGCCTTTTTTATTTCATCTTGAGAGGCGCCCTTCGCTACTCCCAAGACTTCATAGTAATCCTTCATATAAAAATAATAAATCAAAATTAATAATACATAATAATCATTTCTTAATTATGTATTATTCATTATTATTTTTCTTTATATTCTCCTTCTTCCGGCTTTTGTTTTTCTTCCGGTTTTTGCTGGCCTTGCTGATTTTGCTGACCCTGCTGCGGATTTGCATTTTTATACATTTCAGCTCCGATTTTCTGAATTACCTGCGATAAATCCTGCGTTTTATTTTTAATATCATCTATGTTATCACCGTCTTTCACCTTCTTCAACGCTTCAGCTTTTTCTTCTATATCTTTTTTAATATCAGCTGACACTTTGTCTCCCGATTCTCTCAAAGTTTTCTCTGTCATATAAACCATATTGTCAGCCAAATTTCTCGCCTCAATCAACTCCCTTTTATTCTTATCTTCTTCGGCGTGCAACTCTGCTTCTTTTTTCATTTTTTCCACATCTTCTTTTGATAAACCAATTGATCCTTCCAATCTTACGGACTGGACTTTATTTGTAGCTTTATCTTTTGCGGTTACGGTCAGAATCCCGTTCGCATCAATATCAAAAGTCACTTCAACTTGTGGAATTCCTCTGGGAGCTGGCGGAATACCGTCCAAAATAAATCTCCCTATAGACCTGTTATCTTGAGCCATTGGTCTTTCTCCCTGCAAAATATTAATTTCGACTGATGGCTGGTTATCGCCCGCTGTTGAGAAAATCTGGGTTTTTGCCGTCGGAATAGTCGTATTTTTAGAAACCATCGAGGTACTTACTCCGCCCAAAGTTTCTATCCCTAAAGAAAGCGGCAAAACATCCAAAAGTAAAACGCTTTTTATGTCTCCTTCCGGAGCCCTTCCTTCCTGCGATGCTTTTAATATTTCTGCCTGAATTGCTGCCCCCATTGCTACCACTTCTTCCGGGTTAATTGAAGTATTTACTTCTTTCCCAAAATATTTTTTAACCGCCTCCCTAATGGCCGGGATCATCGTCGGCCCCCCAACCATAACTATCTCCTCTATATCTTTTTTCGCAAGTTTCGCTTCCTGCAAAGTTTTATCCACCCTGTTTATTGATCTTTCAATCAAATCCTGGATTAAATTTTCAAACTGGGATCTGCTTAATTTATAAAGTAGATGTTTCGGTCCAGAAGAATCGGCACTGATAAAAGGCAAATTAATTTCCGTTTCCATCGCCGAAGATAATTCAATTTTTGCTTTTTCCGATGCATCTTTTAGCCTTTGAAGAGCTATCGGATCTTTTGTCAGATCAATTCCGTCACTTTTCTTAAATTGTTCCACCACCCAATTAATTATTCTCTGGTCAAAATCTCTTCCACCCAAATGCGCTTCTCCCCCTGTAGCTATAACTTCTACAGTATTCGGGTCTGTATTTAAAACAGACACATCAAACGTTCCACCGCCAAGGTCGTAAACTACGACTTTCTGCGCTTTTTTCTTTCCTAGTCCATAAGCCAAAGCCGCAGCCGTTGGCTCATTAATAATTCTTAAAACATTAAATCCCGCAATTTCTCCCGCAGCTTTAGTCGCTTTTCTTTGCGAATCGTCAAAATTAGCCGGGCAAGTAATTACGGCATCCGTTATTTTTTCTCCTAATTTTTCTTCGGCATCCAGTTTTAACTTCTGCAAAATCATTGCCGAAACTTCAATTGGCGTATACCATTTGTCGCCCATTTTCACTTCCACTTCGCCATCAGATCTTTCTCTCGTCTCATAAGACAAAAGCTTTAATTCTTTCTGTACTTCCGGATCGGAATATCTCCTTCCAATAAATCTTTTTACGGAATGGATCGTGTTCTTGGGGTTGGTAATCGCCTGTCTTTCAGCTAAAATTCCGACAAGCCTTTCTCCGTTTTTTGCGATGGCGACAACGGATGGCGTCAAAACCGAACCCTCGCGGTTTTCAATCGGCTTTGGCTCGCCTTGCACAATGCTCGCCATTTTTGAAATTGAAGTACCTAAATCTATACCTAAATTTTTGCTCATGCCTCATAAAGCATAAAACATATAACATGAAACATTTGAACCATTGTTTACTCCATGCTTCACGTTGCGTGTTTTATGAAATTAATTATTATTTTGTATTAAATCCTAATTTTGTTTCAGGAATTTCCGCTTCTTGGATTTTCCCGAATTTTTCTTCGTACTTTTCAATATTATCCTTAAGCGCATTAATCATTCTTTTTAGATGGCCAGGACTCATAATTACCCTTGAGGTTAAAACTCCGTTCGGAGGCGAAACCATAAAAAAATCCAGCATAAATTCCTCTTTCGTATGCATTACTTGCATTAGATTGGAATAATTCCCTTTTAAATCGTCGTCTTTTGCTTTGATTTGTATTTGTTGTTCCATATATTTTTAATTATTATTTTATTTTTTATGACCTTTTTATTTTATAATTTTTTTTCGCCGGGCTTCTAATTCGGCATTTGACAAAAATATATTTTGGAATTATCATTATTTCGGAAAGGAGGATGCAAAACAATGAAAGGAAAAGGACTAACTAATTGTCCAAAGTGTGGAGCAAGGCTTATTCTGCTACCAGGAAACCAAGGTAGTTGCCCAAACGGTTGTGGCATCTTTGATCTCCACGAGAAATAAGCCAATGCACACTCTACTCATCGGCTCTCCAGTTCGTCTGGAGAGCCATTTATTTTACTATTTTCACTCTCGCTGGCCTTAATAATTCGCCGTTTATTTTATATCCTTTTTGAATTTCTTCGATTATTATTTCAGATTCCCCTTGTGGTGAACTTGTCGAACCATTATCTTTCACCTCAACTTCTTCCATAACTTCGTGAAATCGCGGGTCAAATTTCTCTCCCACTGACTTTACTTCTTCCACGCCCTGCGATTTCAGAAAATCCAATAATTGATTCCTAATCAGCAATAATCCTTTTATGTTCTCATCATTTTTTAAATTATCGGGAATTTTTTTCTCTGCGATTTCAAAATTGTCCAAAATCGGCAGAATTTTCAAAACTAATTCCATTCCTGCATAAACCATAAACTCTTTAATTCTTTCCATTTCCTCTTTTTTATAATTTAAAAAGTCCGCCCGTTCACGTTGCCAACCCGCTAAATATTCCGCCGCTTTTTTTTCGAATTCTTCTATTTCTTTCTGAAGTTCATCGATATTAACTTTTGATTTTTCTTCTGTCATCTTAAAATTATAATTTAGGATTTAAAAATTATTCTAATAACCTGATCATTGAATTCATTAAGCTTATATTTCTATCATATTCCATTCTCTTCGGGCCTAAAATTGAAATAATTCCTTCCTCGCCACTCGGTAAAGAATAGCGCGAAGAGATTACCGTAAAATCTTTTGCCTTGGGCAAAAGATTTTCCTTGCCGATATAAACATTAACATCTGAATCGGTTTTTAACTCCTCAATATTTTCCTCAAAATTCTTAAAAAATTTAGTAAAATTCAAGATAAAATCTCTTTCTTCGAATTCCGGCTCTTTTAAAACCTCTTCCCACCCTTCCGTCCAAAAAAAACTTTCTTTCTCCAGATAATTTAAAGTCAAAGCTTGCGTTGTATCAGCTATATGCCTTGTTAAAGATTGCATAAATTTAAAGCTGCCATCAATCTCTCCTTGAAACCACTTTTCTGTTTTATCGGAAGTTTTGGATTTTTTTTTCAATAAATCATTAACAAAATATCTGTATCCCTTATCGGTCGGCACTCTTCCTGCTGAAGTGTGCGGCTGCTGTAAAAATCCTTTGTCCGTCAATTTTTGCATTTCAATTCTAATTGTTGCCGGCGAAATATCAAAATCATATTTTTTTTCAAGCAACTGCGAACTAACCGGCTGAGCCGAATCAACATATTCTTTAACTATAATATTTAATAATTTTCCCTGTCTTTCGGTAATTTTCATGGTTTTTATTTACCCCCTCATTTTAGCATACCCAGATTAGCAGTCAAGACCTCCGACTGCTAATTATACCCCCAAAACAAAATGGGCTCGTTCGTTTAAAACTACTAAAGCCCATAAACTGTTGATCTCCTGCTTTGTTAATGGCGGTGAATTACCACCTTAAAATTCGTCTTTTCTCCTATTTGTTTTGCAACATCTCTAATTTTCGGCAAAAGAGGAGATTCCGACGATACATCAAAAGTTATAGTATTGCTATAAAGAGCAATCGACATATTGGGGAAATCAGCATCTGTTATGACAGCTAATGGAAAAGTCCATATTCGGAATTCCTCTCCCCTCAACCAACAAACTGCAGTACGCTGGCTCGAAGATTCTTCTTTAAAAGTGTAAAAACCACTCCAGAATATATTATTTCCTTTTAGTATGTGAAAAACCTCTTTCGCCTTATCTTCTATCTCTTTTCCTAACTCGGCAATTTCCTCTCTTCGGCTTTTCCACTCAAAAACCTCTCCCATTTTCTCGCCTCCTTAAATTACCTCTACAGGTTCTGCTAAATCTTTCGGGGTACAAGTTGCATGATAACTATACCAGAAAGCTATAACTCCATAGGGCCCTTCTTCCTTTCTTATTCTATGATATTCCTTTTTGGGAAATCCTTCAGGCACCGCCGAGCCGCATAGCAGACATTTATCGTCTACTACATCAACCCATTCTTTACAATTTAAACAATATCCGATTCTCTTTTTCATTTCTCCCCCTTCCTTTCCTATATAAATAAAATTAAGGAGCTTTCCCTCTCTTTATCAAGATTAGCTTAGTTAAATAAAGAAATCAACCCTCCTAATGCCCTTGTCTTTTATTTTGATTATAATATATGTTAAAATGTTTTAATGGCTAAAAAATCGCTCATCTTTCTTTTAATTATTCTCGCAATCGCGTCTTTTTTCAGATTGTGGCAACTGGATAAAATTCCGCCTGGTCTCTATCCCGACATAGCCATGAACGGAAACAATGCCTTAGATTCTTTAAAAACGCACGACTTTAAAATTTTCTACACAGATAATAACGGCCGCGAAGGCATGATAATGTGGCTAGATGCTCTATCTTTTTTAATTTTTGGCATTTCTGTTTGGTCAATAAAAATAGCCTCCGCAATCTTTGGCATACTTACAGTCTTTGGATTATATTTATTAACTAAAGAAATCCTCCAGGTTACAACCTACAAGCTACAAGCTACAAAAATTGCTCTTTTAGCTTCCTTCCTTTTAGCTACTTCTTTTTGGCACACTCTTTTCTCTCGGCTTGGTTTTAGGGCAATTTTATTGCCCTTTGTTTTGGTTTTCAGTTTTTATTTCCTATTTAGGGGGTTTAGAAAAAAGAGTTTTTGGAATATTATTTTGGGCGGTATATTCTTTGGTTTGGGTTTTTATACTTATACCAGTTTTAGAATGGCAGTACTTCTGCTTTTTTCAACTCTCATCTGCTGGTTAATCA
>Ga0209777_10004400_pt1 | contig 16692 bp, 26 predicted proteins | sample FrelakmetHBP12HB_FD_187147 | JGI IMG/M metagenome (GOLD analysis project Ga0209777, IMG submission 187147) | Freshwater lake sediment microbial communities from the University of Notre Dame, USA, for methane emissions studies -HBP12 HB (SPAdes)... | ecosystem: Environmental > Aquatic >...
ATGGGATCAGTGTAAAGAATGTGGAGTAAATTGGGGTGACGAAAGTTGCAAAATATAAAAACAAAACAAAACAAATATATGAATACCAAAAAACAAATCAAATCAAAATGGAAAAGAAAAAATATTCTTTTAGAAAACCAGGAGATACCTATTTTAGTTTTAAGGAAACAAAAGGAGATCTTGAAATCTTTAAAAATACAGTGATGTATGAAAAAGAAGCAGAAGGTGGTGGAGTAACTGGGGCATCATCAGAAATGTTATTATTTAAATTAGATAAAGAGATCTATGAAGCTCTAAAAAATTGGATTCCAAGAAAAGAATCTAAAATTGATTACAAAGATAGATGTTATATTGATAAAAGAAGAATTCTTCGTCAATTATCTGTAAAAGATGAAATTGAAAATTATGTTGATATAGTCGCAGATGATGTATATGACTCTTTAAGACAAAATTTTATATTTACTGTAAATGAAAAAGATAGAGAATTTATCAAAAATATAATAGATATAGAAGATATTTATTTTTGGCAACAAATTAGAACATTATTAATAGACGGATTTTTATGTTACGAAATTATATTCGCGAAAGAAAAACCATTTGCATTAAATCCTATAGATCCAACTACTTTGATAGTATCACCAACTGAAGATGGAAAAGTAGAATGGATACAATATCCAGATAATGATAAACTTAAAAGAGTTTTATTCAATGATCAGATTATTTATATGTCTTATTCATATGGTAATGATTATTTCCACACATCTTACGTGGAGCAGTTAAAGGAATCTTATGAAAGATTAAAAGTAGCTGAAAGCTCATTATTTTATAACGCTTCAGGTCCAAAATTGACAATTAAGGATGTTAAATGGTTATCTAAGTGTTTAGATAGAGCATCAAGAATACCCGAAATGAAATTAAATTACGGAGAATCTGATGATCCGAGATATAATCATTTCATTCGAAGAATAGTGAATATATTTAAAAAAGATATGTTAGAAAAAATACTTAAATTAAAATGAACTATAAAAAGATAAAATCACCAACACCCATGTCAGGTTTTTATGTCGCCTACTGGGGAAGTACAATGAACGAACATAAAGGAATCTACGGTATATCACATATCATGGAACACCTTGTCTGTAAAGGTATAGACAGTCTAATGGAAGATTTCGAAAGCGAAGCAATCCATTGGAATGCCTATACCTCCGACAAGGAGATAGTTTTTTATATGACTGGTATGGATAAGAAAGTAAAACGTTGGAAACAAAAGTTTTACGAACATATACAAAATTTTAATATTACAGAAGAGCAATTTCAAAACGAAAAAAGGATAGTTATAGAAGAATATAAAGATTCTTTTAATAAACAATCTGAAGCACACGGACAAAATCTATTTAGAAAACTCTTTGATTATTATGAAGCCATTGGATTACTTGAGGACCTTGAAGGACTTACTTTAAAAGACTGTCAAGACTTCTTTGAATTGCAGTATAGAAAACCAACTATGATTGTTGATATATCTAAGAGCACTGATAAAAAAACAGAAGAATTCTTTTCTAATGTTGAATTTGATGATAGAACATACGACGATAAAAGGATAGAAATGAATATTAATGAAAATTTCATTTATGAAAAGGGAAATAAATATAAGGATAAAACATCTATTCTAAATATATCTCCTGTAATACACGAAGATTTTCCACAAATAGAATTTATAACTAGAATGCTTGGTGGTGGTCTTAAATCTCCAATCTATCAGGAAGTTAGAGAAAGATATGGATTGGTTTATTATTTTCATTGTTTTAAGCGAGACCTAACAAATAATTCTTCAATAGTTTGTCTAGAAACTGAAACTTCTAATAAAAATGTAGATAAAATACAAGAGGTAGTAGCAAATATAATAGATAATCCTGATAAATATTTAACTAAGAAAAGGTTTAATATTATTAAAAAATATTATAAGAACAAATTTGAAAAAGAAAATATCATGTTGCATAATAACGGATATAAGTTTATCGAACAAGATCAATTTTCACTAGAGAAAATTCTTAAAACTTTAACTTACGAAGATATTAGAACTGTATATGATAAATATTTTCATTTCGCAAATTTCTACCAATCAACAGATAAAAAAGAATTTAAAGATAAATAAATATGAAAATAAAAAAATTAACAGAATATTTAGATGGTGGAACCTACGAGATATTTATGGACAATGATGAATCCTATAGTATAGATGATAGAATACAAACAAAAACTCCTAACAAGATATATAAGGGTTATCCTGAAAAAGATAACTCTAATCTCGTTGAAAATCAACAAGAAATTAAGAATATTTTGTTAAAATGTCTGGATGAGTATGAATTTAAACCAACAGAAACTTGGGATTTTGATTACGCTCCACACATTAAAAAAACATTAATGAAATCATGAGTAAAATAATATTTTTAGACGCCGTAATTTTTATATATACTAATAAAAAATTTATATGAAAATTAAAGACAAAAATATAGTATTAGAACTTTACAATCAAAATTTATCTCAACATAAAATAGCTGAAATTTTAAAAGTAACTCAAGGTAGAATATCAAAAATAATAAATGAATTTGGTCTAAAAAGAGATAAAAGTGTATTAAGATTAAATAAATTGAATATTGATATCGATTATTTTAAAAATATAGATAGCAACGAAAAGGCATATTGGTTAGGATTTATTTGTGCTGACGGGAACGTAAATAAAAATAATAATAAAATGACTTTGACATCAAAAGATTTGGAAGTTATAGAAAAATTTAAAAAAAGTGTGAAATCTGATCATCAAATAAGTTATTATGAATATATAGATAAAAGAACTAATAAAATATATGTAAGATATACTATACAAGTATGTACAAAACCATTTACTACTAACATAATAAATCTAGGTATAACCAAAGATAAAACAAATAAATTGTTATTTCCAAATATAGATGAAAAATATTATTCTTATTTTATAGCTGGAATGTTTGATGGAGATGGAACTATTTGTAATAGAAGAAAAAATGATCAATTATTAATTAGTTTAATATCTACTATGGAGATTATAAATTTCATACAAGATTATCTTAATAAAAATTTCAACATAAATGAAACAAAAACACAAAGAGTGACTAAAAATAATGAAAAGAATGTTCATAAAATGTGTCTCTATAATAGAAGGGATGTTTTAGAATTCTTGAAATTTATATACAAACCAGATATGAAGGAAATATATTTACAAAGAAAATATAGAATATACAAAAACGAATTAGAAAAATTATGAACGAAAAAATTATTTTTTTGGATATTGATGGAACAATCATAAAACATCACGGCGGATCTTCATCTAATATACACGAACACGAAACAGTAGTACTTCCTGACATCAAAAAGAAACTAGACGAATGGGAAGTAAAAGGATACCAAATCGTTATAACCACAGGAAGAAAAGAATCTTTTAGGAAATTTACTGAGGATCAGTTGTTTAAAGCTGGTATAGCTTACGATCAGTTGGTTATGGGGTTAGGTAATGGTGAGAGAGTAGTTATTAATGATAAGAAGCCGAATGGAACAATAACAGCTAGGGCTATATGTATAGAAAGAAATGAAGGAATAGGAGGAATTGAATTATGAACTTTATACCAAATCCAAAAACACGTTGGACTAAACCAGTAATAGAAAAACCAGATAGTTGTGGATCAGTGAGTTATGGCCCATCTAGTTCTTGTTATCCGTCTTGTACAGGATATGCTACTGTAACTGGTAGTTATAACACAATATACGATTCAACATTACAAAGTTCGAGTTATGTTATTCGTAGTGGCACAGGAACTTATATATCTTCATCTAAACCAGTTAATGAAACTTATACTGGTTGGTGTGGCGAGCAAAAAGAAACAAGAAGAATTTATAGTGATATAGATCCTTACGGTGAAGAAAATTGGGAGGAATAAATATGACAGGTAAAAAAGGAAATATAGAACCAGGTTACGTATATCTGTACATTAATCATGTACAAACGACGCCTGTAATTGTGGAAGGAAATTTTGCACCAAGAATGCTTCTTAAAAGTAGATACAGTGTGGTAGTTTCAAATGAAGGATTTTTTCAGAAAATTTCTTCTAAAGTTAAAAAAGAAATCAATAGGATTTACAGCGATCTAGATCCTTACGGTGAAGAAGATTGGGAGGAATAAATATGTATTTATTTTTAGATAAAGAAAAAATTACTCAAAACTGGGTAGATCCAAATATGAAGCATCACACTATAAGTGACGCATCAAAAATGGAATGGATGAGAGCTTACGCTGAAGCTCATCTTGAATTAAGAGAATATCAAAAAGATATATTAAATAGTTATTATAAAAAAGAATCTAAGAGGATTTATAGTGATATAGATCCTTACGGAGAAGAAAATTGGGAGGAATAAATTATGGGAAGACCTATAGTAATAAATTTACAATCAAATATTCGTGACAATAATTTTAATAGAATATTAAGACAACAGATGAATTATTTTCATCTTAAAGAAGTAGTTGGTGGAATTGATGGAATCATGTGGGTACATATTGGTCATGTTGATTATCATGATATAATAGAAAAAAATGAAGGAGTATTAGACGAAGTTAAAAATTGGATAAGATTTTTAGGATTTTCTAGAATAGATGGATGTCCAATGTTTCAAATTCCAACAAATTCTTTAGACGCAAATATTCCAATAATAGATATATTTAGAAATAACGGAATATACACATTATCTAATCAAGGTGACGCTGTTAATTTTTTTCTAGATCCTAACATTATTATTCATTTAGTTTCTATGATAGAAGATCATTTGCCATCGTTTGCTGGATTTTCAAAAGGAAAACAAATATTCAGTGAGGCAGATCCTTACGGAGAAGAAGCATGGGAGGACAATTAATATGGGACTAGCACATTTTGGAGGGAAGTGGGATATACCCACACCTGTAAGTAAACAAGAAACTTTATTTACAGAGGCTGAAATGATAGAATATGGTATTCAATCAGTTCAAACAATTAGTGAAGCTACTTGGGCACCAAGATTATTAATTACACTTACTGATGGAAGACAGATAAGTTCTGCTATGAAAAGAGAAATGATAGAAGATTTAAAGTTTTATGGAATAGACGTCACTTCATCTGTGAAAAATATGATAAAAAAAGAAATAGAACATTACGGTGTTCCACAAAAAAGAGAAATCAAGAGGGTTTATAGTGATGTAGATCCTTACGGCGAAGAAGATTGGGAGAAATAAATTATGCCATTAGCACATTTTACAAATATACAGGCGTCTAGATGGGGAGGCGATTATACTCCAGCACCAAAATGGACAGAAGAAAAACTTAAAGAAAGAGGAATTGAAAAAGTTTATATTGTCAATGAAGAAAATGAATATAAATTAAAAATATTATATGATAGTGGAGTGATCATACAATATCCTTTTACTAAAAGTATGAATATGGATAATTTTCTTGACGCTATATTGGGGGCAAAAGAAATAAAGAGGGTTTATAGCGATATAGATCCTTACGGTGAAGAAATATGGGAAAAGTGACAATTAAAAATATATTTACTTATGATATTGTTGCTGATCCAGCTTTTGATAATGCAAAAATGGAAACATTAGATGATAGAAAAGTGCAGTGGTTAAGAGAATATACGGAAGCAATGGACGGATATACTCCACCAAAACCACGCCCACCTAAACCCACAGAACCAAGAATTAATCCAAATCCAGATATAGATCCTTACGGTGAAGAGAATTGGTACGACGATGACGTTCCAGATTACGCAAGAAATCTTTTACCTGTATCTATGAAAATTGCTGCTCAAACTATAGGTCTTGATTTAGTCGCAGTTAAACCTATTTCATCACCCAGAATGAAAGATTTATTTGTGGATTTTAAATACGACAAATGGACAGAAGAACCAAAAGAACCAAAAGGACAAATCTTTTCTGATATAGATCCTTATGGAGAGGAGGATTGGGATGCCTGATAATAAACATATAGATATTGATCCTTACGGTGAAGAGATATGGGAAGATGATGATGGATATAGCAAACACTATTTATCTGAAAGTGGAATATATCCAGGTAGAATAAGTCCAGATATATTTACAAAAACCGTATCTGTTGAAGATCACTGCATTAGTTCTACAATAAAGAGATCACAAATAGAAGATATAAAAGCAGCAACAGGAATGGACGTTGTTGCTGAATTGGAAAGAATGTTAGTGGATGAACTTACAAAAGAAATAGCAAAAGATATAGAATATAAAATTCACGGTTACTGGGACACAAAACCAGCGGAAATAAAAAGAACATATAGTGAATTGGATCCTTACGGAGAAGAAAATTGGGAGGAATAAATTATGGAACCTTGGAAAGAAAACGATTACGAAAGTAAAAAAGACAATTTAAATATTCGCCACACTATCAATCATGTTAAAAATGATATGGAAGATGTATTGGGTGATATGTTTATGAGATATAATACGCCTGAAACTCGTCGTGAAATTACTATGAGACTAGATAATAGACTTAGAGAACTTCACCAACAAAGAGTTATATACGATTATAAAATAACATGTAACGAAACAAATAATCCGCCAGATGTTATTGATCAACATAGAATTGTACTGGACACTTATATTCATCCAGCTAGAATGGCTGAAATTGTTAGTTTAAGAGCAGTTTTAAATGGTGACGCTGTAAATGAAAATAACGAACCAAAAGGTCAAGTATTTTGTGAGATCGACCCTTACGGTGAAGAAAATTGGGAGGAATAAATTATGGGAAGAAAATTAGAGAAACAGGAATTCATTAAACTTCTTAAAGAAGTTTCTGATAAATTAGAAGCAAGGGGTATTCGCAACGAAATACCTTTTGTTTATAAGGGTAAAGACACATTTGATTTCATTAAGGTTCTCATACCACAAGAAACTGATGTTACTATTTTAGAGGATATATTTAAAACTGGTGAATATCAAGTATCAGGAAGATATATAGATTTTAATTATAAAGATTTTAGATTTATTTTTATTCGAACACCAGACTCAGAATTCTTTCCAACTTTCTTTTATTATAGTTGGGATATAATGACAACTCTTATGAATGTTATGTTAAATAAAATGGGTATGGATTTACAACCCAGTGGATTGAAATATGTCGCTGTAGAAAATGCTTTTAATATATCTAATAATATAAAATTTATTATAGAATATCTTGGTCTTGATTTTGATCTTTATATGAGAAAAGAAGGATTTAAATCTTTATTTGACGAAGTGAGTTTTATAACTACATCTTCTTATTTTAACGTAAATATATTTAAGGAATATAAATTAAATGAAAGGGATTTCTTTTATTTTGATAAAGAACCTCAATATAAATACGCTCTAAGTTTATTTAGTAATTTCGAAAATATAAGATTTGAAGGATATGATTATGATAAAGAATTAGATACATATCTTTTAAATATAGATTTAATGTTTCCTGGTTCTAACTTTCTTGAAAATGTAACTAAAGCCAAATTTGCTAAATAATATATACAAATGATGTCAATAACGGGAGATATAAATAATTTTTTTAACGAATATGGAGATCAATTCGATCTTAAAGCTATTAATTACACCAAAAAAATAGTTAGTAGAATTAAAACTTCACCTGTGTTAGAGAATTTCTTAAATGAAAATGCCATATCTACTTCTATGTTATTAAACGAGATAATTCCAATAAGTCAATATAAATTAAGAATGGAGAATGACGAAAAATTGGATATGAGAGAGATACAAAGTATATTGAATATAATTCTTTTTTCAAATGAGCTTGAAAAACTTCTTTTAGAAGATCATGTTGAATTTTCTTCTATAGGTCCAATGGGTGAAATATTTTATGTCGCTGATAAATACGCAGCTAGTTATTTTAATGAAAAATATAATATAGATGTAAAGGTTGGTGAAGAATTTGATTACACTATATTAGAAGATGAAAATAATTTCGGATACGATTTAGGTTTTGGCGGAAATTCTATGAGTTAATTTTAATATATAAAAGAAAAATATTATTAATGGGAAATTTAACAATATGGTATTCAGTTAGTAATGGTGGTGACGGATCGGCTTATCCACATTGATTTTCGTTGTTAAATGTGTAAATGACTACCGCAAAAGGAAATTTAGCAGTAATTGTATAATTTTTAGTTCCGTCATTAGCCTTTTCAGGTTTTTCAATAGATGATGCTTTTTCTTTTATGTTTTTTATTAAATCTTTCTTCGTGTAACCAATAAAAGATTGACTAAAACATGTTAATGTAAAAAGCGTTGCGAAGATTGTTAATAATAGTTTTTTCATAGTTTTCTTTTTTATCTGTTGTGTGGATTATGTGGTTGAGATTGACGTGGAGCCTGACGTGGTGCTTGACGTTGTGATGGCGGAGCTTGACGTGGTTGATTGAAATGTTGTGGTGGTTGGTTGTGTGGTTGATTATAGTGTTGTGGTGGAAAATTTTGACGCGGTGTCATATCAAAATGTCTAGGTGCTTCACCAGGTCTTGGTGGATGTGTATAATACACTCTTGGTATAGATCTATAAGATGACATTGATGGTCTGTACCAATAATCGCGATAAGGTACAACTCTTCTATAAGGAGTATAACCATATCCCCAGTATCCATAGTGATACGGACTTACATAATACACTGGTGGTCTCATCAAATAACCCCATAAATAAAAATTATCAGAGCTAAAATATACTTGATAAAAATTATTATCTCCGTAATATTGACTATTACCGTTTATTGTAATAACTTGTTCTATTGTATTTATTCTTACTTGGACAATCTCTGGTTCGTAGTTTTCACCCAAAACGTCCTTAATAGAATAAACCCTCAAATTATTATAATCATATTCTACAACTTTTAAATAATCTTGAACTCCATTACCATTCAAATCCAAATTATTGATTCCGTTTTCTTGATTTAATCTTTCCTCAATTTGTTGAGGACTATATGATGTTAAAACAATTTCAACAACTGCTTTTAGATTTAGATTTTCACCTATCATCACGTTATTGTCTGGTTCTTGACTATATAAAGCCAATGATCCAATGACAAATGCTATTAATAATAATATTTTTTTCATATTTTTTCTTAAAATTTTACAACCATTCCTATACCATTCCTGGTTGTTCCAAAACCTAATTGAGCTCTGGTTTTCTGACAATAATTATTATAAGTATTTATTAAATGTTTATCGCTATTATTAGCTGCTAGTGGTATGCAAGTAATTAACATAGCTCCCAAACTACTACATGTTAAAATTGGACCAAGTGGTTCATAGGGGTAATATATCCAATAAGCAAGACCAACAAGACATGCGATAGTTTGAAATGAGACAACGACATCACCAATAGCCCTACCAATTCTTTGATTTCTAAGTGCGTTGGCGCTAGCTGGACAATTTTCCAAGAGATCTCTATATTCATAATATGATATTTGTCTATTTCCCAAATAATATTCTCCGAACTTTTTACTCAAATAATTATCAGAGTATTTATTATTAGAGTAATTTTGTGAATAATCTTGTGAATAACCCGTGTTTGCGAATAACATTCCAAACATAACCATAATAAATAATGCTAACTTCTTCATTCTTTTTTCCTTTCTTTTAAATTAATTTTCTATTTATATTATCTAATTTTTAATTTGTTTCATTTTCTTCTTGGTTTTTTAACCACTTCTTTGTTTATTAAATGCTCTGTTGATTTTACAATTATTTTTTCTCCATCGTTAAATGGATTATAATTTGGAAGTGGACACCACTCTGGTATTTCATGATGATTTTCCCAATGATGTCCTTCATAAATTAATTTATGTTCGGAATGAAATGTGCAATAATGTTCGTTGTGTATAATTCCTTGTTTTCCTAAATAATAACATCCGTGACACGAGCCAAGTACAACATCTAGTTTTTTCATAAGTCTATTTTTTTGGTTTATATATTATTGTTTTACATAGTAAATTCCAGCTCCACTGGCGTCTTTATAAGCGTGTAATACAATCTTAAATAAACCTTTCTTGTCATACCAAGTCAATTCTTTATCTTTACTCTTAATATAGACTTGATTAAAATAATCCATATAAAGATAATAATTACTCAATCCATCAATTTTTTCGTGATAACAGACACAAGTATTACTATACTTATTGAAAGTAAATGTTGTAGTGTAACAGAAATTGCCACATCCCGCATAACTAATGACATAGGTATAATGTTCGTTTGATATATACCATCCACCGTCTTTATCGGCCACAACATATAAAGGACCAAATTTACTTACATTATCAAAATCATTTTTTAGTGATTTCATAATCTCTTTTTTGGTTTTTCCTAGATAAACAGAAGTGTCCATTTGACAAAATCCAACGGACGCTATTAATACAAATAATATAATTAATAAATTTTTCATAGAATATTTATAATAAACCGCGAATAAAGTTTAATTTTAGAAAAAATATTTTTATATATAGTGAAAAGTAAACTTACTTAACATGGTTGATCATTACGATGATTTTTTGAATGAAAGTTTGAAGAAAGAGTTTAGAAAACTACTACATAACATAAAATCCTATTTTAAGAATAAAGATGATATTGAAAGATTAGAATCAGATCTTATTAGATTACTTACAGATTACAAAAATAAGATAATTCGCGGTGAAATCAAAAAAATAGATACGAATTTTCTTATTGGTATTGAAAAAGAAGTAGATAAAGATGTTATCGAGCTTCTTAACATTGATACTTTCTTTAGAGGTATAAACAATCTTAAACTCAAAGGTAAAGATAAGAAAATTGAAGATTATTTTAATGAATATATCGCAACCATTCCAAGAAGATTGAAAACTTTATATAACGAAGAACGAGATATAGATCTAGCTGATAGAGATGTAGATACAGAGGACATCTATTATGATCCATATTTAACAGGAAAAGAGTTTGATGAATGGAGAAAAGTTGTAGCTGACGCTCCAAAATTTAGAATGAAAAGAAGAAGATTTGAAATTGAAAAAGCAGGTCTTCATATTGAACTACTTAAAATGAGAGACTGGTTAGCCAATAATAATAAAAAACTCCTAATACTTACTGATGGTAGAGATTCTGCTGGAAAAGGATCTTTTATTAGAACAGCCACAGAAAACTTACATCCAGCTTATTTTAGAATAAACACTTTTGGAGTTCCGACAGAAGAAGAAAAAATAAACTGGTTTAAACGTTATGAGGATGTTCTCCCCACAACACAACAGATAGCCTTTTATGATCGTTCATGGTATAATAGAGCTATAGTTGAACCAGTTATGGGTTATTGTACAACCGAACAATACGAAAAATTCATGAAAGAGGTTATTCCCTTTGAGTATAATCTAATTGATAATAATTTTTATCTTATCAAATTATGGTTTTCCATTACAGATAAAACTCAAGAGATTAGATTCAAACTTAGAAAAACTAGTCCTCTAAAATATTGGAAATTTAGTCCTAATGACGCCAAAGCTTTAGAGAAATGGGATTCTTACACAGCTTATAAAGAAGAAATGTTTAAAAAGACATCAACAGAAAAATCACGATGGGTCGTAGTAGATTCCAACGACAAACGTTTTGCAAAATTGAACGCCCTTAGATATATTCTAAATCAAATTCCATATGAAAATAAAAAAAATGAAATTCTTGATGTTTATCCTGAAATTGTTTGTCCTATAACATGATTTTGACACCAAATTTTATATTTTTCTTTATATCTATCTATTAGAACAACTTTACCAGATTCTATTAATTTTTTTATTTCTTTATTGGATAATCTTGGTGGAGTTATTATTTTATATTTTAAATTGTGTTCTTTACAAAAAATTAAAGCGGATTCCTTTTTTCTTACAATTATCAATGAATTTTCTAGGTGTTTTGGTTTTATTTCGATCATGAATTTATCGTTCACTATGTAATCAGCGAAATAATTCCTTTCTTTGCCTTCATAATTGATATATTTCATTCTATATTGTTTTTTCTCTGCTGACTCACATTTCATGTTAAATTTATCTACATAATTTATTAAAAATGAAAGCTCTAATAAACTTTTAAAAAATCTACCTTTATACCAACCAGACCAACCATTACCAGATCCATTTGGAGAAGGCTTACCAAACATTCCGTTTTTTTCGCCTGAACAACCAAGAGATATTTTCTTTCTTATAATATCAGCTTTTTCTTTACCGTGTATAACGTCAATCTTTTTGCCTTTTTGAGATTTTCCTGGATTTAATCCATGCCAAGTTCCTCCATAATTTCTATTATTAACTCCACTATTTTTTTCTGAATTTATTTTTCTCATTTCTTCGGCTTTTTCTTTTCCATATATTTCCTCGTGTGTTTTACCTTTCATATTCTTTATAGACGCCAAACCAGCATTGACATATTGATTGCCCCTTATTCCCAATCTTATTTGTTCTTTTTGTTTACATCCTCTACACAGATCTCTACCATATTTTTCGATTCCTTTAATTTGTTTATACAATTGGATCTCTATTTCTTTATCGCAATCATCACACGTAATAAATATATTTTGAGTGAGTGATGGATCACCACTTTTTTTAAATTTTAAAAAAGATTTTATCATGGAGTTTTAATCGTATATATAAATAATACGAAACCGTCTCTGGCTTCAATTGTGAAATTTTAAAAGTTTTTCCTGAAATTGTATATCCTGTGCTTTGATATTATTCTCCATCTGGATAATACATAATATATTGGAAAATAAGCAATTAAACAAATATAACTTATAAATAAAAATAAGATTACTAATAATCCTATAATTGTATAATAAATAAAATAAAATAAATTTTTCATGGTTTATTATATTTATGTTTAATATTTAAGTTTTAAATATCATCCCATTGTTCTTCGCCGTAAGGATCCATTTCGTTGAAAATTCTATCTCCTAAGATTTTAAAATTATCCAAATTATACCAAAAACCGTAGTGTTTTGCGTCTTCTACTTCTTGGTCAGTAATAAATATCATTCCGTCTTCTATAAAAACATCCTCAATTTTAAATCTCCAACCAACACCATTTCCAGAATCCCCCATATCAGATTTTTTATATCTTCTAGCTTTTATTTCAGACCTCATCACTGCAGTTTTACCTATTAATCCTTTTGTTTTTTCTATTAAATCTTTGGCTATTTTCGATTCTATTTCTGTATAATGTTCGTTAACATCCCAATCCTCTTCGCCGTAAGGATCTACGTCTTTCATTGCTTCAATTCTTTCTTTTCTTTTTTCTTCTTTGCGTTTTAAATATTCTTTATATACTTCTCTATTTGAATCTATTCTTCTTTGTTCTATTTCAGCTTCTTCTTTACTATTATAAAGATCATCACCACTTATCCATTTTATAGATTTATTATTATTCAAACTTCTAATTGAGTACCAATCCAGTTTATCCCAACCATCATATATAGATAAAATTTCTACTTCACCTACATAATCTTTAAACAAATACAATCCGGATACGAAATAAACTATATCTCCTACGTTAAATTTAACGTTACTAATAGATTCATTAACATCCCAATCTTCTTCGCCATAAGGATCTTCATCTGAAAAAACTCTTTCAGGTTTAGGTTTTATAGTAAATCTAAAATATTGATTTATTATCATACTAGCTCCTTCTATTACTATATAAATATAAACACTATTAAGATTAATTATATTTTTTATAATTCTATATCCAGAAAAGTAATCAAAATAGGTTTTACCATCGTCGTTAGATGCTTCAACTTTAACTATATTATCAACTAATTCTTTCTTTAACTCTTCTTTGACGAGTTCAGCCCTATTTATATGAGTCCTATATTTATCATATACGTCTTTCGCATAAATGATCTTAACCATTTTAGTTTCTTCAAATATTTTAAAATCCTTTATCATTTAAAATCTTCATATGCTTTTTTGACAATCTCGGTCAATTCATCCTTCGTTAAACTCGGATCACTCAAATATAAATCTCCTAGCATTCTTAATATTTTTCCAACTATAGGACCCTTAGGTATTCCTAATATATCCATTACAGCATCCCCATCTAAAGGAGATTTCTTTGGTGCGTTCTTATCTTTTTCCTCAAGTTCCTTAAACCTTCTTCTTATATTAGTTATTTGATTTGGCATATTACTTTCTTCTGAATGTGATATATTATCTGCGTGTATAAGATCTAAAGTCTGTTGAAGATGTGGTCCTAAATCCTGTTTTAACTTTCTAAGTGATCTGTCTGTTATATCACCTTCATCTCCTGTTTGCTTTGTTCTCATATGATTCTCAACAGCGGCAACGACAGGATTAATTATATCAGTTGGATATCTTAATCTCTTCATTATATCTCTTACCATATAACCACCGATCATCTCATGTTCATAGAAATGTATCTCATTGTCTATAATTTCCCTAGTTTTACCTTTACCAACATCATGGAAAAGAGCAGCCAATCTTGTAATAAGATCAGGTGGTGTATTCTTTAATACTTCAAGGGTGTGACGCATGGCGTCATACTTATGAAACTTATTCTGCTTCATCTTAATTAACTTATCAAGTTCAGGAAATATATATCTACTTAATTTAGTGATTTGCATTAATTTAACAGCCTTATCTGGAAAATCAGTAACAAGCATTTTATTTAGTTCGTCTTGAATTCTTTCAGATGAAATTTTCTGTATTTGTTTAGCATTCTTGGTTATTGATCTTATCATGAATAAAGGCAAATCCCAATCGTATTTCACAGCTGCGCGAATAACTCTCATCATGCGTAGCGGATCTTCTGTGAATATGATATCTGGATCTATTGGACTTCTAACTATTCCTCTCTCTATATCTTTTTTACCCATTCCAGTAAGATCTAATATTTCGTCATTTGTAAGATTTTTAAACATAGAATTTACGGTTGTATCTCTTCTTTCAGAATCTCTCTTTAATGTTGAAAATTCTACTTCTGGTTTTCTTGAGTCAGATTCGTATTTTTCAGATCTTGGCATAACTGCCTCTATATCTACATCAGAAAGATCGTATCCATTAAATTTTATTCCTCTTAAACTGAATTTGGCTGTTCCGAATCGTGGATAAATAACTGGATTTCTATATTTTCTAAAAATGCCTAATTTCTTTGTTATCCATTCAGAAAATTTTATTCCACCGTTTTCTTCATCTACCATTAAATCTAAATCCTTCGGAACTCTCCCCATTATTTCATCTCTCACGTAACCACCAGCTGCATAAACTTTATTATCCCATTCAGTATCTTTTATTTGAGACTTAATGAAATCGTAAGCTGCCTTCATTTTATTATATTCTTTATATTTATTAAATTCCACTAACATTTTCACCCTTTCTCATTTTACAAATAATTGCTCTTACGCTATTATAATTTAACTCTAATTTATTTGAGATTTCTCTACTACTATAATTCAAATTAAATAGTTCTTTTATTTTTTCCATATTACCGTTATATTTGAATGTTCTTTTTTTATAAATGTTTGATTTTTCTAAGACTTTAAAAAACTTATCTTTTTTTCTTTTTAACCCAAGATTATTGTTCTTATAAAAATATTCACATATTTTTCCTACTTTTAAAGAACCTTTTACATATAAACCACACGAATTTTTATTTTCTTTAGAATATCTATATCTAATAGATAAATTTATATTTAATATATTTTTTAAAAATTCTTTTAATTCCTTTAGTATTTGTTCTCCTCCAGAAATTTCAAAATAACATTCTTCACCATTTATATGCCCATCACCATCAAATAATCCCAATAAAAAAGAGGGATAAAATTTTTTATTAATTTTTGGCAAATGTAATGAATTATTTTTATTACTCGGTATTCCTAATTTTATAAGATCCGTAGATATTTTCTTATTACTCACTGACAATCTACAATAACCACTACTATTAGATATAGGATGACCCATTTTCAATTCCTTTTTTATAAAATTTAAAATTTCTGCATCTTTATCTGAAATAGCCATATCGAAATTTCTACTATCTACATGTCCATCAGCGTAAATAAAACCTAAAACGTAAGCTTTTTCATCTGAATCTATTAACTCAAAATAACTTTCATCTATTTCGTATATTTTTGGTCTAGCCATAATTTTTTTATTAGTATATATTAATTTTTAATAGTGAAAATCACACTAATTACATCAATAATTCATTATAATTTTCCTTTAAAAAATTTTTATATCTTTTTTTATTATCTAATTTTTGCATTGCTAATCTTATTGTTAACCAGTCACTATCTTCTAATTCAATTCTTTCACTAACCCCCAAACGATATAAGAATACTGATCCACCTTTTGGTTTAATGACAAAATTATTACCATCTTTAAAGAAATAAATGCCCCAACCATCATCATCAATATTAAATTTGAAATTTTTCATATTTTTTACTAAAGTAGCTCTATTATCTATATAATCAGTAACAGATGTAAGATAACTTTGTCCGTTATCATTCTCATTCCAATTTTCTTCGCCGTAAGGATCTAATTCATTTATAGATTCTTTTATTAAATAATTCTTTTTTAATTCGTGAAAATCTCCTAATTCAAATTCAT
>Ga0209777_10004401_pt1 | contig 16690 bp, 20 predicted proteins | sample FrelakmetHBP12HB_FD_187147 | JGI IMG/M metagenome (GOLD analysis project Ga0209777, IMG submission 187147) | Freshwater lake sediment microbial communities from the University of Notre Dame, USA, for methane emissions studies -HBP12 HB (SPAdes)... | ecosystem: Environmental > Aquatic >...
GATATCAACGGCAAGCGCGTAATCGTCATAGAGGACGGGCCCACCGTGACGCACGGCGGCATGACGATTGGCGCTGGATATGATTACGCGCTGTCCCACGGGGCGCACATCATCGAGCCGGTGGGTTTCGCGGTCGGCAGCATAAAGGAGACCTACGCGAAGTACCCGCACCTGAGGAAGGTCCTTCCGGCGGTCGGCTATTCGGCGAAGCAGATAAGCGACCTCGAGGAGACGATAAACGGCTCGGGCGCCGAGCTCGTGGTTTCCGGTACCCCTACTGACATCAGGAGGGTGCTGAAGCCAAGGATTCCGGTGCTCCACATCAGGTATGACGTGAAGGACAGCAGGCCGATCGAGCAAGTGATGGAGAGGTTCCTGAAAGAGAACAAGCTCTGATTTTTTATCCCTCTTTCCTTCTCCTCTTCACTTCCTCCTTCACGCCCTCCCATGCGCTCTCCCCGATCATGCTGACGCCCATGTGCGTGCATTTGACCGAGGTGTCGCAGAACACCTTGAACCCGGCTTCCTTGGCCTTCCTGCAGAAATAGAAATCCTCGCCCAGGTCCTGCTTCTGCACCGCGTGCTGGAAATATGGGGCGCCCATCCTCTTGAAAACCCCCCTTTTCACCAGAAGGATGCCCGCACCCACCGCGTCCACCTCCATCAGGGAATCCTTCGGATAGTCGAATATGCTGTCGTACTGGCCCTTCCCGTCCAGCCTGTATGCGTGGGGGTAGAAAGGCGGGTTGGAGCTGAAATAGAGCCCGGAGACTATGTCCTTGCCATGCGACAGCAACTTGATCACGGCATCAGGCGGGACGAGCATGTCGTCATCCAGGAAGAGGACATAGTCCGCCTCGGCTGGCGACTTGTCGACGATCTCGTTGCGCGCGACATCTATGCCCACCGTCTTGTTCAGCCCGTAGAGGACCTGGGAGTTCTCGGGAAACCGCATGAGCCGCAGTGAAAGCGCGAATTCCGAATACACCTGGTCCCTTGTCGGTATTCCGACGACGATCTTCAGAGGCTTGCTGTCCATTATGGCACCTACTTGTTTTCCCCTTTATATCTCCCTTCGTAAAGCTCCTTTGCCGGATCCGCGAGCATGAAGAACACCATCTGCCCGATTTTAGCGTTCCGCTTGAGGATGAGGCCGTGCTCATTTCTCACTACGAGAAGAGCTTCGGACCTGCCCTCATACCCGGGATCCCACACCGCGCATTCCAGGCTCGCCCCGCACCTGAGCAAAGAGGAGCGGGGAAGGCACAGGGCTGCGGCATCTGATGGGATTTTCACGTACTCGTTGAAGATAACTTTGTATGCGCCCGGAGCGAGCTTTATTTCATCGTTTTCGTATTCTATTTTCGAGACATCGCTGATTTTCCTCTCCTTGTTGTCGAAATCGATCTTCCCGGCAGATGCGAATGTGCAGACCTCCTTCAGCGTGATGTCTATGCCGGCGGGCTGGTACTGGCTCTCGTGCAGGTTGTCGAAGAACGAACCGGATTTGAGATGATGTTTCGGAAGTATCATAGTACTGGATTTGCGGCACAAGATTTATAATCTTTGAAAGGATTAGGGGGAGCGGGTGAACGCATGCTGACTCCTGAGCATAAGATTTATATCGACGGGAAATGGGTGAAATCCGGAACAGATGAGACGTTCCTGAGCGTCAACCCAGCGACCGAGAAGGCTATCGGAAAATTCCAGCACGGCGACGCGGAAGACGTGAAGAGGGCGATAGACGCAGCCGAGCGCGCGCTTCCCAAGTGGTCGGATATGCCGGCTCCGAAGCGTGGGGCGATACTCCTCAAGATAGCGGAACTCATGCGAAAAGACAAGGAACGGCTGGGCAGGCTCGTCACGAGCGAGATGGGCAAGGTGCTCAAGGAAGGCCTCGGCGACGTGCAGGAGGCAATAGACATATTCGAGTACATGGCAGGAGAAGGGAGGCGGCTGTTCGGCCACACGACCACGAGCGAGCTTCCGGACAAGTTCGCCATGACCATAAGGATTCCTGTGGGGGTGATGGGGCTGATAAGCCCCTGGAATTTCCCGATAGCGATTCCAGCGTGGAAGACATCCGCCGCATTGATCTGCGGAAACACGATGGTGCTCAAGCCGAGCTCGGACACACCGCTCTGCGCGACCGAGCTCGTGAAGCTGATGGAGAAGGCGGGCGTGCCTCCGGGCGTCGTGAATCTCGTCACAGGCCCTGCGAGGACCGCGGGCCAGGAGATAGTGAAGAACAAGAGGATAGACGGCCTGTCTTTCACGGGCTCGCACGAGACCGGAGAGTGGATAATGGCGAACGTGGGCGTGAAGAAGGTCGGGATGGAGCTCGGAGGGAAGAACCCGATAATAGTGATGGAGGACGCCGACCTCGCGCTCGCGGTGGACGGCATACTCTGGGGCGCGTTCGGCACGACCGGGCAACGATGCACCGCGTGCTCGCGCGTGCTGGTGCACAGGGCGGTGAAGGAGAGATTCATGTCCCTGATGGTGGAGCGCACGAAGAGACTCAGGCTCGGCAACGGGCTTGACAAGGGCACGGATGTCGGCCCGCTGGTGAACAAGGCCGCGCAGGAGAAGAGCGGCCGCTATGTGGAGATAGGGAAGGACGAAGGCGCGAGGCTCTGCTGCGGAGGAGAGCGGCCCGCGGGGAAGGGTTTCTTCTACAGGCCGACGGTATTCGACAACGTCTCGCCAGACATGAGGATAGCGCAGGAGGAGATTTTCGGGCCGGTGCTCTCAGTGATTGAGATAAAAAACCTGGATGAGGCGATCGATATCGCGAATGGGACCGAATACGGGCTGAGCAGCTCGATTTACACCAAAGACGTGCGGAACGCGTTCGTGGCAATGAAAAAAATCGAGGCAGGCATAACATACGTGAACAGCCCGACCATAGGCGCCGAGGTGCACCTCCCGTTCGGCGGGATAAAGAAGACCGGATTCACGCGCGAAGCTGGGATAGAGGGCATCGAGGAGTTCAGCCATTCCAAGACGCTCTACGTGGATTATTCCGGGCACCTGCAGAAGGCGCAGATAGACGATTGAGGTTTTACGATGACGAAAGAATACAAGCCAGGCCCGAAATCCGCCGCGATACTGAAGCGGGACAGCAGAGTGATAGCGCCGTGCATGGCGCGCGAATACCCGTTCGTCTACCAGCACGCGAAAGGCGCGCACATCTGGGACGCGGACGGAAGGAGATACCTGGATTTCATGTCCGCTGTCGCCGTGCAGAACATCGGGCACGACAATCCGGAGGTCGTTGCTGCGGTAGCGAAACAGCTGAGGCAGGGGCTGCACTGCGGGTTCGCCGACGTCTATGCGGAAGTGCCGGTGAAACTCGCGGAAACGCTCGTGGGCATGATGCCAAAGGGCCTGGACATGGTTTTCCTCTCCAATTCCGGGACCGAGGCCGTGGAAGCCGCGTACAAGCTGGCGCGCTACCACACCAGCCGCAAATGGACGATCGCGTTCCAGAAGGCGTTCCATGGAAGGACCATGGGCTCGCTCTCCATGACCAATTCCAAGCCAATCCAGCGCGAGAGATACGCGCCATTCCTGCCTGTGAAGCACGTCCCCTATCCTTACTGGTACAGGATGAGGATGGAGCCGCACGAATGCAGCGATTACTGCCTCGGAGAGATGGAAAGGGCGATGAAGAGCGTTCGCGGAAATCTCGCATCCGTGTTCATGGAGCCGGTGCAGGGCGAAGGGGGCTATATCGTCCCCCCGAAGGAGTTCGTCGTGGGGCTGCGCAAGCTCTGCGACGAATACGGCGCGCTGCTCTGCGATGACGAGGTGCAGGCCGGATGCTTCAGGACCGGAAAGTTCCTGGCGATCGAGAATTTCGGAGTGAAACCGGATGTCGTTTCCATGAGCAAGGCGATAGGGGGCGGACTGCCCCTGGGCGCGACGATATCGAGCAGGAGGATAATGTCCGGATGGAAGCCCGGCTCGCACGCCAACACTTTCGGAGGCAACCTTCTCGCTTGCGCTGGCGGAATCGCGTCGCTTGAGTTCATGAAAAGGGAGAGGCTCGGCGAGAACGCAACGCGCATGGGAAAGCTCATCATGAAGCGGCTCATGGAATGGGAACTGGAGTATGAGTGCGTGGGGGATGTGCGCGGTCTCGGGCTGATGATAGGCATGGAAATAGTGAAGAACAAGCATACTCGCGCGCCTGACAGGGAAATGATGGGGAAGATAATCTACGGCGCGCTCGCGCGTGGGTTGCTGCTGCTCTCCTGCGGGGAATCCACTGTCCGGATCGCCCCGCCGCTGATACTCACCCATGAGCAGGCAGAGGAAGGGTTGGACATACTGGAAGAGGCGCTGAAGGAAGCGTCAGCACGCCGGATATGATGCTTTAAAAACTCTTTCGTTCAATTTCTATAACATGATTAATGCTGAAAAAAACCTGAAAGTTTCTGAGCTTAGCCCAACACAGGCATGGGCAGTCCAGGCTAAAATGCGCCATCCCCGCTCTTTCGCGAGCGCTTACCTCGGAAAATCCGAAAGGCTGCGGGAAGTTGCAGAATATGATTTAGAAACCCTGCGTAGGATCGGAATAGCGCCAGAAGACTTTTCAAAAGCTCTCATGCCAATCATAGACGTAGCCGCATCAGCTTATTACCATGACAACCAGGGACCTGACGCCACAGTGAAAGTCGGTGAAACCCTGGTGGTAAGGGCAGAGCATTTTCGTGGTTTGGAAAGTTGCCCTTTTATGATGGAGGGCGGAAACGAAAGCAAACAATCGCTCTGGATGGATAATGCTCAAAAAAGACTAAGGCAAGAACATGATGCCTGCGTGGGAGATCTAGGTTCCTGGAACTTTTTCCTGAGGAGCGCTTTGTTCAACGAGGAGGTTCTTTTCAGTGAGCTCGTCGTGCACCTTATAGGTGAGCACCATTTTTTCCAGGGCAGGATGTCCAGGTACAGGCTTGACCCTTTAAGAACCGCCCGTATACTGGGATTGATCAATGATTCCGTTTATGAAGCTGAGAAATCAAGGGAGATGCCATTCGACAAAGAGTTCGAAGATAACGAGGCAAATGTGGGCATCAAATACTCGTACCATAACTATGACAAGATAGTCATCGACCTGCTTGAACAAGAAGGGCTGTCCGGAAGAGCGATCATTGCCATAAAGGGATGCATAAACGAAGGCCACATAGAAGAGGTCTTAACGCTGTTCTGCATGGCTCACGACCCGGAAAAATGGGTGAAGGGCGGGAAGCAACCGGATTTTCACAGAATTCTTGAAGAAAAAGGGATCCTTCAAAAAGTAAAGGATTTACTTAGCCAGGGCCTTACTAGGGCGATGGAAATCCGCGCTGAAGAGCAAGACGACCGCGATGCCAGCTATCTGCTGAAATATTGTTCCAAGGACCTTCCTGATTACATAAAGGAAGCAGCCGAAAGAATCGTGGGAAAAACAAAGTGAAAAAAGGGACCGGGCGGGATCAGCACGTTAGATGAAACGCGGCCACCACTCCCGGCCCCATGAGGCGGTTGTATTCCTGAACGGCTTTGGCGGTCGGCTCTTCGATTAGTTTTATGTCGTTCTCCATGCAGTAGCGCTTGACCTTGTAATCGACCTTGAGGACCCCGGAAAATCCGGTCCCGATGATCAGGAGCTTGGGTTTCGTGGCAAAGGCATCTTCCAGGTCCTCGGGCTGGAGAAGATGGCCTTCGTCCCGCCACCAGTGCGCCTTTATCCTGTTCGGGAAGATGATGAGGTCGTTCAGGTACTCCTTTCCGTCTATTATGATTCTGCCGAACGAGTATGATTCAATCATCTCAAAACCCCGCCAATGTCGTCTGCCTGTGCTGGAGAAGGTCGCGCATCACCGTGCTCTGGTCCATGAACCTCGACAGGGGCAGCCTCAGCTTGGTTGATATGTGCCCCAATGCCGAGCGCAGGGAATCGAACTCTATGGGCGGCTGCTGGAGCGCGTTCCGGACATTCTCCCGGACGTTGAAGACACCGAGGGGCACGTAGCCCTCGTACGCCTCCCGAAGCACGATGGCGCCGGCCTGCTTTCCCATGCGCGAGAGCGCCTCCAGGACCGCGAACTTGCAGCTGTAATAGCAGCCTCCAACACTCGAGTATTCCTTCTTCGGCTTGTAGAACTCGTAATCCCCGAATATCGCATTCCCCTCGCCCATGACGTTCAGGAACGCCTCTATCCATTCATACTGCCATGGCGTCGGCGTGAGTATCACGGCATAGAAGTTGTTCAGGCTGGAGAACTCGAACACCAGATAGCGGTCTATTATCTCGTTGTAGATCACTTCGCCGTACAGGTTGCTCGCGAGCGTGCTGTCCACGGCCGTGATGGACCAGCGGGTGGGGACGAGCCTGCGGTTCTTCCCGAGCCCCATCGTGCCTGTGGAGAAGGCCTTCTGTATCTGCGAAAAGAGCACTCCGTCATGGTAAAGGGAGTCCACGGCTTCAGCCGCGCGCAGGTCGGTGTCATAAAACGATTTCTCGAGGTTATGTTCCCATTTCACGTTGCCGATGTCGAACCTCTCTAGCGGCGCGCTCGGGCCGAAGGGCGTGTGCTCCTCGTTGAACTCGAACCCGCGCGGCTTGTAGCGGAACTGCGCCTCGCTGTCCACCGAGGATTTGGAGAGGGATATCTCCTGAAGGGACCGCACGAGCCGGTTGTCCAGATCCTTTATCCCGACGCGGTGCTTGCCGCGGACAAGGTCGAGCCTGAACCGGATTATCTCGTCCTGGCTCTTCTGCTGCGGAATCCACGCTTCGGGGGTGTCGAGGACTGATGTGTCCCCATGTTCGGGGGTCAGCATGGGGCCCACGTAGACCTTGGGGTAGCCGGATTTGCCGATGAACACCGATGGCGGGCTCGTCCCGTCGAGCTTCTCCCCGACGTCCACGCTGCGCATGTGGATTTTTGAGGTGAGCTTCTTGAGGAACGCGCCTTTCCCGATTCCCATGATGGATTATCGCTTTCCTGGTTAATAAACGATTCGGGACTGCGGCTTTCCGCGGGAGAAAATAATATAATCCTGCGGCAACATATGAGAACCATGAAAGAGAAGATAAAGAAGCTGTTCATATTGCAGCTCCGTGAAGGGGGCATAGCGGAGGACGTTTTCCATTTCCTTCCTGATGACGAGCAGAAGCTTCTGGAAGAGAAGAATGAACGGTTCTTCCTCAAGCCGGAATATAGGAAGAAGCTCAAGGTCGTGCTCACGGGCGGAGTTTTCGACATACTGCATATCGGGCACGCCTACACCCTGAACGAGGCGAAAAAGCATGGCGATGTCCTGGTGGTGGTGGTCGCCACCGACGCGCACATAGAGAAGAAAAAACGCAAGCCCATCCACTCGCAGGAATACCGGGCGGCCATCGTTGAGCTGCTCAAGCCGGTTGACGTGGCGCTGCTGGGAAAGGCCAGGCCGAAGGACCTCTTCGAATTCGTCGCGCCGGACGTCATCGTCTACGGATACGACCAGGAGCCGTTCATCAGGCCGACGGGAGTGGAGGTCGTGAAACTCTCCCTGCAGATCGAGGGCGAGAGGTTCAAGACGAGCAAAATTATCGAGGAACTCGGAGTCTGATCCGATGGCCGGGCGCAAGCCCGTGGTTGCCGGGATGCGTGCAAGGCTCGCAATTAGGTTTATAAACCTTAAACGGTTATTCCCGTCTGGTGACCATGTTTTTCGGAGCGTTTAAGTTTAAGGATTCGGACGAGCCGCAGCCTGATTTCATGGAGAAGAAACCAGCAGAGGAGATCAAATCCTCTTCTCCCGAAACTTTCCTCAAGACACCGGAGGCCAGGGAGTTCGTGAGGAAATGGTCGGCGAAGATGAAGGATGGGAAGCCGATGTACACCAAAAGAGGCGTCCTCTCCCTCCTTCGCAGCATATTCCAGATTCCAGGCCTCAGCTCGGACAAGGAGGTCCTGGACGAATCGAACGAGCTGCTTTCCCTTCTGGGTGGCATGGACGGCCTGCAGGGCTTCCTCGCAGGATGGAAGGCGAAATCAGAGGGCATCATCAAAGGGATAAAGAGCTTATTGAAGGGTTAGACTGGTTCGGATGGCCGGTAAGAACAATGAAGTCGAAGAGAAAGTCAAGAAAGGCATCTGCCCACAGTGTGGAAGGAAACTCTCCCATGAGGAGGGCTGCGTAGAGTGCGGCTATTGCGGATGGTCTCTCTGCGACGAGGCATGATTCAGGGGATTTTGATGGACCTGCGATTATTGGCATTGTTGGCGGTGGCGGTCTTGCTGGCAGGATGCTGCACCACGGCGACCCCGGCGGAATCCGGCTCCTGCCCCTATGGCACATACGGCTCGTCGTGCACCGCGGTCTGCGACAAGACCAGCCAGGACCCGAACTGCTTCACGACATGCATGGACCAGGTCCGTGGCGCCGGGCTCGGGGACGCGACCACATGCTGCAAGACCAGCGTGCAGTCCAAATGCCAGGACCAGTGCAACGCGCTCGCCTCCAGGACGCAGGGCGACACGACCGCGAGCGAGTGCATGGACGAGTGCACGGCAACATACAACAGCGTGGGAATCCCGCTGGATTCCTGCGGCGACATCCCGTACTGAACGATTTATTTAAAACGGATTCGGATACAATAGAGACAGGTTATTGCCTCGGTAGCTCAGTTAGGCTTTTTGACTTCCGCCTTTCTTAGGGCAAAAACCCTGGAAAAAGCCCTGAGGGCGATGGAAGTCACGAAGTCCTGAATGGTAGAGCGGCTGACTGTTATGGCCTTTTGACTTCTTTTAGAAGTCATGGTCACCGACATCAGCAGGCCGGATGTTCGAGTCATCCCCGGGGCGTGAAAACAGTAGAGTAGCGTTAGCCACGGGGATAGACCGCGCATCAGCGCGGGCTGGATCCCCGGGGCGTTAGAACATAGTAGAAGAGGGGAGCCGGGAACGAAGTTCCCGCAATCCCCGGGGCGTTCATCCTTGAAGCGTATACGCTGGTTGTCTTGGTGAATTCGTGAAAAAGTGCAAAATATGCGGAACGGATTACGACATCGTACTCAGCAATACCCCTCTCTGTGCCAAGCACTATGTTGAAAAGGAAGATGACGAATGCCTGCACTGGGATATCGTGATGGCTAAGAACGGGGCGCAGGTTGGAAGGTCAAAAGAGAGTTCTGAAAGGATAGTCGCGGAGATAGAAAAGAAACTGCGCGGTAAATCTGAAAAAAAGTAAGAAAGATTTGATATAAAACGCGTATTTGCGTCACAAACCTCGGTTCCGGGGGGGACATAGCGGACAGGACGGGATTTGTTTTTCCGTCAGTCGATGTTTTTAATGCACTCTTCCTTCAGAGCTTCGCTTGTTATCTGATTGCATGCAGCTAGATCTCCAACATTTATTGCGAAGGTGAATATGCACATATTCCTTGTAGTGGTGTCTGAGAATTCTGAGCACCTTGAGCTGTCATTGAGGAAGCCACCGTATGCCCCGTAGCAGGCCCCCCGATAAAGTTCTAGGATTATCTTGTCGCAATCGGTGTAATTCGTGTTCCCCAGGTACGCAGCGAGGACGTATTTGTCTCCGTAGCAGTTCATATCCACGTCTTTCAGATTATAGTTGTCCACTTCAGAAGCCGGCATGGAAAGGCACTTGTCAGAGACGTTCTGGGCTCCAGTGGCGTTAGCGGTCCGTGGTGTTGCGCCGGTGCAGCCCAGAGTGAGTAATCCAAGAATCAGGAGCAATAGCATGGCGGATTTCATGATTGCATTTACTTCCAAAGGGTTTTAGAGGAATGCGCCGTCCTGATTCCGGCACGGCGCCTGTCGCATCAAATTCGCCGTTACACACGATGCAATTCAGAATTGTATAAAGCCGGGTTCCGGGGTGCGAGCGAAGCGAGCCCTGGGGCGGGTGGCGGCAACGCCAACCATGTCCCGTGGCGCATTCCTCCTTTACATGCCAATAAAAATTCGCGCTTCGCATCCTAGGTCAGCAAGCGGAAGGTTTCAGCGGGGTTCTGAAAGATGAAAAGAAACGCGTTTGTCGAAGCCAAAGACGAAGCCGTCCAGGATGCGCTTTCCTCCACAGCCGGCTCGGCAGTACGCTCTTTCCTTTCGAACGACCTGTTTTGCATCGCGGTCATGCTCGTATCCGGAGCCCTCACCCTGGCTGGCCGTTTCGGCGTGGGAAAGGGGCTCTCGGACGCCTTCTTCGGGCTGTATGGGGTGCTGCTGCCGGCAACCCTGTGCGCGTTTTTATTCCTCAGGTTTTTCAGGGGGAAAAGATACTCGGAAGATGAGAAACCAGCGATGCTGGATGCCGCCATGTGGGTCATCGCTTCCGCGCTCGTTTCAGCCCTCACCATGGGAGTGGAGTTATTCGCGCTCGACGCTCTCCGCTTCGCAAAGCTCCGCGGCTTTTCCCAAGCCGTATATTATCTCTGGCTTTTTGTCACCCTCACGGCCTCTGCTTATCTGCTTTGGTCTTTCTACAAACGTTCAAAAACCAGAGCAGCGGCTTTCGCGGCACGCACGGCAGACGGCCTGGCCTGGCTCGTCCTGTTCGGCGGAATAGGCGCGCTTGCGGCCCTGGATTCCGTATATTCGCTGCTGTTGCTTCTGGACTACGCGAGGCTGCTTTTCTAGCCTAGCCAAAATCGTCCCGCATCGTTAAATATTCTCCGCCACCCAGAAAGCACGAGTGGAAGCATGATGCGCGAAATATCGCTTGACGAGGGAAAATCCATCTGGGACAGATTCGTCCCGGAAAAGGAGATCTGGACCGACGACTGGGGCATCAGGGTCGAACTGTGCAAGGCATTCGGCTGGAAGCCCCTCATCCTCTACGACGGCAAAAACTTCTTCCCCCTGCAGTACGAGCCTGAGAACGGGATTCACACCATAATAGGCGGGGAAGCCGCGGAGAAGAACTACCTGACCTTCGACCCGGATTTCATGAAATCCACCAAGGAGATCCCCGAGAACATCTATTTCGACTTCCTCGTGGAGCGGTTCGACGGCTGCGTGGAAGGGCTGTGCCCGCAGTTCTTCATAGACCTGCGCAACGTAAATAATATAGATGATTACCTCACGCGTTTCTCAGCCAAGCATCGGAAGAATTTCAGGAGCGCGATAAGAAAGTTCGGGGAGTACGAATTCAAGAAGTATGGGACGCTCCAGGACTTGGCCTTGCACAACGCCAGGATGTTCGGCGAGAAATCGGACTTCGTGACCGAAAACAGGGCATCTTATGAGATCCTGGACAAGGACCCGCGCACCGAGTACTGGTCCATAATGAAAGGCAGGGAGATAGCCCTCATCACCCAGTATTTCTTCCTCAACAAGACGATGTCGGTCTGCGTATGGGGGGTTGATGAAAGATACGAGGACACGCTGAAGGTGGCGCTGGCCGAAAATATAAAACTCGCCAAAAGCAGGGGCTGCACGAAGATAGATTACGCGCCGACTTATTCTAGCTGGAAGTTCCTCTACCGCCTGGACACCGCGCCGCTGTGGAGATACAAGCGGGGTAGGATTCCGGAGTCGGTCGAGGCAGCGGGGTACGGGATCCCCCGCGAGGAGATGGAACGCCTAAGGGCACAGGAAAGCGAATGAATAGGTGTCTTGCCAGAAATAGCGAGCGGCCGTTTTCTCCTTTTTCCAAGCACCTACTTCTTTCCCGGGCTCTCGAAGAATTTCATTATCTGGGTCGGCAGGAGCCACAGGTGCGTCGGCGAATCCTCGGCAGAGACGTTCGTGGCGAGAGTCTGGAGCGTGCGCAGGTGCAGCGCCCCGTGTATGGAAGAAAGCTTCCGGGCAGCGTCCGCGTAGTTATTCGCCGACATGAACTCGCCTTCGCTCAGGATAATGGTGGCGCGTTTCTCCCTTTCCGCCTCGGCCTGCTTGGCCATCGCGCGCTTCATGTCCTCGGGAAGCTCGATGTCCTGGAGCTTTATCGCGGATACATCCACTCCCCAGTCCTTCGTCTCTTCGTCAACGAGTTTCTCGATCTCCAGGGCTATCTTGTCCCTGTCGGCAAGGACGAAATCCAGCTCGTTGTTGCCTATCACGTCCCGCACCGCGGTCTGGGCGTACTGGGCGATGGCGAAATTATAGTCCGTGATCGCCATGACCACTTTCAGCGGGTCCACGATCTTGTAGTACACCACGGCGGCTATCTTGACCGGCACGTTGTCCTTGGTCATGGCGTCCTGGGGCTGGATAGGTATGGTCTTGATTCGCATGTCGAGCGTGCGGACGTTGTGATAGAACGGGATGTTCCAGGCGAAGCCCGGGCCTACGACCGACTCGAACCTGCCCCACACGAACCGGACGCCCTTCTCGTACTGGTTGATTATAGTGAATACCATAGGGATCACCCGGTTGCCTCCCTGCCTTTTTTGGGCTTTTCATCCGGCTTGGCGACGTTCTTTTCCGGTATCTGCACCCCTTCTATCGGGAGGATGAAATTCATTATGTTCGTCTTGTCCGCGGATACGCTGGATATCATCTGCAGCGTCCGCAGATGCAGCGCCCCAGGGGATTCGCTGAGTATCTTTGCGGCCTGGGCGAGCTTGTCCGCGGCCATGCTCTCTCCTTCCGATATGATGATCGAGGCGCGCTTCTCCCGCTCAGCCTGAGCCTGCCTCGCCATCGCCTTCTTCATGGTGTCCGGCAACACGATATCCTGTATCTTGATGCCCGTGATGTCCACGCCCCATTCCTGCGCGTCCTTTTCCACTGTCGCGGAGACGGATTCCGCTATGGCTTTCCTGTCGGTCAGCAGCTGGTCGAGGGTCCTGCTCCCGACTACGTCCCGGATCGAGGTCTGGCTGTGCTGATAGACCGCCATGCCAAAGTCCTGGACATTCAGGATCGCCTTCTCGGGATTCACTATCTTGAAATAGACGACGGCGTTTATCAGGGCGCTTACGTTGTCCTTGGTGAGGACCTCCTGCTTGGGGATGTCGATGGTCTGGATCCTCAGGTCCACGATCCGCACCTCCTGCAGGAAAGGTATGATGAACTGGAGCCCGCTGCTCCGGATGCCGGAGAACTTGCCCAGCGTGAGTATCAGCCCCCTCTGGTAGTCGTATATCACCTTTATGAAAAGGGAGGCCACGAAAAGCCCGCCAAGCAATAACGTCGATGCGCAACAGGTCAAGCTTCCTAAATCCGCCATGGGTGGGTCTCGCTCGCAAAATTTAAATAACCCTACCCGCTTCGCCTTTTTTTCAGATAAAGCAGTAGCGCGATTGAAACGAATGCCGTGAGCGCCATGAGCGGGATTGTCATGTAGCCGAACGATGCCGCCTGGATCTGGCTGCAGCTTGCCCCGCCCGAGCAGGTTAGCGCCACCGAAAGGAACTGCATGCAGTAGTGGTAAAGGGAAATCACGCCGCCTATCGCGCAGAGCGGCAGGGCGTAATCGAAAACGTCCCCTTGTTTTTTCCAAAGCGAGACCCCGATGACGAATGCGAGCGGGTACGTGAATATCCTCTGGAACCAGCAGAGCTCGCAGGGGGCGAGATTGTCACCGAACTGGTAGAAGAGGCTTCCGAGCATGGCTGCCGCGGCGACCAGGAACGCGAGCCTCTGGCCGTCCTTCGCGATTTCATCGAGCAGAGGGATTTTCCTTTCCCCGAGCGCCACCGCGGCAATCAGCACAAGGAGGGAGAGCTGGGCCAGGAGCACGAGAATCGGCAATGACGCATTCACGGCACGGACAACGCTGAAGCCGCCCAAAACGAGCTCGGCCAAGAGGATAGCCGCGACCGCGAGCAGGACATAGAGGGAAGGGGATCTCATGGAGCGAATGTGCGCGCGAGGCAATATATAGCTTGCAGTGGAACGGCCCGTGGAGCGCAATCATTTATATTCCAATACACCGAGTAGTTTCCCATGGGAATGAGCAAAAAGGACCTCTCGAGGAAGAAGGCGAACATCAAGGCGAAAATAGACGAGCTGGAGAAGAAGGAGAGGATGGACCCGCTGAAGAAGGACAAGTGGCTCCATTACGAGCTCGAGCAGCTGCGGAAAAAACTCGCCGAAGCGGACTGACGCAGGAAAGCGATTTAAAGCTCACCGTAGAAGCATATTCCGTGAGCCCCGGAGAGCAAAAACCCCCAGTATACGCGATAGAGTGCAAGGACCTGACGAGGAAATTCGGCACTCTCACCGCGGTCGACTCATTGAACCTCAGGATCAGGAAGGGCGAGCTGTTCGGTTTCCTCGGCCCGAACGGAGCCGGCAAGACCACGACCATAAAGATGCTCACCACCCTGCTCTCGCCAACGAGCGGCGACGCGAAAGTCGCCGGCTATGACATAAGGGCCGACGCGCCGCTCGTCCGGGCTAGGATCGGCGTGGTCCCGCAGGAGTTCGCGATGTTCGGGGAACTCACCGCGATGGAGAACCTCTGGTACATCGGGGAGCTTTACGGGATGAAAAAGGCGATGCTCGAGCGCAGGAGCGAGGAGCTGCTCAAGACGGTCGGGCTTCTCGCGCAGAAGAACGTGCGCGCGGGAAGCTTTTCAGGGGGCATGAAGCAGCGCCTTTCGATTGCTGCCGGAATCCTCCACACCCCCGAGATACTCTACATGGACGAGCCGACAACCGGCCTCGACCCCCAAAGCCGCATCGCGATAAGGGAGCTGACCCAGTCGCTCAACCGGTCCGGAATCACCGTGGTCTATACTACCCATGACATGGAGGAGGCTGACAAGCTGTGCCAGAGGATAGTCATCATGGACAAGGGAGAGATAAAGGCTGAGGGCAGCCCGCAGGAATTGAAAGAGAAGTACGGCGGCGGGCACAGGATAGAGATCGAGCTGAAAAACTATGATGAGGGGCTTCTCACAGAGCTCAAGGCCCTGGTGAGCGCGACCGCGGTTTCGGCGCAGGACGGCGTAATAGAGCTGAAAGTGCCGACGGTCGGGGGCGGCGTGCTCCACCGGATATCCGGCCTGCTCTCAAAAAGGAGAATAGACGTCATGGAGCTAAGGTCAAAGGAGCCGTCGCTTGAAGAGGTATTCATAAACCTGACAAGCAAGGAAGTGAGGGACTGAGGATGGTGGGAAGCAACGGGAACAACTCAGTCGAAAGGGCCCTCGACCTCAGAAAGATATACGCCATAGTGAAGAAGAACTGGATGGTGATCAGCTCCGACCCGCTCAGGCTCAGGACGCTCCTCATCTTTCCCCTTATCATGATTCTGCTGTTCGGCTATACCTCCGGGAAGACCCCGACACACATCCCGGCCGCTATAGCCGATTACGACAACTCGCATTACTCCCAGATTGTGCAGTCCCAGCTCTATGGCAATCAGCTTTTCTCCATAACGCGCCAGGTCGGCAGCCAGGACGAGGGGAGGAAGCTGATCGAATCAGGGCAGGTGAAAATCCTTTTCATCATACCTGCGGGTTTCGGAAGCGATATCCAGGCCGGAAGGACCGGCGAGCTGTCAGTCATCGTGGACGAATCCGACCCGACGATAGCGCAGATAACCCGCGCATCCACCCAGGCGGTCATAGCGGGCCTGTCGGTACAGCTCACTTCGGCGCGCGTGGCCTCCCTGTCACAACAGACAAAGGCCCTTAGCCAGGAGCTGCGTTCCTCAGCCGGGAAGCTGGATGCCGGGGACGGCAGGACTGATCAGCAGGCGATGCAGAGCGCGCAGGCCGGCATCCTGAAAGCCAGGTACGTGGCTTCGCAGACCGACAGCATGGTCTCGAGCACCACCTCAAGCATGCGCAATTCGCTCGGAAGCTACCTTTTCGACCCCAACGTGATAGTGTCTGATTACGAGCAGAACAAGTCCTCGGCTGATGCCACCTATGATCTCCTCACCGCGAGCGCAGCGCAGCAGCAGGTCCTTTCCCAGATAGGGATGCTCAAGGGCCTGCAGGGCAGCACCGATATTCTGGCACAGGGCACAGGGGGCATGTACGCGGCGTCGAAAACGCTGTACGCCGACACGCTGATGGAAAGGAACATGGTGCAGGTCTCCGCGAAAATAATAGACGCCGCAGGAAAAAAGGCGGACGAGATAGCGGAGTACGCCTCCAATACCCCGGCGAGCTTCATATCGCTGAACGAGATCGAGCCGTATGGGAGCGGAAGGCCCGGGCTGGATTTCCTGATACCTAGCATGCTCGCGCTCATCGTCTTCCAGGGAGCGGCCATGGGCATGGGCAGGGCGATCGCGGGCGAGAGGCAGGACGGCTCGCTCACCAGGGTGTTCCTGACGCCGACATCGAACACGACCATCATAGCCGGCACCCTTCTCTTCTACATGATTTTCGAGACCGTCCGTTCCTGCATAATAGTGGCCGCCGCGGTGCTCATATTCGGTGTCACCATCAAAGGAAGCTTTTTGGACATACTCGCGATAATAGCGATATACGCCGCGGGCGCGACTGGGATGGGCATGATACTCTCGGTCATGGCCAAAACACAGGAGCAGTACATGGCCCTGTCCATGCTTGTCAGCCTTCCCAGCATGTTCCTGGCAGGGGTTTTCATTCCGGTAGAAACGATGCCTGCGGCGCTCCAGGGGCTGACCAGGGTGCTTCCGATAACGTACGCGTCTGATGCCCTGCGGGGCATTGTGATCAAGGGCTTCACTCTCGGGATGGTGGTCCCGGACCTTGTGTTCCTCGGCGCTTTCGCCCTGGTCATGCTGGCACTCAGCGTGC
>Ga0209777_10004402_pt1 | contig 16685 bp, 16 predicted proteins | sample FrelakmetHBP12HB_FD_187147 | JGI IMG/M metagenome (GOLD analysis project Ga0209777, IMG submission 187147) | Freshwater lake sediment microbial communities from the University of Notre Dame, USA, for methane emissions studies -HBP12 HB (SPAdes)... | ecosystem: Environmental > Aquatic >...
TGAATTTTATGGGTTGGGAAAAGGTATCGCTGGTGGAATGGCCAGAGAAAATTTGTAGTATTGTTTTTGTTGGTGAATGTAATTTTTATTGTCCCTGGTGCTATAACCAGGCCTTGGCCCGTTGGCCGGAAAATTTGGCTGACATCAAAGAAGAAGATGTGCTAGCTTATTTAAAAGAAAATCAAAAATTTTTAGATGGCCTAATGATCAGCGGGGGAGAACCACTAAAAATGGATAAGGCCTGGCAAAAAGATTTGTTAAAATTTATTAAAACCGTGCGCGACCTGGGCTTGGCAACTGGCGTGGAAACAAATGGATCAAATCCTGAATTTTTGGAATATTTATTGAAAAATAAATTGCTTGATTATGTGGCCATGGACATTAAGGCGCCCTTGGTTCAAGAAAAATATGAACAAGTGGTTGGCACAAAAGTTGACCTAGGAAAAATCAAAAAGAGTATCAGCTTAATTAAAGAGCTGGCACCGGATTATGAATTTCGCACCACCGTCGTGCCGGGCTTATTAGAAGTAGAGGACCTTGAGAAAATCGTCGAAGAGCTGCAAGGTGCTAAAAGATATTATTTGCAAGAGTTTGAGGGCCGGGCTGTTGAAGGTTGGCCTTATCAGGCCTATTTGAAGGGCATGGCTCAAGATTTAGAAAAAAAATTTCAAGGATATTTTGGTACCTTTAAAGTTCGCGCTTAATATAATTTAATAATTAAAAAATCGCCGTGATGGGCGATTTTTTGACTAAATGAGATAAAGCTAGATATAACTGATAATAGTTTAGCTGGTGTTAATTTTTGAACTTACTCAACGGAAATAAATGATTTTATAGATTCAACTGGATAAATTTGTATCAACTCATTGATTCTAGATTGTATATCAGGATTGTTTTTGGCAACCCCTTCATCCCAATTATCGACAGCATTTGCAATATCTATACAAAATATATCTATTTGCATTTGAAGAGTATTGTTAAGCATATTTAAATGTACGATAATTTCTCTAGGTGGCGGTGGGATGAAATGAATTCTGTCTTGTGACAATCTCCTGTGGCTATCGAGACCTTGATGAAGGCAGTTACAGCGAAAATAATAGCAATCGTCGGCTGAAAACATTAAGGAATATTTTTGAGACAGGTAATTATTAAACCAATTTTTGTATCTCTCTGTGTGGCTTGCTGCTGGATTTTCCAGGGCACCGCAGATATCCGGCATACATAAAGCTAAAAATAATCCCGCAAACCAATTTTCATTTTGAACCGCCCTTCTAATTGCATCAGTGAATCTTTTCATAAATTTTAAAATTAATTTTGTCTAACGGATCCATCTTTACTTGTTGTAAATTTATTATAAAATAAACTTAATGTGTATTTTAGCACTATTTTATATAAAAGCAAGCTTAATATGTTGACCAAATTTCAGAAAAAAGTATATAATGTTGTTAGCCAAATCCCGCGCGGACGCGTGGCGAGCTATCAAGATGTGGCCAAAAAATTGGGCAACAAAAACCTGGCCCGGGCCGTTGGTCAGGCCCTGAACCGCAACCCAAGTGCACCAAAAATCCCTTGCCATCGTATTATTAGTAAGGACGGCCGCGTTGGCGGCTACAAATTTGGTCCTAGAAACAAGCGAAAAATATTATTAGCTGAAGGAATTAAATTTAATGAGAACAATTTAGTTTCTCAGCGATATTTTTTTTAAGCACGCCCCCACACCAAATTGAACCAATCTATGTTTTACGTCTATATTTTAAAAAGCAGAGTAGATCACAAGCTTTATACTGGTTCAATCAATGATTTGCGAAAGCGTTTTCTGAAACACAACAGAGGTGGGGTTTTCTCTACCAAATTGCGCCGGCCATTTGACCTTGTTTATTATGAAGCTTATAAATCAGAAAACGATGCCAGAAAACGCGAAGCGAGCTTAAAATTGCGCAGTCGAGCATTTGCTCAACTTAAAAAAAGGACCTCACACAGTATTAATTAATTTGGTGTGGGGGTAAATAAATATCTAAGCTTATGGAACAATTTAAAATCAAAAACAAACTTTTCCTTTTGGTCATTGTCATTGCCTTAGTGGTGGGCGGCGCAGCTGGCGCTATTGCCGGATTTTATACTGGCACTTTATCGGCCAGCAACTTAGCTTCCTTAAACGGTCCGCTGGCGGCTAAAAACAATTCATCGGGCGTTAAGAGCAGTGATCTGCAAGAGCAGAATTCAATTATCGCAGCAGTCAAAAAGGCTAGTCCAGCTGTGGTTAGTGTGGTCATTAGTAAAAATGTGCCGCAATATTATAATACGGCGCCAAATTTTTCGCCCAATGATTTTTTCAATTTGAATCTGCCATTTGGTTTTCAATTCCAATTTCCTAATTTGAACCCCACGCCCGCGCCCAATCAAAATCAAGCGCCCAGCCAAAAACAAGTAGTCGGTGGCGGCAGTGGTTTTGTCATTTCTTCGGCCGAAGGATTAATTCTAACCAACAAGCACGTGGTGGCTGATACGCAGGCTGATTATACAGTGGTGACCAATGATGGGCAAAAACTTCCGGCTAAAGTTTTGGCTCGCGATCCTTTTAATGACATCGCAGTTTTAAAAGTTGACAAGAAAGGATTGCCAGAGGTAACCCTGGGAGACTCGGATCAATTACAAATCGGTCAAACTGTAATTGCCATCGGCAATGCCTTAGGAGAATATCGTAATACGGTGACCCGCGGCATTGTTTCGGGCATTGGCCGCAATGTGGTAGCTGGCGATGCTACTGGCGCGTCAGAATCACTGGAAAACATTATTCAAACCGATGCGGCCATTAATCCGGGAAATTCCGGCGGTCCGCTACTTAACTTGGCCGGTCAGGTGATCGGCATTAATTCAGCTATTAATCAGTCGGGCCAGTTGATTGGTTTTTCCATTCCGATTAATCAAGCCAAGAAAGACATTGGTAATGTCAAACAATACGGCAAAATCGTTCAGGCCTATTTGGGTGTGCGCTACATTATAATTAATGATGCGATTGCTAAGACCAATAAATTGTCGGTTAACTATGGCGCCTTGATTGTTCGCGGTCAAAGCCAAGACGAGCTGGCAGTTGTGCCGGGTGGTCCGGCTGATAAGGCGGGCTTGGTAGAAAATGATATTATTTTGCAAGTTAATGGACAAAAAATTGATGAGACCAATACTCTGGCTAAAAAAATTCAGAATTTTAAACCCGGCGACGTGATCACTCTCAAGGTTTTAGACAAAGGCAAAGAGAAAACTGTGAAGGTGACATTGGAGGAATACAAACAGTAATTACTAGAGTATTAATTAAAAAGAGGCCCGAGTTCGGGCCTCTTTGCCTATTTAGGCGGGACGGAAGCATTCAAGACATCTTTTGTCTGGCTTGATTTCATCGCCACCACGGCGATGATAAACAGTGCTGCCACAATGAGGGCAGGTATCATTGGTTGCCACATATTCAGTTTGTGGCGCCACAAAGTCTGAGGACTGACGGTTGGGCATGGTTTCCTCCTGTTGGTTGGGGGCTCGGCGGAACAAAAAATAGCCCGACAGACGGGCTAGTTGTGTGCTTTGCTCAAACAACATCACTAACCCGGGTTAGGGGCTAATCACGATCAGTATGTTGATGATGTTGAGCAAAGTCATATAAATTCATTATACCGATTAAAATTATTTTCGTCAATAAAATTACTGGGGAAAACTCAAGGTTAAAAATTTTGCATAAGCGGACTTGACAAGTTATAAAAATATACTATAATATATTTATTAATTAAGAGGAGTCAATTAAAGCTTGAATGACCCTCTTGAAGGGAGAATCGATGAAGGTTAGAAGCCTAGTTCTTATACCAGCGGCTTTGATTATGAGTGAGATACCTCCAGAAATGAAAATTGTAAATCCGACTGAACCTCAGTTGGACAAAATCAATGAAGTGAAGGTCGTTATGATTACAGTACACGAGCGAGGAGAATCTGTATTAACAGCTCGAGCAATGTTAGAACGAGTTTCTGGTCGGTCACCCATCAGTTCGTTAGAGGATGTCAATGAAATTTTAAGGAGGGACGGCTTTCCTGAAGACTGTGACTATTTAATGACCGGGGTTATATTGCGCGGCCAAGATGGGAGCGAGCATGTCTTATACCTTGATCGTCCCGCAAGTAAATGGCTGATATTAACAGCTCCACTTGATGATGAGTTTGAAAATGACTGTCAAATTCTCTGCTATAGTCCTGACAAATAATCTCCGATTCGCGCTCGCGGCAGATAATTCTGCTGCGGGCTTTTACTTTTAGGAAAAGTGTGGTAGAGTAATTTTATGGAAAATTTCTATCAATTATTAAATGGCGAATACGACAAAAATAATGCCATTGTTTCTTTTCACGCTGGCGCCGGCGGTACTGACGCTCAAGATTGGACCGAGATGCTGGTGCGCATGTATAGTCGTTTTGCCGAAAAAAAGAAATGGAAGGTTTTTCTAATTGACGAATCGCGTGGTAGCGAAGCGGGCATTAAAAGCGCGACACTAGAAATCGTCGGTCCTTTTGCCTATGGTTTTTTGAAAGTGGAAGCCGGCGTACATCGCTTGGTGCGGATTTCTCCTTTTGACGCGGAAAAAATGCGCCACACTTCTTTTGCTTTGGTTGATGTGCTACCGGAAATTCCTAATCCAAAAATTGAGATTAAGGATAAAGATTTAAAAATTGAGACTTATCGTTCCTCTGGACATGGCGGGCAAAATGTGCAAAAAATAGAGTCAGCCGTGCGCATTATTCATCTACCGACCAAAATCAGCGTTAGCTGTCAGACCGAACGCTCGCAGGCGCAAAATAAAGAACGAGCCATGAAAATTCTGGCCTCCAAGCTTTATCAATTTGCCTTAGCCAAAAAAGAAGAAGAAAAAGAAAGAATCCGCGGCCGGGTTTTGCCAGCTTCCTGGGGCTATCAAATTCGTTCTTATGTATTGCAGCCATATAAAATGGTCAAAGATTTGCGCAGTAATTATGAAACCAGCGACGTGGATAAAATTTTAAATGGCGATTTGGGAGAAATTATTGCCAGTAATTTGGCTTTAAAAAAATAATTAAGCATTTTTATAAATTTAGAATATGCCAGAAATTAAAGTCGCTATACAAAATTTAATTGATAAATACGAAGCCGCCAAACAAAGCGGCAAATTAAAGTCTTATTCAGAAGAAGAGACAAAGCGTGGTTTTATTGAGCCTTTGTTCGAAATTTTAGGATGGAATATCGGCAACAAGAATGAAGTTACTTTAGAAGAGCAGATCTCCGGAGATCGCGTAGATTATGGTTTTTATCTTAATAGACGGATTAAGTTTTATCTTGAGGCTAAAAAATTCAGCGCTGACATTCATCGCGAAGATTTCGCTAATCAAGCCGTTCGCTATTCCTGGAACAAGGGTGCGACTTGGGCAATTTTGACTAATTTTGAAAGTATCTTGGTTTTTAACGCGCAAGACATTGATAAGTCATTGGCCGATAAGCTTTTTTTTGAAATTCCTTATGATCAATTTTTAGAGCGGTTCGACCAGTTGCAATTATTATCTAAGGAGTCTTTCGCCAATGATTTGCTCGATAAAGAGGGTGAAAAATATGGCAAAAAATTGCAAAAAGTTTCTGTTACCACACTTTTATACAAAGATCTGCAAAAATGCCGCGATATTCTTACCGATAAATTGGCTAGCTGTAATCCGGGCCTAAATCAAGACCTGCTTGATGAGGGCGTGCAAAAGCTTCTTGACCGTTTGTTGTTTTTAAGAGTTGCTGAGGATCGAGGCATTGAGTCGCCGACATTAATTCCGATGTTAAGAAAGTGGGAGGCCGATGGCCGCAAGATTCCTCTATATCAATCAATGATAGAAAAGTTTAGAGAGCTGGATGCTATTTATGACTCCAATTTATTTTCTCCTCATCCATTTGAAAAATGGGAGGAATATGGCGGTGCCACCGAAGACGTTATTCAAATTTTATACGGCAAAAAAGGATATTATGAATATGATTTTAAGGTAATGCCGGCCGATGTTTTGGGTGCAGTTTATGAAAGTTATTTAGGTCATCGCTTAGAAAAATCAAAAAAAGGAATCACCGTCGCTCAAGATGCCAAAAAAAGAAAAGAGCAGGGAATTTATTACACCCCGCACTTTATCGTTGATTATATTGTCAAAAACGCGCTTGGCCCGGTTTTAGACAGATGTAAAACCATTAACGATTTAAAAAAGATAAAAGTTCTTGACCCAGCTTGCGGTTCGGGATCTTTTTTGATTAAAGCGCTGGAATTAATTAATGATAAATATCAAGAATTTGGCGGTGGCGATAATGTTTATAACAAGATTCAAATTCTTTTGGAAAATATTTATGGCGTTGATTTGGACCCGCAAGCCGTAGAAATCTGTCGCCTTAACCTGTTGATTAATGCTTTAGACAAAAGGCAAAAATTGCCGCTACTGGAAAATATTAAAAACGGCAATTCTTTGATTTCTGGCACGGACAAAGAATTAGAAAAATATTTTGGCAAAAATTGGCGCGACAAAAAGCCATTTAATTGGCAAGAAGAGTTTCCTGATGTCTTTAAACAAGGCGGTTTTGATGTGATTATCGGTAATCCGCCGTATGTTGTGCTTGACTCAGACGACGATTCACTGCCATTTTTAAGAGATAAATATATATCTTCGGAAGGAGGAAAAACAAATTTATATAAGGCCTTTATTGAACGATCAATAAAATTATTAGGAGAAAATGGTCATCTTGGTTTTATATGTCCAAGCAATTATTTATCTAGCGCCGACAGTAAATCACTTCGTAAATTTATTCTTAATGAAACCAATATAATTGAGATCGTTGAATATTCAGAAGAAGATAGTGTTTTTGAGGGCGTAACACAGGCACTAACAACTATAATTTTAAAGAAGTCTAAAGAACAAAATTTAAAATCTAGAATTTTAACCAAAAAACATGGTAATATTTTTATTGATCAAAAGGAATTTATTAAGAACAAAACATACGAATTTATTTCTGATAACCAATTAATTAGGAAGTTAAATCAATCTGGCGAAAGACTAGATAAATTGGTATCTGGATATCAGGGAGAAATAAATGTTAGTACGAAGAAAGATTTTTTTGTTACTAAGAAGGGAGAAAAAGACTTACCTCTATTAAGAGGGAATCTGATTGAAAGGTATGCCTTCGCTGGAGATTTTAATGAATTCTGCCCGATATCTATAGATACCAGAAAACATTGGAACAAAGAAAGAATTGTTTTTCAAGAAGTCTCTAACCAACAGCAGTCAAAAAGGATAAAGGCCAATATTATATCAAATGTCCTGTGTGGACATACAACAAATTATTGTTTCCCAACAGACAAGCGCACCAATATCTTGGCTCTTTTGGCATTATTAAATAGTGCTGTTTTTAATTATTATTTTAAATATTTTAATAATACAAATCATGTGCCTATTGGAGAGGTAAAGAAAATACCAGTTTCTAATAATTTTTTGAGTAAACAACAAAACATGGCAAAGTTAGCCGACAACATGTTGTCTTTAAATAAAGAATTGCGTGAATTGCCAGAAAATTCCGAAAAATGGAAATCAACAAAATCAGAAATTGAGAAAACCGACCGTAAAATAGACGAAGAAGTTTATAAGCTCTACGGTCTTACGTCGGAAGAGATAAAAATTGTGGAAAAATAAATTTATGGATCTAAGCGAATTTAAATTGAAAAATTTGGGTATAGACAAAAATCAATTTGGCGAGATTTTTAGTTTTGTTGACTTCGGCAATGTTAATTACTGGTTTGAACAAGACGAGAGAGATGGCGACGATAATGTTTTAGCGGTTGGCGACAAATTAGTTATCGGTTTAGAAAAATTAGCAAGTTTTTTAAATCTATTTTCTATTCACAGAAGATTTTATTTTGGTTTAGACTCCCGCAATAAAAAATCATATCATTTAAATATTAAGGCAAAATCTTTTTTTGAGTTTGCGGGCAGTAAGCCAATTCAAAAGATTAAACATTATTTATCTGATGCAGAGTTGCCAACAACCACGCGGTCGCTTTATGAAGATTTGAGCGGTAAATATATTTTAATACCAAAATGTAATTTTGATGTTGAAATATCTGTGGATGCAATAAGATTACTTGAAAAATATGATACTTTCTGTTTGTTTTCTAGCGACGTTGATTTCACGGCCTTGATCAGGTTTCTAAAAAAGAAAGGCAAAAAAATTATTTTATTTAGTGCCGGTCATGTTTCTCATTGGCTGATAGATGAATTGACAAAAGGAAGAGATTTAAACATTAATGCTCAAAAAATTAAAAAGGATATTACTTTTATAAAAAACAAACCTCGCCTTTGAAGGGCGAGGTTTAAATCTCGGACTCGCATCCGCGAGCAGGGCAACCTTTCGGTTACAAAATTAGTATAACATAATACAAATTTTTGTCAAAAGGTTATCCACAGTTTTAGCAATTTTAATTTTTTTATAAAATGTGCGGGATTGTCGCTTACATTGGGTCCAAAAATGGCGTGCCAATTAGCCTGGAAGGGCTACGGCGTTTAGAGTACCGCGGTTATGATTCGGCCGGTTTAGCTGTGTTCTGTGATGATAAAATCGTTTGTCAAAAAACCAAGGGTCGAGTCAAGGCCTTAGAAGATTTGATTAAAAAAGATTCTTTAGAAGGTAATTTGGTTATTGCCCATACCCGTTGGGCCACGCACGGCGAGCCCAATGACATTAACGCCCATCCGCACGCTGACTGCCTGAATAAAGTATTTCTGGTGCACAATGGCATTATTGAAAACTACGCCACTTTGCGTGATTGGCTCAAAGAGCGCCACCATAAATTTATTTCTCAAACCGACACCGAAGTTATCGCTCATTTGATTGAAGAAAATTATGACGGCGATTTATTAGCCGCAGTCATCAAATCTTTAAAATTAATTGAAGGTGCTTATGGCCTGGCCATTATTTCTTCTGACGAACCGGACAAATTAATTGCTGTGCGCAAGGGTAGTCCGTTGATTCTCGGTTTGGTGGGACAAGGTGAATATATGGTGGCTTCTGATCCGGCCGCAGTAGTCAAGCAAACCAGACAGGTAATTTATTTAGCCGATAATGAAATCGCTGTTTTAACTCGCGCCGGCTATCATATTTTTAATTTAGACCAGGTGGAAATTGAGAAAAAACCTGATGAAATTTTTTGGGATTTAGCGCAGATTGAAAAGGGTGGCTATGATCATTTTATGCTCAAGGAAATTTTTGAGCAGCCGGAAACCGTTATTGATACCTTGCGTGGCCGAGCTTTGGCCAGTGAAGGCCGAATTCAATTGGGCGGTCTGAAAGATTATGAAGATTATCTGGCTAAAATGAAGCGTATGGTTATTTTGGCCTGTGGCACCAGTTGGCACGCGGCATTGATTGGCGAATATTTGTTTGAGCAATTAGTAAATTTGCCGACCAAAGTAGAATACGCCTCAGAGTTTCGTTACAAAAAAACGCCGATCGATCAGGAGACATTTTATTTAGTCATTAGCCAATCGGGCGAGACAGCTGACACCCTAGAGTCTTTACGTAAAATAAAACAAGCCGGAGCTAAAGTTTTTGGCATTGTTAATGCCGTGGGTTCAACTATTGCTCGCGAAACCGATGCTGGCGTTTATTTGCACGTGGGTCCAGAAATCGGCGTGGCCTCAACTAAGGCTTTCACCGCTCAAGTGAGTGTGTTGGTAGAAATTGCTTTGCTTCTGGCGGCTAAGAAAAAGATCATTAGTTCGCAAGAATTAAAAGATAGAATTGCTACTCTGAGTCTGATTCCAAAAAAAATTCAGGAAATTTTAGACCAGAATGAGCGCATTAAAATTATTGCCCAAAAATATTTTAAATATAATAATTTTTTATACTTAGGCCGCGGCTATAATTTCCCCACTGCCCTGGAGGGTGCATTAAAATTAAAAGAAATTTCTTATATTCATGCCGAAGGCTATCCGGCGGCCGAAATGAAGCATGGCCCCATTGCTTTGATTGATGAGAATATGCCGGTGGTGGTATTGGCCACGGACACCGAAGACCAAATTTATCAAAAAGTGATTAGTAACATTGAAGAAGTGCGGGCTCGGGGTGGGCGAGTTATTGCTATTGCTACCGAGGGCAATGAAGAAATTAAAAATTTAGCCGAAGAGACGATTTTTATTCCTAAAACGAATGGCATTCTGACGCCGCTATTAAGCGTCATTCCTCTGCAGCTTTTAGCTTATCATATGGCCGTGCTGCGCGGTTGCGATATTGATAAGCCCCGCAACCTGGCTAAATCAGTCACCGTAGAGTGATATGTTTAAAAATTTTAATCAAACCAAATTATTGATTGTTTTTTTGTTTGTGCTCTTGTGCATTGATTTTTTTGGTATTGGAAATTTATCAGAAGTTTGTCGCTCGCATCAGGGTTTTCAATTTAATCATCCGACCAATTTTACCTTAGCTCAAATTGATCATTATCGTTTTGGCGGAGCACGCGTTAATTATAATTTCGCGCATTTTTTTATGTTTTGGACACAAATACCGCTGGGTAGAACATTAAATAGCGTTAAAGATCTGTTATCTCTCGATGCGGTTCCCGGTCAGCACTCACCATTGCCCTGGAACATTGCCCATTTTTTTGCCTTTTTGATTTTTGTCCTGGTACTGTCAAAGTTTTTTCGCTTGAAATGGTATTGGATTTTAGTAATCGCTATATTTTTTAATATTTTTCATGAATATATTGCCGAAGGGTTGTGCCAAGATCCGTCCTTTAATGATCTATGGGTGGATACTTTGGGGGCGTTAGTAGGCTTGTTGATTTGGCAAGTCTTACCTCTAGTTAGGAGTAAAAAGTAATTTAGTGAACTCAGGTGAATGACAATAATTCCCACACATCGCGCGCAGGTTTTCAAATCAGTTTTGATTACTTTTATTTTGGGCATTGTAGTTGGGCGATGGCTACATCTATCACTTGAATTTTGGATTTGTTTGGTGGCTGTCTCAGCCTGGTTAATCATTTTTATTAAGTCAATCAAAGTAAAAATTATCAGTTTGATAATTTTATTTTTTATTTTGGGTGCCGTGCGCTATCAGTTAAGCTGGCCGACTTTTGGCCCCAATCGACTGGAATTTTATAATGGTCAAAAAACTGTTTTTACCGGTTCGGTTATCAGAGAAATCATTGGCAATACCAACAAAGAATTAGTGGTGGAAGTTAAAGACATTAATGGCGACACAGGAGCCGGAAGAGCACTAGTTCGCGTACCGCTTTATTCGTCTTATGGCCAAGGTCAAAACTTATCTGTGGCCTGTAAAATCGTGACGCCGCAAAATTATAGCAATTTTAATTATGTCGGCTATCTGGCCAAGGACGCTATTTTTTCGGTCTGCTATTATCCAGATACGATTGAGATGAGTAGTGGGCCCGTCAGGACAAATTGGTTAGCCGTTTTTAGAAATAACGCCCAGGCGCTAATCAATAAAAATTTTAGCGAACCACAAGGCGCTTTACTTTCCGCCTTATTGCTAGGCGCGCGGCAAAATTTATCACCAGAATTTAAAAATCAATTAAGCTTGACCGGCACGTCACATCTGGTGGCCATTGCCGGCTTGCACGTGTTGATTATGATCATGTTGACTGAAATGATTTTATTCTCGGCGTTTGGCTTGAAACGAAAATATGCTTTTTATGTGACGGTGGCGGTGATTATCTTATTCGTACTGCTGACCGGCGGCGCGGCGCCAACTGTTCGCGCCGCTATTATGGGTGTTTTGCTTCTTTATGCTAGAAAAATCGGCCGACTCTATCAATCTGGCAATGTAGTTTTTCTGGTTGCGGCCGCGATGCTGGCGGTTAGTCCGCTTTTAATTTTTTGGGATGTTGGTTTTCAATTATCATTTTTAGCGGTTCTCGGTTTGGTTTATTTGTCGCCAGTGGCGGAAAAATTATTGCGCCGAATTCCTGACTGGCATTGGTGTCCGCTACGTTCATCGTTGGTCATTGCTTGTAGCGCTTATTTGATTAGTTTGCCTTTGATTCTATATTATTTCGGTAATCTGTCGCTGGCTGGTCCGTTGGTTAATGCCTTGATTCTAGGTGCCTTGCCCTGGACCATGATGTTCGGTTTTATTTTTATTCTACTTGGGTGGGCTCTGCCCATAGTAGCAAAAATTTTATTGTGGCCTTGCTGGCTGCTCTTAACTTATATGATTAAAATTATTCAGCTGGTGGCCGGTATTCCATTTTTATCTTTTCATTTGAGCAATTTTTCCTTGCTTTGGGTGATTATTTGTTATATTATTTTAATAAGTTTAATTTTAATCATTAAAAAAATAAAGGGTATTAAACCTTGTGGCAAGTCTTAAGTCATCGCACCACTGTGCCCGCCTGCTGACAAGCAGGTGGCAAGGTTTAAACCCTGTGTTGCCGGCGCTCCCTCGGAAGCGAAAACTAGTTTTCGCTTCACTCGCCTCGCTTGGCAATAAATCCCCGATGGAGGCGGCTTTAATTTTCAATTAGTTAATTCGTGGCATTCGGATAAATTCGTAGCTTAGGATTATTTTAAGTATGAACAAAAAGATTTTGAAAATTATTTTTGCCGTCTTGGTTGGCTTGCTGGTAATTAATGTAGGCCTGATTATTTATGTTGGTTCACATTCTGGGATCAGCAATGCTCAACTTCCGACTGGCGGGCGAGTGGTGTTTTTAGATATTGGTCAGGGTGACGCGATTTTGATTCAATCGGCCAGCGGTCAAAATATTTTAATTGACGGTGGTCCGACGCGGCAAATTATTTATAAGTTAGATCAATATTTTTTGCCTAGCCATCGACAGATTGATTTAATGATTCTCAGTCATCCCGACCCTGACCATTTGGATGGTTTAATTGAGGCTACCCAGCGTTATCCAGTTAAACAAATTTATGACACTGGCGTGAGCGATCCGGATTTAAATTATAAAGCCTGGCAGTCCATGATCGCCCAAAAGAAAATTCCGCTGCATTTTATCACCGGTCCGGAGAAGTTAACGATTGATAATAACATGTCGCTTGATTTTATCTGGCCGCGGACTAGTTTAGTGGGCCAAGATTTAAAAGACGATAACCCCGGGTCGGTAGTGGTAGAAATGAATTTTAATGGCCACATTTTTCTTTTTACCGGCGATATTCCTGCGGCCGTGGAAACGCAATTAATTCCTTATTTTAATCCCAAGAAGACTGAAGTGTTGAAGGTGGCGCATCATGGTTCAAAATATTCCAGTGGCATAGATTTTTTGCGCGCCATTGCGCCGACCTATGGTGTGATTTCGGTTGGTCCAAATAAATACGGCCACCCCAGTTTTCGCGCGCTGACCAATTTGGCTAAAGTCGGCGCCAAGATCTTGCGCACTGACCAGAAAGGTGATATAATATTTTCTGTTATTAATAATCAATTAAATCTTAAAAGAACCAAATAATATGATGCAACGAAGTTTACTTTTATTAAAACCAGATGCCCTACAGCGCAGTTTATTGGGTGAAATTATTTCTCGTTTTGAAAGAAAAGGTTTAAAAATTATTGGTCTAAAAATGATGCAATTAAGTGACGCTCAGCTGGCCGAGCATTACGCCCATCATCATGGCAAGCCCTTTTTCAGCGATTTGGTTGGCTTTATGAAAAGCACTCCGGTGATTGCCATGGTTTTAGAGGGCGTAGAAGCTATTGAAACGGTTCGGCTCTTATGTGGACCAACTAACAGTCGTAAAGCCGACGCTGGTAGTATTCGCGGCGATTTTTCCATGAGCCGTTCGCACAACATTGTCCATGCCTCTGATTCATCGGCCAATGCTGAAGTAGAAATCAAAAGATTTTTTTCTCCGACTGAGTTGTTCACTTATAATAAAATTGATTTTGACACAATTTATAATTACGAAGATTTGGAAACTAAATAGTTCTAAATTAATTTTAACAATAAAAAGACAGGGCTCGCTTGGCGAGCCCTGTTCTTGTATAAAACCTTAGTCGGGACGAGTAATTCTTCGTACCTGATCGGCGCGCACCCAGTCGTGTCCCCTTGGCAGAACCGCCCAAGTCAATTTTTTGTCTCCTGCTGCCTCACTAAACCACCTTACCTCAACTACGGGATATGTTTCGGCACCTTCGGATTCAATGTTGATTATGTCGCCGGGTTTTATGTCTGGCCGGATTGGTGGTGCAATATCGCCAACCTCAACGGCTGTCATATTATTTTCAGCTACTATAATCCATCTATCGTGAATTTTCATCAGCAGAGTCCATCCATACTGAACCAGGAAAGTTGTCAGAGCAACAATAGCCTCAATCGGAATCAAGCGATCAAAATCAATTTTCAAATATGGCTGTTGAAAATCATAATGTGGATGTTCTTTCCTCAGGGCGTCAAGCTGATCCGAATGCATGTTTAACAAAAAGTCGGCCGTTGTTTGTATGGCATCTTTGAGGTTTGGAAAGTCTGGACTCGTGTCGCCAACTTGCGAATCTTCAGCTTGGGCATTGAATTTAAGAATGGTGCCGCCATCGGGTATTCTAACAAGAGTCGGGGTGATTCTCATGTTACCTCCTTATTCGGCCCAAATCTTTAGGCCATAAGATTATGATGGCATTTTTGTAAAATAAGTCAAGAGCAGATTGTAAAATTCTGGCTTGAATAGAAAAACAGGACCTCGGTTGCGGGGTCCTGTTTGTTTTGACTAATCTTCAATGGCCTGGAATTGGCCATTAACCTTTTCACATCTTTCGCGAGGGAAAAACGGTTCGCTGGAAAATATGTTGTGGATTATTTCCCGAGCGATTATATACCAAATCATTAAATCATCACACTTATTTTTGAACCACTGCTTCAGTGTTTCGCCTCCTTTCTTAATTATTAATTTACCAGATTTATCATTTTTTGTCAAGACCGGTGAGCCGTAGCCCTGAGTGTAGTCGAACGGGACGAAGACCCTGAGCCTGGCCGAACGGGCAACCCCCATATCAAAATTTTTGGTGTGGGGGTCAGGCCGTTTTTATCCACCCTGGCCGGCTTTACATTTGTCAGATTGTCACTATAATATCTTACGGTCTAACGATTATCTTTTATGGTTATGGATGGCAAAAAAATTCCCCATGGCTTCACTTATGACGACATTTATTTAATTCCGCAGAAGTCTAGTGTCAACTCGCGGCGAGAAGTTTTGCTGACCAGCAAATTAACCAAGAAGATTTCTCTGGCCTTGCCGATGGTTAGCGCTAACATGGACACCGTGACCGAATCGCAAATGGCCATTGCCATGGCCCGTCAGGGTGGCATTGGTTTTATTCATCGTTTTAATACGATTGAAGAGCAAGTGCGCCAAGTGTCGCTGGTTAAGCGCGAAGAAAATGCCCGAGCCGAAGATTTGGAAAAATTTTCACCGGATACGCCACTACGCGACGCCATACATCTTTTTGAAGACGATGGCCGGACTTGTTTGTTTGTGGTTGACCCTAAAGGAAAACTGTTGGGTTTGGTGAAAAAGCGCGACATTCTTTTTGAGCCGAAAGATTCAGCCAAGAAATTAAAAGACGTGATGATGCCGTTTAATCGTCTGACGCTGGGCCGGCCGAACTTATCTTTGCAAGAGGCGGTGAATATTTTTAAAAAATATAAATTTGAAAATTTACCGTTGGTAGATAAAAATAAAAAATTAATTGGCCTGATTACCATTAAAGACGTTTTGAATCGTAATTTGCTCAACGTCTCAAGTGACAAAAGAGGGAGACTCTTGGTCGGGGCAGCCATTGGCATTGCCGGCGATTATAAAGAGCGAGCAGCGGCCTTAGTCAGGGCTGGCGCCGATGTGTTGGTGGTTGATGTGGCGCATGGGCATTTGGTTAAAACCATTAATACCGTTAAAGAGATTAAGCGCAAATATAAAATAGAAGTGGTAGCTGGCAATATCGCTACGGCCGAGGGCGCCCGTGACTTAATCCGTGCCGGGGCCGATGCGATTAAAGTGGGCGTGGGGCCGGGCTCAATTTGTAAAACCAGAATCGTGACTGGTTTTGGGGTGCCGCAAGCTTCGGCCATTATGGCCGCAGCCACGGTAGCCAAGAGATATAACGTGCCCTTGATTGCCGATGGTTCTATTCGCACTTCGGGCGACATTGTCAAAGCCTTGGCTCTGGGCGCTTCCACGGTAATGATGGGCAATTTATTGGCTGGCACCGAAGAATCGCCAGGTGAAATTATTTTTTGGAATGGCAAGCGCTGCAAAATTTATCGCGGTATGGCTTCACTAGCGGCTAATCTCAAACGAACTGACAAGAAACTATATGACGAGCATGAGACTTATTATACTTTTGTTTCTGAGGGCACTGATCGAGCGGTCATTCCGACCACTGGTAGCGTCAAAGAATTGTTGATCCAATTAGCCGGCGGTGTGCGCTCTGGTTTTAGCTATTGCGGTGCGCGCAATATCAAAGATTTATGGCGTAAAGCAAAATTTATTCGCGCCACAGCTGCGGCCGTGAAAGAAGGCCAAATTCATGACGTGGAGATGATTGATTAAAGTGAATATAAAAATTAAAATAACAAAAAGCTCTCTGTCAATAGAGAGTTTTTTGGTCGGGGTGCGGAGAATTGTCCGCTGCATCCCGCTACATTTCTACTTCGCAG
>Ga0209777_10004403_pt1 | contig 16682 bp, 13 predicted proteins | sample FrelakmetHBP12HB_FD_187147 | JGI IMG/M metagenome (GOLD analysis project Ga0209777, IMG submission 187147) | Freshwater lake sediment microbial communities from the University of Notre Dame, USA, for methane emissions studies -HBP12 HB (SPAdes)... | ecosystem: Environmental > Aquatic >...
GACTCCGTGGATGAAACGACGCCATTTCATCCACGGAGTCCCTACGCGGTCGCCAAAGTGTATGGATACTACTCGACGGTCAACTATCGTGAAAGCTACGGACTATTCTGCTGTAACGGCATCCTTTTCAACCACGAATCGCCGCGCCGCGGCATTGAGTTCGTGACCAAGAAGATTTCAGACGGCGCCGCGCGCATTGCGCAAGGTCTCGCGAGAGAGCTGCGACTCGGCGATCTCGAGGTGCGGCGTGACTGGGGGTATGCCCCCGACTACGTAAAAGCGATGTGGCTCATGCTCCAACGAGATGAACCTGACGATTATGTCATCGCCACGGGCGAAAGTCACTCCGTTCGTGAGTTTGCCGAACTTGCCTTTGCCGAAGTCGGCTTGGACTGGAAGGACTACGTTACAGTCGACGATCGGTTCATGCGGCCGGCCGACGTATCTGACTTGCGCGGAGACGCCACAAAGGCCCACGCCACATTTGGATGGACGCCTGAGACATCATTCACTGAACTCGTGCGCATTATGGTGGCTGCTGACGTGGACAGCTGTACGAGAGAACGCTCGTGAACACGCCATCCCGGTCAGAGGACGCGATGTTTGCCAATCTCTTTCAGATGAATGACTGGGGGATCGCCGCTACCCTCAAGACGAGCGTCGCACTGTATCTCGTAACGTGGACGTTGATCGGCCTCGACGCTGTGGGCTTGCACGTGCCCCTCCTGCGTGGGCTCTTTGCTATTGTATCCCTCTTGTTTGTTCCGGGCATCCTCATTCTACGTGTGCTCCGCGCCCACCGTCTCGGCAGTGCGCGAACTGTGCTCTTTGCCGTTGGGCTAAGCGTCGCGACCGTCATGTTCACGGGGATTTTTATAAACTTCGTCTACCCGCTGGTATGGGTTTTGCGGCCTTTCGCACTCCTTCCTGCGGTAGGAACGATGACTGCATTGGTTGCCCTGTTGGCTATAGTCAGCTATTGGCGGGATCGGGGCTTCGCTGATAATCCACGGATTAACGTGCTAGAGGTGTCAGCGCCCTCCGTTCGTATCCTCTGCATCCTGCCATTTATTGTCGTTCTAAGCTCATTCCTTATGAACGTTTATCATAGCAATTTAGGGCTACTCGGCGCGCTGGTCGTGATCGGTGCTACGGCTTTCTGGGTCAGCACTTCGGCCTCTTTTCCCAAGCGTTTGTACCCGTTCGCCGTCTATTCGATCGCCCTATCCTTAATCTACTACGGATCTCTTGTCTCTTCGTATGTCTGGGGCTGGGACATTCAAAAGGAGCTCTATCACGCGAACTTAGTGCTTATGAACGGCGTGTGGTACCCAGCGTTGCCCGACGTGACGAACGCCGTCATTAGCGTTACGATGCTCGCGCCTATGCTCGCGCAAACGTCAGGTCTGAGCTTGGTTTGGCTGTTTAAGCTCGTGTATCCCCTGTTATTCGCGTTGGTGCCGCTCGGACTCTTCGTAGTCGTTCAAAAACAAACGAACGATAAAATCGCGTTTCTCGCCGCCTTTTTTGTCTCATTATTGTTTACGTTCTTTACTGAGATGCCGTCGCTAGCGCGGCAGGAAATCGCAGAACTTTTCCTCATTCTGCTATTGGTCGTTATAGTGGATAAGTATCGATCCAGAGAAGAAAAAAAGCGCGTCTACGTACTATATGGAATCTTTGCCATCTCGCTAGTGGTATCGCATTATTCGCTCGCTTTTGTCTTTCTTATTTACCTCATCATCGCTTGGCTGCTGCTGTTTCTCATAGACAATCCGGCCTTGCGCCGTTTACAGCGATCGGCCGAGGGCGCAGCGACAGATCGATCCACGGCGCCGCACCGCATGCTGACGCTCCTCTTGGTTCTCGCGTTCGCCGCGTTTACCGTCGTTTGGTACGAGAGTATGGGGGCGGGCGCCTCTATCGCAATCGACAAGATTCTCATTAAGATCGTTTACGTCATCTTTACGCCGCGTATGATTGCCCTCGCCGTTGGGGGTGGGGCCGCGGTCTACCTTATCGCTCTTGCTCTCATCTACATTATCGCGTCTCGGCGGGCGCACGAATTGCGGCCGGGGCTGTCTTGTGTCTTCCCTATCGCGTTCTTAGCAGCGCTCTGTGCGACCGCACTGAATAACTGGAAGACTGTACTCAATAACTTGCTCCAGATTGGCACCCAGTTATCGCTTCACGAAGTAGGGCTCGCCCTCTATGTTGTTAGCGTGCTTCTCATCGTTATTGGGCTCTGCGCTTTAGCGTTCCGCAACTACAGGCGTCGTTTCGACAAGGAGCTTGTCGCGCTCGCGCTCGCTAGTTTCGCCGTTTTAGCCGCTGCAACGATCGTACCGCCGCTCTCTTTCATTATGAACACGACTCGGCTTTTCCACCTTTCGACGCTGTTGCTGGCCCCGTTTTGCGTCGCCGGTGCTCTGCTCGTTCCGCAGATAACGGCTCGCGTTATTGGAAGGCGGGACTGCGTAAGCGACGCATACGCATTGAAAATTGTGGCCGCCTTTTTTGTCGTGCTCTTTTTGTTCAATACTGGGTTTGTCTACGAGGTGACACACCAGGAGTCAACCTCCTTCATCTTAAACAGCGGCATTGACGCGGCGCGCTTTAACGATAGGGAGGTGGCTGCGGGCCAATGGCTATACCAAGTGCACGGCAAGAATGTTACTGGGAAGTTCTTACAAATTTATGCGGATGCGCATCGGACTGCGCTCTTGAGAAGTTTCGTGAACGATCTTGCCACTCAACTCCGAGAGCCGCCAACCCAAACGCCGCTTATCGGATATGTTTATCTGGGAACGTACAACGGGGAAACCGGGCAGGTTGCGCTGGTCCAAAAAGATACGCTCCTTCAAGGCACCGTCATATACTATACTGACCTGGGTACCACTACTGCAATTCGCAACAGGATTTTTGACGACGGGGGGGCCACCATCTATTTCCGGAGCACCCCCTGACACCCTTAGTCTATAGACGACCCTGATCTTCGCCGCTGAATCAGAATCCCTACTGTGTTCCTATCTACGAACGTCGCATGTAGTGAGGTACCTAGTATAGCGTGCAACTTAGCAGCGAATAAGCTTGTTTTTGGCCGACTGCTTCGCCGATCACTACTAAGTAGCCGGACGTCTACCGCCAGTACCGCTAGAATGCCGCCTATTTTCCGGCAAAAGCGAGTGCGATTCTCCCTCCGATGACGACGAGAAACACGGCGCTAATCGGAAATGCGAACGCGTAGAAAGCCCTCTCAGCGCTTTTACTCCAATAAGGCGTCTCCTTAAGAGCAGCTCTCATAAAAAACAGTAACATTACAATGATCGTCAAAAAAGAGCCGATGAACATAACCTTGTCGCTGGATACGGTAGACAGTAGACTCGTGGCAGCGACAGCTACGGGCGTGGATGACACAACTGAACATAGACATCCTCATACTTAAGTGCGCTTCGTGTGTAAACATCGTGTATTGCTTAGGGTGAGTGCGTAAAATATCCTCGTCATGCTGTGACGTTCACCCACAAATGGGTCATCTGGAGCGGTGAGGTGTCGTTGTTGGCGTAAAGCAGGAAACTCAGCTTGAGGTTCGTTCCGGTTAGGTCAGGCCTTATGGCCACGGTCCGTTCCAAATTCTGGTTGTTTGCTAGGCTGAGTTTTTCAGTGGAAAGCGTGCTCGATCCTGTCGTGCCATTGAGCGAGATGACGAGGGTGTAATCTACGGTGCGCTGCTCGTGGTTCGTGACACCTACGATTACTGATTTTTCCTCCCCTAGGTGGAACTGAGAAGGATAGTTCTGTGCTTTGCCATCCGGACCGAGGACATAGAGCTCGGTATAAGGTTTACCATTTAACGGCGCCGCTACCAGATAGACTGTCGCCACAAGCGACGTCACGAGGATAAGTATTAGCACGATGACAAGCGTCTTGTCAAGCGTTCCAGTGACTTCTCGCAGGGACAGTGCTCGTTTCACGTCTGAAACGCGAGGAACGGGGATGGCAAAAGACTGCTCCGGAGAGAGTGAGCGGCGCCGCAGGTAAGCGGCGCAGGTGCTTACGACGATGAAAACTGATATTGACGCAACAAGACGCGCTGAACCAAGGCCTAGTCGAGTATAGCTTAGGAGAAGGCCCACGCCGCCAACGATAATCACGCTAAAAACCAGAGAGAAGATCGCTCGCTCTGCGTTCGTTATGCTTTCCTTTTGCGGGAAAACAGCAGCGAGCAAAGCATAGCCGGGGACGAAAAAGATGAGCAGCATGCCGGCGACAGCGCGGGCTGTAATAACGCTCGTTGAGGGTGCGAAGACGACGACGATCGCTGCAGCGGTTATGATCAAAATAAGCGCTAAATCGAAGTATAAATAAGATAAAGGCGCGTTTTCAGCGCTTTTGCTGCGCGATTCGTCGTCGGGGCTTGGATTGCTTTGTGTCACGTGGCTTCTGTCAGTACTCCTTGTTCATTGCGGCAAAACACGCGCGTAAAAACCGGATTGAGGTACGAATGACATCGATATATAACTGTTGATTCCTCCTAATAGGCTAGGGCGGCGCAGCGTTGCGGAGCCCCAAGGGCACACGCTACGCGCTTTGACTGTGGCCTTTTTTGCGTCTTTTTGTGGGCGGGGGCGCCCCTCACGCGCGGGGCCGGGTATACGTAACGTAGCTGAAGCAGAAGCCAAACCCCCAAAAGACAAGGATGGTGCCGACCAGGAGCGCTTGCTTCAGCGCAATGCGCGACCGATGAATGATAGCCTCGCGCACGCTTCTCGGGAAAAAATCGAACAAGAGTGTCGACAAGTAATCTCGCCTCGTGCGAGGGGAAACTCGATGTCTGGTGACCCGAATCATGTGCCCTTCTGACACGCCACCGACATACGCCCTTTTTAGTAACGCGTTGAATTCGAGCCTTTTTGCCGGAATTACGTGAAACACCTTCACGTTAGGGTTACACAAGATCTTGAATCCCGCTTGTTTTACGCGCCATACGAGCTCGGTGTCATCACCGCCGATCCACTTAGTCCCCTGCAGCCCGAGACGTTCGTCAAACAGTCCGATCAGGTCGAGCACCGCCCGTCGGAACGCCATGTTGGCACCGAAACTGCGCTCAACCTCGTGCGTGGTCGTCGCCGTAATGTCGGAGCAGCTGATCATCCAATAGAGCTCATTTGGAAGCCAGGAGCCGTCGCTTTCCCACCGAGGGACGATCGACCCCGTTATCGCGCCGACACGTTCGTCTTCGGCAAAAGACGCAACCATCGTCTGTGTCCACGTCGGATCGGCCATAGCATCATCATCGATCAACGCTACGATATCGCCATTGGTCTCCTTTATACCGACATTTCTCGCATAAGACACGCCCTTGAGCTCCTCGTTGAAGATGAGCTTTACGTTGCTCCAGTTGTGGAGCTTCGTATCGGACGCCATCTGACGGTGTAGCGACACGTTCTTGTCAATGACCACGACAATCTCTGCGATGGAAAAGACCTGATCTTGCAGGGACTGTATTGTTTGGAGCAAGTAGTGATAGCGTTCAAGCGAATATGCACACACAATAACGCTAACTTTCACGAAACACAGCCTCCGGCATCTAGCGCTGCGCGGTGCCCCCCGTGCGCGGATAATGATGGCGCCTTTGTAGATTCAGATAGATAAAGTGATCCATGTAAAGGCCGATACTGCCATGTCTCAAACGTCGCCGTTTCACGCGTTCCCGAATAGAAACCAGCCGTCGTATCATTTTGGCACTGTCATAGCGATCTCGCACTCGCGCGCTGTTGCGAACGGCAAAGCTTATGAATCTATTCGCTCATTGACAGAATCGAGTCCGGTTCGAAAAAAAGTCACGTTAGCCGCCCTTGGAACGGGCACTGGAGCGGGGGGTGCAAAATCGGAGTAACTTCGAGGACGAAATCACTCACGTCGGCGATACTCACCGCAACGTCTTGGACCCTCTGGGCGTTCGCGCTTATCACGGTTAAAACCAGCGGGTTGCGCCTTGGCGCCTATGGATTGGCCGGCAGCCTGCCTCCGTTTTTCTATGCCGCGTGTGCGGCCCTTAGCGTCGCGTTTATCCTCAACCTTGCGACACCGCGCGTCGATCGATGGAGAGACGCTCTCTTCGTGTTCCAAATCGCCCTTTTGATAGCTTTCTTTTTTATCACGCCGGCGTTAATCGAGCCGTTTCCGCGGTTTCGAACGACTTACAAGGTTATCGGTCTCACGTACCTCTTGATAGGTAGCGGAGCGGCCAATCCGGCTGCCAGTATATTGTTCAACTGGCCGGGCGCATGGGCGCTCTTCTCTTCGATGTTTCAAGTTGCGTTGCCTTCTCCTGACACGCTAAGCGTATTGGTCAAATACTACGCGCCACTTATTGAGGCCACATACGGCGTGGCACTCTATGTGCTTTTCAGGCCATTTTTGAGCAAGAAGCAAACGTATTTAGCGCTTTTTCTTTTTTATTCAATGAACTATGTCGGACAGGATTACTTTAGTCCCCAATCGGTAGCATACCTCTTATTCCTTGCTTTTTTGGCGCTTACATTTGTCTACATCATTCGCCCCCCCTCGACGACGATGCGATATCCCACAGTCGCCATCTCATCACTTCTGTTTATCATTTTCCTGTCGCTGGTAGTAACACACTTCTTGACGTCTCTTGCCCTGCTGCTTTTTGTTATCGTACTTGCCGTTTTCTCGCGAATCGTCGCAAAGGTTCGACTGACCCGATTTGTTGTGCCGTATGTGGTCGGATTCGCCGGCTGGATGCTGTTCGGCTCCGCCGCATATTTCAACTACATGCTCAACAGGCAGGCTGCAACGCCTGTTTCGGAAAGCCTTTCGCAAGGATTGCAGCCAGGGGTTACGGGAGGTTCTGGGGCAGTTGGGAGCGTTACGCACGCGTTCATAGCGAATGTGGGCATCTTATGGGCTGTCGCTGTAGCTGGTGTTGTGGGCATCTGGTTCATATACAGATACGCTTCACTAAGGAAGCTTGACAAGACTGAAGCAGCCTTTCTTGCGCTACTTGTCGGCCTGACGCCTCTTCTGTTACTCCCCGGGTACGGGGGAGAGCTGCTGTTTCGAGGTTTCTTATTAGCGCTCCCAGCGCTCCTGTACTATTTCGTGAAAAACGTAAGTTTTCGCGCCGTAAAGATCGCTGTGGTGATAATCCTGCTCGCCGGTCCGATACTGCACGTCGTTGTCGCGTATGGCAACGAAAGCTTCAACTATGTAAGTCCCTCGGAGATTTCGGGTTACGACTTCTTTTATCACACTGTTGCCAATGGGTCGGTTTTTGGCGGCTTTCCTGTCGCGGAGTACGTCAACCAGCAGAATTACTCAAGCAGAAATGTACTTCAGTTTGTCTCACTCGTAAGCGCAGGGCCGCTCAATGCATCTCTACAATCCAATCTCTCAAGGGCAGGGGAATCGTATATTTTCTTTACAAGTGGAGATGACGCAATCATTCGGGCGTTGTACGCCCCGCAAGTGAATGATTACCAAAACGCGAAAAACGTGACAGCAAACGCCCCATATTGTAATTTGATCTACTCTTCGTCTGACGTTGTTCTTTACCAAGTGCGACCCGCGTGAGCGTTGCTATCCCTTTCGTGCGTCTGCGGACTTGGAGGTTCGAATTCATGTAACGTCAGCTACCGAATGATCCGAGCGTTCACGGTGAGCGATCTTCTGTACCGCTGCAAAACTCCTCGGCATAGCTCTGCAGATTCGCGGGTCTGGTGATCCAGAACGAGTGTACTCCACCTAAAATACGCAAACGCTGTCGCCGCGGTTCGCTAACCGCTCCTTGTGTAGCAACCTACCGAATCGGCGCAGTGTTCTTGCTCGAGAAAGACCTGATACATTCTTCAGCTCCGGCCGCACATAGCGCTCAGCGCTGTAGGTGAAGTAGCCGTGATCAGCTTTTCACGCCTCGAAGGCATACAGTTTCACGCGTATTTCCCGCCTTGGGCCTGACAGATTACTTAACCTTCTTTGATATACCAAACAAAAGGGCGGCCACAAGTAAAGGCGCTGCAAATGCTAAAATTGCCCATACCCATTGAGCCCCTACTTTTTGGGGCAGAGCCACGAATGTGGATGTCGATGTCACGATCGACGGAGATGCCGTGACTTGAGGACTCGGGTGTGTGCCGTTTATCGTAGTAAATTCGACGTTTTTTGTCTTTAAATACTGCATATAATGTCTCAAAACCTCTAGTTTAGTGGCGTTGACGCCGTCTGCTGCATGATTATCTTCGAAGCGATCGTTGTGGTATACGACAACGATGTCGTTGACGCGTGAGTCATTGAGCACAGTGTTAGTTTGGCGCACTAAGGATTCTAAGGTTTCGTTTTCGTTAATGACCAGGATTTCAGGCCTAAGTGTGAGATGCCCTCCACTTGTTGGTCCAAACTCACCCGCAAAGGAGCTGTAAACAGTAAAACCGAGCGCGGAGAGCGTCTTCAAGGTGTTTTCGTCCCCAGTATTGAACGGCGGGATAAAGGTCGTCGGCGCAGCTCCGAACGCATTCTGCATTAAGCTGCGCCCCTCGCTTATGAGCCTGTATTGCTCGTAGCGCGGCATCCCTCGAAACTCGCTGGCGTAGGGAACGCCATATAATTTGCTGTTGTTGCAATGTCCATACCCGTGTTGTGCGAGCTCGAACAGGCCGCTCGATTCGAGAGATCGTAAGTATTCGACAAATATCTCAGATGAGCTCTCGTTCACTTTAGGACTACATTGGCTTTGCACCGGAAAAGATCGAGCCGGTATCACGCCGAGTGTCACGGGCACACCCTCGTCAATGTGCACCTGGTTCACCGCTTTAAGCGCGCCCAGCGACATAGGTGCAACGTCATCACTACGGAACATCACGCGCTTGGCTTGCGCCCCCATTGTCACCTCCGCGTTAGACGCAGGGATAGACCCAAGCAAAAGAAAGAGAATCAACAATATCGGCAATAAGTGATATCTCGTTCTCATTCTCATCTAAATACCCGTAGTGAAGTTCAGTGTTGCTCCTTGTTATTTGTCCCTTTGCTTTTGTTCTCGTTTGAGCAGCTGGTGTTCTTCTCCATCATCCAGAAACAATGCGACTGTACAGACACGTGATGCCAGCGAAACTGCCTCAAACAGCCTTGAAGAGCTGTCGGGGATGTTGCGTGCGTCCAAGTAAACAATAAGGGATATATATTATGTGAAGTGAACGAGCTCCTGCTTCATGACCTCTCGAGTGCTTCAAATTGACTTACTAAAAGGTTTGGCAATCCTTTCTGTGCTTTTCCACCACACCGTCCTTATTTCGTCTACGCCGAAGTTGATACTCGCCAATTGGTCTTTCGGACAAGCAGTACCTGTATTCATTTGCATAATGGGCTTAACTATGGGGATGTCCTTCAACCGACGGGGAGCGTCAACGCTGAGAGAGTTGTTCTCGAAATCTTACTTCGTGCGACGGTTTGACAGAATTGTTTATCCGGTGCTATTGCTTATTCTGTTAGAAGTTGTGTACGGTGCGATCTTCTTCGCCGTTCGAGGCAGCAGCCCGCTTATTATCACACCTCAGATATTGCTTGGATGGCTGCCGATCACCGGGCCAGGCAACTACTTTGTGTCGATCGCCATCCAGTTTATCTTCATATTCCCACTCATATACTACGGCTACAGACGCGCCCCTCGATTTACCCTTATCACGTGCTTCGGAGTGAACTTGGCTTTCGTGTTGCTTTCGTCGGCGGCCAGTGAACCTGTGAATGCGTTCTTTCGGTCCTATTTTTACATTCCCCGCTACATTGCGTTAATAGCCTTAGGGCTATGGATAGCGGATGAGACCATAGGGGGTGAGACCAGCTCGTTCTCAAAGAGGGATCGGTTGATCCTAGCCGGTGGGGGGATCGGCGTACTCTTTTTGTTGGTGGACTCTGTTAAATTGTCGTTGGGTCCAATAAATGCTCTCCAGGTCGCTATCTATCACTCACCACTTTTTGGGATTGCACAGCTCGTGAGTTTACAGTTCTACGTCGCAATGCTGGTTCTCCTTGGCATCAAGTACCTGCCTCGAACGGAGACCAATCCGCTCGTCCGCGCGCTTGCCCGCATGGGAAGGCTCTCCTATCATATTTTTCTGATGCAGATCGTATACTTCAGTTTGTTATCTGGTGGTATCGCCATGAGAATACATCTCTACGTGCATGGTTACTACGCATGGGAGGTGACCGAGTTAATCGTGAACATTTCTGTTTGTACTACGTTAGGCATTGGCTTTGCCCTTTTTGAAGCGTATTCAAAAAGAGCACTGAGATTTGAGATTGATTGACCGTTAGGATGCCTGTGGAGTGTCAATTTAAAACTTTAATCCGCTCTACGTGACTCCTGCCAAGACGCGTATGCAAGAGGCGAGAGGACTCAACAATTCTTACTCTTATTTTGCGTTGAAATTAAAGAGGCAAATTTGAATGTGTTCTATTATTTTGCGCTTGCTCTAAATATGTGTCATAGTCACTCGTAATCGTCAAGCAATTTATGATATCCGCTCTGCCTTGTGTATTGCTAAAAAAGAGTGCGTCGCTTTAATTTGTGAGTTTTACTAATTGTTCTCAAATACCTATGAGAAACCGTCGCTTGCCAGTTCCTTTGCTTTTCTCCAGTTTACGTTTTTCCTGTTCAGCTGCTGGGATACATATGTGGCGGGGGCGCTGCTAGTCCAGATCTCTCACGGTGTATCAAGAATCAGAAAAACGTGCGTGTCGAGAACGCTTTAACAACAAACAGCTTTATAAATGGGCGTAAACAGATAGCTGGCTGCAGAGCAGCGTTGAAGACTAGAACTGATGCGATATTGCTTTGCTCGGGAGCAGCTAGTCCAAAAAGGTGAAGGCTTGCACGTCTTAATTCCTTGTTTTACGCGCGTCGAATTAGAGACACTCATGCCTGTATTGAGAGAACTTCCAAAAGAGTGCGCAGTAACGGTGGTTGTCGATCTGCAGTACGACGTACTCGACCTGCTCGATGACTTGCGGAATCGTGAGATCTGCAATATACCCATCGGATCGGTTCCGTTCGATGTGAGGAAGTTTCTAACGGAGAATCGTGTTTCCCTTGTTTTGACAGCACACGATGCATCTTTGATAGGCGTGCTGTTCTTGCTTGCCGCTGAAAGCGTACGAATCCCTTCTGTTTATATCCCACACGCTGGCTTGAGCTCCACTCCACGAAGCAGAAGAATCGCCCTGACAACGATATTCTGCAACGCGAAGACAAGCGTGTCCACTTATTTACCGCGGTATATCTGCTCTGGGTGTTTCTTACGAGCGGCTGCAATATGGTCTCGGAAGTTCTTCTCTCGTCGGTACATAGAGCGGGTATGGGAAAGGGTGTGCGTGCACGGGCCAGCGAGCAAAGAGATGTTTATGCGTAATGGCATCCCGGAAAACGCAATTGCCTTGACGGGACAACCTCGATATGACGCATTGGTGGCACAGGACGTCCGCGGAAAAAAAGCACAACTTGTTGAGCGTTTAGGGTTGAAGAAAGACAAGCCGCTCGTAGTGCTCGCGACCCAACCGATGGTTGAGCATGGTTTTTGGAGCGAAGACCGTAGAGAAGACTTTGTCAAGCTGGTTTTCGGTGCAGTACGTGAAGCCGGTTGCCAACTGCTTGTCAAGCTACATCCGCGAGAACAGAGTGCTGGCGCATATCGGTCTCTTTTGTCAAAGCTCAACCACGAGCCCGTCGTGATCGTGCAGGACGAAATCAATACTCCACTACTTCTGGCTTCTTCTGATCTAGTCGTCACCCTTCACTCTACCTTAGGATTGGAAGCTATGCTCATGGGCGTGCCTATTATCGTTGCCGATATATATCGAGATAGACGGAGCGAAGAGCGAGACGAGATGGATTATGTCAAATCAGGGGCAGCTATTGGCGTTTACGATCCTAAAGAACTAGGATCGGCAATCAAAGCGGCTTTGTACGATAAGGAGGTACGTAATAAGCTTGCGGAGTCCAGCAAAAAATACGTGTACGACTACGCATATCTGCAGGACGGTCAAGCGTCTGCACGGGTGGTCGAGGTGATTAATGTACTTACGCATCGCAAAACGGCACGGCTTGATTCATGAGAATCCAGCAGCTAGTGCGCGCCAAAAAGATAGTAACACGATATAGGCTTTTCAACCCCCCAGTAAAACATGCTAATAAATGGATCAATAGCGATGTAAACCTACTGGGAACGGTGCGATGGATCGGTCACTCGTCAATTCGTCATGCCAATAAGGCTAAACTCCTTTAAGAAATACAAAATTATTACATGAAAATTCTTCCTTTGATACTCGCTCGCGGTGGAAGCAAGGAGCTGCCAAGAAAAAACGTTAGGCCGCTGTGCGGCAAACCGTTGATAGTGTGGACAATTGAGCAAGCGCTTAACAGCACTCGTATCGATCACGTAGTAGTGAGCACTGACGACGAAGAGATTGCGAATATTGCCCACAATTTTGGCGCAGAGGTTCCGTTCTCACGGCCCAAAGAACTTGCGAGAGATAACTCACCGTCAGTGGATGCCATTATGCACGCGCTTGAATGGTTTAAGGAGCATGGTAAACAGTTTGATGTGGTGATGCTTCTGGAGCCGACGCACCCGTTACGAAAAAAAAGTGACATTGATAGCGCGATTGAACTCTTTACTAAAAACATCGAGCAGGTAGATTCACTAGTGACCCTCGGTGAGGTTCCCTCTGCAGATCATCCAAACACTGTCAAGCGACTTGAAGACGGCTACGTGAAGCCATATGAGGCGACGAATCTAAATATCTACCAAAGGCAGCAGCTGCCTAAAGCATATTCCCCATACGGCGGTGTCTACTTATCTAAGGTCAAAGAAATGCGAGATCTACGAACGTTCTATCAAGAGAGGACGATTCCGTACCTCGTGGAAAGATGGCAAACGTATGATATTGACGACATCTACGACTTCGTATGTGTTGAGGCAGTAATGCGTTATCGGCTACGATCGACGTGACTTCGCGTTGCAATCTGAGAAATAGCAAACGTAACATGCAGCGGAAAATATCGGTGGGTCGAATGATAGTGTCGCTCGCGTCTTATATGCTGCACGAGGTTCTTGTGAGAACTTCAAGGAGTGTTTTTGTTAAGTTCGAAACGAGCGGCTGCAGGGAATGCGCATTTGAACAGGGTGGGCTATCGATGCAATCGGACTCCTATGACAAAATGAGCCTGTTACCGGCAAAAAGAAGCAATTAGGCGCATTCTAGCGCTGCTCTCGTAACCGATGGCCATGGTTTTTTATAGTCAATGAGGTTAAGCAGTATTAGGTTGGCGCAGCTAATGGCAACATCAGACGCTTTTTACTCCGACAAGGTCATACTGGTGACCGGTGGATGCGGTTCCATCGGGAGTCAGCTCGTCCGCGCGCTCCTCAAATTCAACCCGCGAGTTGTCCGGATTTTTGACAACAACGAAGCGGGCCTATATGAACTCGAAAACGATCTGCGATCTTCCAAAGCTCGAACATTCATCGGCGACATAAGAAATAGTAAGCGACTTGCACGAGCGCTTGAGAACGTTGACCTCGTATTCCACGCCGCTGCGTTAAAGCAGGTACCGTTATGTGAATATAATCCGTTTGAGGCGGTCGAGACGAACGTGATCGGCACGCAGAATGTCATTGATGCCGCGCTAGATGCGCAAATAGAAAAAATGATTCTGATCAGTACAGACAAAGCGGTGAACCCAAGAAATGTGATGGGCGCAACAAAACTGCTAGCTGAACGTCTGATGATATCCGCAAATGACTATAGGGGAAAAAGAAAGACCGCGTTTTCATGCGTGAGATTCGGCAACGTGCTCAACTCACGAGGATCTGTGGTCCCTCTATTTGCAAAACAGATCAGGGAGAATAACTGTATCACCATCACAGACGATGCGATGACACGATTCGTAATGAGCCATCAACAGGCAGTCGCCCTCATCTTAAAAGCGGCATTCCAAGCACAAGGCGGCGAAATCTTTGTCCTCAAGATGCCGTCATTCAGCCTCGTTGATCTTGCAAAGGCGGTGATTCAAGAAATAGCACCGCTATGCGGGACTGATCCGAAAGATGTAATGATTAAGCGCATCGGAAAGCGTGCCGGAGAAAAAATGTATGAGGAGTTGATGACAGAAGACGAAGCAGAATGTGCTACTGAAATGGACGGTCTGTATGTTATCGGCTCAACCAGTCCGAAAGCCGGAAAAAGCACTGGCCGGGAATATACATCGCTTTATAGTGAGCGCCTGTCGAGAGAACAGATCACGGCGCTCCTAAATGAGTGCTGCTTAAGTAGTGGCAACGTCCGATGAATACGGTCGGTCTTTTGCTAGCGACTTTCGTATCGAACCACAGCTGTGATGCTGTTGCCTATCGAGGATAGCACAGCAGCACGAACCTCAGGTGCTCTACGTATGAATATAGTTTGAACGCTGCGAATGGGTAGACTCAACGGCTAAACCAGATGAGCATCGAATCCGGCAGGTGAAGCCCTTTGCACACTGGCATGTTCTCGCTCGAATCATCCCGAGTGCCTAGGTTGGGTTAAGTATCAGGATGCAGATCTAATAAAATGCCATGAATTTTGGGCAGCATTCGGCTCGAAAAGCAAGAATTAGCGTAATCACGCGAGCGCACAACTCTGAAAAATTCATAAGAGATGCTATAGACAGTGCACTAGACCAAACTTTCTCGCGAGAGCTCTACGAGATTCTGGTGATCGACGACGGATCCGTGGACGATACGAGAGCAATTTTGAAAACCTACACGGATGCCGTAAGAGTCGTCGAAACAAAAAAATTGGGACCGGTCAAGGCGGCTAACTTGGGGGTCAGCCACGCAAAAGGCTATTACTTTGTCCTATTGGATTCGGACGACATACTAGATTCAAAAGCACTTGAGGAATTTCATAAGAAGATTGTACAGACGAGATCTGATTTTGTTTACAGTGACTATCTAGAGCGAGATGTTCAGACAGGAGAAGAATCGATAGTTTCTTTGAAAGATGATATCTTCAACTCTGTGGCGGGGGGGATACTTTTCAAACGCAAGCTCGTTTTAGGGCTTGGTGGTTATGACGAGTCCCTAATTTTCCCCGAGTATGACCTGCTTATCAGGCTCATTGGCGAAGGATGTAAACACGCGCACATCTCGAAGCCTCTCTTCACCTACGCTAGACACCAAGGAAGCTTAACCTCAGATAAGAAGCTTGTCAAGAGAGGGTTGGACCAGCTGCACAGCAAATACGGAAAAAAAGTGAATATCAGGCCTTATTGATAAAGCAGCATGAATGATCAAGAAGCGTTGCACGAAGAGCCGAGATTTGATGAAAAAGGTATGACGCAATGGTATTGGCGCGTACTCCACCCAGAGAATCTTACGCTCGGCAGGTATACTCAGATAGGATCATTTACCACTATTGACGCGCTTTGTGAAGTTGAGATTGAAGACTACGTTTTGATAGGATTCGGGTGCGCTATACTGAGCTACTCGTCAATAGATGAAAGATGCGGAAAAGTGAAGCTTGAAAAGTGTAGCAGGATTGGCAGTAACTCAACTATTATGCCCGGAATAACAATCAGCAAAAACTCTATTGTAGGTGCAAATAGCTTCGTTAATCGGGACGTCCCTCCCAACCAAATATGGGTTGGGACCCCTGCGAGGTTTTTAAAGAAAATCGCGAAAAACGACGAAAACAGGACCGACAGTCAAAAAAAAAGTGATAAGTCGTTTTGAGGTATTCGCTGCATAATCGCTTACGAGGGTCGCATGCGGAGGTTTAATGCAAAAATGGCTGGAAGCCTACGGCAAAACAATCTGCGTTCAATGCAATTTCACTTATCCTAACCTTCCCTCAGAATAACGACGACGGGACTATTGGCTGTTGCTTGCTGTGTCGAATTCAGATGTCTTTCCACGCGATGCTCTCGCCTTCGGCTATCGTTCGCTTTGCGGCTCGGCCAATGACAAGAAAGGCAAATCTTGGCGCAATTCCGTCTGCCGGTCGGACGATCTCAATGCTGTCGGTGGTAATAATCGACCCTTTCTGAATCTCAGTTTTTGCGGAGACGCTCCGCCGAGCAAACTTCTTGACCTCTAGTTCGGCAGTCGTCGCGGTCTTATAGCCGTTTCCCTGTGAGCTTTCCACAAGTCTGAGGTCTTGAATCATCTCTGCGAAGTCGCTCGGGCCGAGAGAGAGCTTATGATCAGGCCCTGCGCGATTTGGGTCTAAGGTAAGGTGTTTTTCGATTAGATTTGCGCCCATCGCCACAGCGGCAACGGAAGCGATCGACCGCAATGTATGGTCAGAAAAACCTATGGGCACGCCGAATGCAGTTTTTAGCGTTTGAATAGCGCGCAGATTAAGCTCAGAAAATGTAGGGGGGTAAGCAGAGACGCAGTGGAGAAGCGCCACCTCGCGGTTTCCAGTATCGTAGATCTGGCGTAATGCTTCGTCGATTTCACCTACCGTTGCCATTCCCGTCGATAGGATCATTGGCTTGCGTTTTGCCGCCACATACCGTAGGAGTGACCAATACGTAAGGTCGCCCGATGCGATCTTGTATGAGGGCGCTTCGATCATTTCCAAAATGTCCGCGCTCTTGTTGCCGAAGACGCTCGCCATGAAAG
>Ga0209777_10004404_pt1 | contig 16682 bp, 14 predicted proteins | sample FrelakmetHBP12HB_FD_187147 | JGI IMG/M metagenome (GOLD analysis project Ga0209777, IMG submission 187147) | Freshwater lake sediment microbial communities from the University of Notre Dame, USA, for methane emissions studies -HBP12 HB (SPAdes)... | ecosystem: Environmental > Aquatic >...
CCCCTCGCATACGCGGCATGGGCCGCATCCGAGCCGTCTCCCCCGAGCGGCGGATAATCCTTCAGGTTACACGGTGCCGTGACAAAGATGACCGGAATCCCGCCTGCGCGGCCCAGCCTGGCCATCTCTCGGAGCGAAAATGCAAAATGCTCCTCCGTGAGCTTCTTCTGTTTATCATCGCGCGGCACGTAATCCCAACTGACATTCTCCCCAAGAAGCGCCTTTTGCGGATCGGGTTTCCTGATGAGCGCATGTCGCAAAACGTTGAACAGGTAAAGTCGCCCCAACGCGGTTCTCAACGCTCTGAGGGTCGGGTTCACGGCCAGAGGCTCCGCATAAACGCGCTTCTCGAGAAATTCGTTATGGCCGGTCATTACCACAATGGCGTCCGGCTCGTATGCGATCACCTCCCGGAACACCCTGAGCACCCTGTAGCTGGCATAAGCGATGCCGCCTGAATTGATCACCTGCCAGGATGGCGAGTTTTCGTTAAGCCCCTTTTGGAGAAGAGCGGGCCATGCGCCCGCCTGGGTATATGGATAGCCGAAGACATCGGAGCCGCCCAGGCAGATAATGCGCCGCGTCCTCGCCGGCTTCTGCGCCTCGAACCGCTCGTACCGGAACAATCGCTTCTTGTCGGCCCGCGTCTCCAGCCAATCCCCAACCCGCTCATACACCGAAACATCCCCCGAAATGTCCATGTACGGGTCTTCAGAAGGCGCGCCCCACCCCACCAGCCGCAAAATTCCCTCCCCAAGTCCCAAAAAACCCAGCGCCAGGAGAACGGACAAGACCGAAATTCTGAGGCGTTTCATCATCACCATAAAAAAGGATTATCGAAGTATCAATACCACTTGACAAACGCATTGGGGATGATATAATGGCAATAGAGGTTGGGAAATGTCTTGTCTATCCGAACATATCAACCTGATTCCTGCCTATCAAATCGCTTGGGCATGGCGCCGCTGGTGAGCGCCTAAGAACCTTTATTTCCGCGCACAGTGAGTCCGACGGGACGGGAGCATAGCGCTCCGAGGCCCGCCGGATTTTTAATTTGACGACACTAGTCGTTGACCATGCTCCGTCCCGGAGCGGCGGCTTGAGAAGCGCCCCCGTGACGTTCATCTGGAAACCGGAGAGAAAATCATGACGAGAAAAGATATAACCCCGACGCGGGATGAATTTGAGGCCCTCTCGAAAAAGGGCAATCGTATACCGGTGTATTGCGAAATACTCGGAGACCTTGAAACGCCGCTCTCGGCCTTCATGAAGGTAGCGGGCGGAGATTCTTATGCCTTCCTGCTGGAAAGTGTCGAGGGGGGAGAGAGATGGGCAAGATATTCCTTCATTGGCATGGACCCCGCCCTGACCTTTCGCTCCAAAGGCAGGACGGCAGAGATCATTCAGGACGGGAGGCTGAGCCGCCTGAGTGTTGGAAGAGACCCCCTCGAGATTGTTGAGGAGTTAATGAAAGACGAGCGCCCTGTGGAGGTCGAGGGGTTGCCGCGGTTTTGCGGCGGCATGGTGGGCGGTCTGGCTTACGATTGCGTGCGGTTTTTCGAGCGTCTGCCGGAGCGGGCGGCGGACGAACTGGGCTGCTTTGACGCTTCTTTCATGGCTCCCCGCCTCCTGCTGGCCTTCGATAACGTCCGGCACACCATCAAGGTGATGGCGCCCACCAGAGTGAACGGCAGGGGCGAAGCGGGAGCGGCCTATGACGAAGCCGTTGCCCGCATTGACGCCGCCGTCGCCCGCCTCCGCAACTCCCCGGCCCATTATGGCCCGCCGGACATGGCGGCAGGCCCGGCGCCCTCCGCGCAGGACTTTGTGAGCAATTTCACACAAGATGAATATCACCGGGTGGTTGAGAAATGCCTGGAATACATTCGCGCGGGGGACATCATACAGGTGGTGCCGAGCCAGAGGTTCCGCTGCGCCGCCTCGGTGGATTCCCTCGACTTCTATCGCGCGCTCAGGCACGTGAATCCCAGCCCTTACATGTTCTACCTCAAACTCGGTCCCGAAACTCTTGTCGGCTCCAGCCCGGAGGTCATGGTGCGCGTCGAGAACCGCATCGCCACTCTCCGCCCCATAGCAGGCACCCGAAAACGGGGCGCCACCCCGGAGGAAGACAAGCGGCTCGAAGATGACCTGCAAAAAGACCCGAAGGAGCGGGCCGAACACGTCATGCTGGTTGACCTCGGCCGAAACGACCTCGGCCGCATTTCGGAGACCGGCACGGTGAAAGTGGACGACCTTATGACCGTCGAGAGGTACAGCCACGTCATGCACCTGGTTTCTTCGGTCACGGGCCGCCTCATGGAGGGTAAAAACGCCTATGACGCCGTGAGAGCGTCGTTCCCGGCGGGAACTCTCACCGGCGCGCCGAAGATTCGCGCGATGGAGATCATCGAGGAGGTCGAGCCGAGCAGGAGAGGTTTTTACGGCGGCTCGGTCGGCTACTTCGGTTACGACGGCAACATGGACATGTGCATAACCATCCGCACCGCCCTTCTCCGCGACGGAGTGCTCAACATCCAGGCAGGGGGCGGCGTGGTCGCGGATTCCGACCCCGAATTCGAATATCAGGAAACCCTCAACAAGGCCCGCGGCCTCATGCGCGCCGTCGAAATGGCGCGAACCGGCCTCGCGCCGGGGAGGTCATCGCCATGATTCTAATGATTGATAATTACGATTCGTTCACCTTCAATCTCGTCCAATACCTGCGAATGCTGGGGGAGAAGGTCGAGGTGAGGCGGAACGACGAGATAGGACTTGATGAAATCGAGGCGATGCGGCCGGACAAGCTGGTGCTCAGCCCCGGCCCGTGCACACCGGCGGAAGCGGGCATCTGCATCGAGGCCATAAGGCGCTTCGCGGGGAAAATGCCCATCCTTGGCGTCTGCCTCGGCCATCAGGCGATCGGCGCGGCCTTCGGCGGAAGGATCGTCCGCGCCTACCGCCTTATGCACGGCAAGACCAGCCCCATCCTGCACGATTCTAAAACTATATACTCCGGGCTTGAGTCCCCCTTCGAAGCGGGGCGATACCATTCCCTTCTCATCGAGGAAGCTTCCCTGCCGGACTGCCTTGAAATCAGCGCACGCACGCCGGAGAGCGAAATCATGGGCGTGAGACACAAAAACTTCGCGGTCGAGGGCATCCAGTTTCATCCGGAATCCATCCTGACCCCGGTCGGCATGGACCTGCTCCGGAATTTCGTAAAGATCAACGGTAAAATCGCCATGGCGGCCGGACGGTCGCTCGAGCGGAAAATCTGAACGGGGGTGAAAATTATGATAGCGCAAGCAATACGTAAGGTAGTTGACGGAAACCATCTCAGCGAGGAGGAAATGATAGGCGCATTCGAGGCGATCATGAGCGGGGAGGCGACGGGGGCGCAGATCGGTTGCTTCCTGACCGCGCTGCGCCTGAAGGGCGAGACGGAGGAGGAGATAACGGGGGCGGCGAAGGTCATGCGCGCGAAAGCCTCGAGAGTGGACGGCGGCGCCGACGCGGTGGACACCTGCGGGACCGGCGGTGACGGCTCGGGGACGTTCAACATCTCGACCGCGGCCGCGCTCATCGCGGCGGGGGCCGGGATAAAGGTCGCAAAGCATGGGAACCGCGCCGCATCGAGCAAATGCGGCAGCGCGGACGTCCTCTCATCCCTCGGCGTCAAGGTTGATCTGGAGCCGGAAAAGGTTTGCCGCTGCCTGAGGGAGGCCGGGATCGGATTCATGTTTGCGCCAAGGATGCACGCGGCCATGAAGCACGCCATCGGCCCGCGGCGCGAAATCGGCATTCGCACCGTCTTCAACATCCTCGGCCCTCTCACCAACCCCGCGGGCGCTCCCTATCAGGTCATGGGCGTCTTCAGCCCCCACCTCACAAATCAGCTTGCGCGCGTCCTGAAAAGGCTCGGCAGCCGCCGCGCCGTGGTGGTTCATGGCTCGGACGGCCTGGATGAAATAACACTCACAGGCCCGACGCGCGTTACGGAGATCGGCGAAGATGGTGTGAAGGATTACGAAATACATCCATCCCAATTCGGGCTTTCAACTTGCGATAAGAATGATCTGCTGGGCGGCGATGTCGAGAGGAACGCCGCCATAATCCGTGAAATACTGGACGGCGCAAAAGGCCCGAAACGAGACGTCGCCATCATCAACGCCGCCGCCGCCCTTATGATGGCGGGCCAGGCAAAGAATATGGCCGAAGGGATAGAGATGGCCGCCTCAAGCCTTGACGGTGGCCACGCGAAAAAGGCGCTCGAAAAGCTCATCGCCGTTTCCAATGCGTAATAATCTCATGGGCGCACAGCGCGAAATATGTGGCACGGCTGGCTTGTTCAGCCGTGTCCGCTGGCACGGCTTGCAAGTAAGCCGTGGCGCACTTGTCTCTAAAAATGGCGCGTAAAAAATATATTGCGTTATGTGTAGAATGAAAAAAGGTAACAATATGGACAATTTTCTGGACAGGATACTGGCGTGCAAGCGGGAGGAGGTTGCGGCGGCCCGTAAAAAGCTTCCGCCGCTCGAGCTTATCAGCCGCGCCATGGACACACCCAAGCCACGCGGCTTCATTAAGTCGCTCGCCGGAGGTCCCGCCCCGCGCATCATCGCGGAAATAAAGCGGAAAAGCCCCAGCAGAGGCGACATTGCCCCCGGCCTCGATGCCGCCGAAGCTGCGCGAGCTTACGAGCGCGCGGGCGCGGCCGCCATTTCCGTGCTGACCGACAGGGCGAATTTCGGTGGAAGCCTTGCCGACCTCGCGGCGGCCCGCAAGGCCGTATCGTTGCCGCTTCTCAGAAAGGATTTTATCGTTGACCCCTATCAGGTCTGGGAAGCACGACTGCACGGCGCAGACGCGGCGCTGCTCATAGTTGCGGCGCTGTCCGACGAGGCTCTTAAAGAGTGCATGTCGGCGGCAAAGGACGCGGGGCTGGACGCGCTCGTCGAGGCTCATACGGAAATCGAGCTGAAACGCGCCCTGAGCGCCAGGGCAAAGCTCATCGGCCTCAACAGCCGCGACCTGCGGACATTCAGCGTTGATCGCGCCCTTGCGATGCGGCTCAGGCCGCTGATCCCCGAAAACAGGCCCGTGGTCGTCGAGAGCGGCATCAAGCGCCGCGCCGACATCGAGGAGTATATGTCAGTGGGTTACAAAATCTTCCTGATCGGCGAAGCGATTGCGGGCGCGCCGGACATCGGGGCGGCGCTCGGGGAACTGCTGGGGAAATCCCCCGCGCGGGGCGGAAAAAAGATCGGTAAGGCGGTGATTCATGCCACTAACTGAAACGGGAAAATTCGGCGTATACGGCGGGCGGTACGCCGCGGAAACCCTTATGCCCGCACTGCTGGAGCTTGAAGAAGCTTGGAAGCGCTGGTGGCCGGACGAAGGCTATCGTAATGAATTTAACTATTATCTGAAGGAGTACGTCGGGAGGCCGACGCCGCTCTCGTTTTGCCCGAGGCTCACGGAGGAGGCGGGCGGGGCGAAGATATATCTCAAGCGCGAAGACCTGTGCCACACCGGCGCCCACAAGGTAAACAACACGCTCGGCCAGGCGCTTCTTGCGAAGCGTATGGGCAAGGCGCGACTCATCGCGGAGACCGGCGCGGGGCAACATGGCGTCGCCACGGCGACCATGGCCGCGAAATTCGGCTTCGAGTGCGAGGTGTTCATGGGCACGGAGGACATCGCGCGGCAGAGGCTGAACGTCTTCCGCATGAAACTGCTCGGCGCCTCCGTCCGGCCCGTCGAGTCTGGCTCGAGAACGCTCAAAGACGCGCTGAACGAGGCGCTGCGCAACTGGATCGCAACCGTCGAGAACACCCATTACCTCATCGGCACAGTCGCCGGGCCGCACCCGTACCCGACGCTCGTGAGAGACCTCCAATCCGTTATCGGCATCGAGGCGAGAGCACAGATGCTCGCCTCCGAAAAGCGCCTGCCGGACGCCATCGTCGCCTGCGTCGGCGGCGGCTCGAACGCCATGGGCATATTTCATCCGTTTGTAAATGACGCGAGTGTGAAATTGATCGGCGTCGAGGCTGCGGGGAAGGGCATCGAGACGGGGAAGCATGCTGCGCCGCTCTCCGCCGGTAGCGTTGGCGTGCTGCACGGGCAGAAGAGCTATCTCCTCCAGGACGATCGCGGGCAGATCACCGAGGCGCATTCGATCAGCGCGGGACTCGATTACCCCGGCGTAGGGCCGGAACACGCATATTTCAAGGACACTGGCCGCGCTCAGTACGTCGCCGTCACTGACGAGGAAGCGCTTGCGGCGCTCACGAAGCTCGCCTCCGTGGAGGGCATCATCTGCGCCCTCGAAAGCGCTCACGCCATGGCCTACGCCATGAAACTCGCCCGAAATATGTCAAAAGATCAAATTATTCTCATAAATCTTTCGGGGCGCGGCGACAAAGATATGGAAACTGTCATGAAGATTTTGGATTTGTGATTTTGGATTTTGGATTGAAAGAAGAATTCCAAAATCTAAAATTAAGGAGGTTTTGTTTTGAGCCGAATCAGTCCGATGTTCGATGCCTTGAAAGAGGAAGGAAGGGCGGCGTTTATTCCGTACATAACCGCCGGAGACCCGTCGCTCGACCAGACCGAGGCCGCACTCGATGCGCTCGTCGAGGCGGGCGCCGACCTGATCGAGCTGGGCATTCCGTTCACCGACCCCATGGCGGACGGGCCGACGATTCAGGCCGCCTCGCAGCGGGCGCTTAAAAACAACATCCGCATCGAGGACATCCTTCACGTCGTGTCTAAATTCAGAAAAAACCATGACACTCCGCTGATTCTCTTCGGCTATTACAACCCCATCTTTGTCTACGGAGAGCGGCGATTGGTGAAGGACGCGAAAGCGGCGGGTGCGGACGGCTTCCTGTGCGTTGACCTCCCTCCCGACGAGGGCGAAGAGTTGCGTTATCTGGCTAACAAAGAAGACATGGACGTGATTTATCTTCTCGCGCCCACGTCAACGCCGGAGCGCAGAAAGTTCATTGCCGAAAGGGCTTCGGGGTTTATCTATTATGTCTCGGTCACGGGCGTTACCGGCGCGCGGGCCGACGTGCGCAAGGACATAGGCCGCCACGTCGCGGAAATCCGCAAGGTGAGCGACTTGCCGATCGCCGTGGGATTCGGAATTTCCACGCCCGAGCACGTGCGCGAGGTGGCGGGTATCGCGGACGGCGTGGTGGTCGGGTCGGCGATTGTCAAGGTGATGGAAACGGTCGGCGACACGCCCGAGCTAGCCGCCGAAGTGGCCAAGTTCGCCAGATACCTTCGAGCCGGAATAAAAGTAGGATAGTTCATACTTTGATGGGCGCTGCAAGAAGCGGGTTGCGCTTGTTTTCCCATCCTTGTTTTTTGCTTTTTTTCAATTGATAATCAGATAGTGGGTTTTGGGGCCATGAAAAAAGCGGCTGATAACTGGAAGCTTGCGCCTGAAAATTTTCTCCCCTCCGGCAAGTCCCGCGAGATGAATCTCCGGCCCATTGGCATTATCCGAACCCCATTTCAAAAGCCCGACGAATGCCCGGCGCAGGGCGCTTTCAGCGAGGTGGAAGGCGCTGCCATTGTGGAGCCACAATATGCGGAGGGGCTGGACGATCTGGAAGGATTCTCCCACGCGTGGCTGCTGTATTGGTTCCATCGCTCCGGGCCGTTCAAGTTGAAGGTCAGGCCCATGCTGGACAAGACGCCGCGTGGGTTGTTTGCAAGCCGCGCGCCGATAAGGCCGAACCCCATCGGGATAACGGCCATACGGATTGTTGAGATCGTCAGGTCGCGGCAGGCGCCCATCCAGATACACTTCGAAGGCGCGGATATGCTCGATGGCACGCCGCTTCTGGATATAAAACCTTATGTCCCGGCGTTTGATGGGAGAGATGATGTGCGTGTGGGGTGGCTTGAGAAACCTTTGAAGCAAAAGGGCGTTAAGAAAAAATTCGGACAGAAGAAATAGTGGATAGTAAGATATGTTACTATTATGCACAACACAATAAGTAGTTGGGCATGCCTTTTACTGTCTACTGTCCACTTTCTTCTTTTGAGGAAGATATATGGTCTGGCGCGAGGATGAGCAGCGGGTAAGCATAGAGGAGGCCGTTGGGTACATACAAAACGGCATGAGGGTGGTGATCGGTCCGGGCTGTGGGGAGCCGCGCGCTCTGCTTATGGAGCTAAAGCGCCAGGCCGAGCGGTTCGACCGCCTCGAGGTGGTGGGGGGCATTGCATGCGACGGCCTGCCGATACTCGATCCGGGGTTGGAGCGGCATTTCCATTTCATAACATGGCACGTGACGTCGGGTTCCAGGAAGGCGGTGGCGGAGGGTCGGGCATCTTACTTGCCGCTCCGCTATTCGGAAGTGGTCCCGACGCTGATGCCGGGCGGGCCGCTGAGGGCCGACGTTATAATGTGCGTAGTCAGCCCGATGGACTCCTCCGGTTTTGTGAGTCTTGGGCCGAGCGTGAGCTACATGAAGCCCTTGATGGATTCCGTCCCGTTGATTATCGCCGAGCAGAATCCTCGGGTGCCTTGGACACTTGGCGAGAGCATTGTGGAACGTCAATTGATTAACGCGCTGGTGTACAGCGAGGGTGCGCTGGCCGAGTATCCCGCGCCCGCTGTATCGCAGGTCGAGCGGGCGATTGCGCGATATGTGGGGGAACTTATTCCCGACGGCGCAACGTTGCAGATAGGAGTCGGCTCGATCCCCGAAGCGATACTCGATGTGCTGCCGGAACGGCGCGACCTCGCGGCGCATTCGATAATTACCGACCACATGATCCCGCTGTTCGAGCGCGGCGTCATCACAGCGCGCCGCAAAAACATCAGGCCGGGCCGTTGCGACGTGGGAGAGCTGATGGGCACGGAAAAACTCATGCGGTTCGCGGATCGCAATCCCCTCATCAATATGATGCCCGCGACGGAGACGCACGACCCGCGCAAGATAGCGCTACTGGACAACTTCATCGCAATTAACTCCGCCCTCCAGATAGACCTCAGCGGCCAGGTGAATTCCGAGGGGTTCGGGGAGCGGGTGTTTGCCGCGGTCGGCGGGCAGCCGGATTTCGTGCTCGGCAGCCAGTGGTCAAGGGGCGGGAAGAGCATCTTCGCCCTGCCCAGCGCCAGCAAGCCGGGAGGTAGCAGGAGCCGCATTGTGGCCCGGTTCGAGCCGGGCACCCCCGTGAGCACGCCGCGCCATATGGTCGAGTACGTCGTCACCGAATACGGCATCGCCGCGCTTAAGGGACAGTCAATCAAAAAACGCGCCCGCGCGCTTATTAACATCGCCCACCCGATTTTCCGCGAGGAATTGGAAAAAAGCCTGGCGCACCCATATATGGCGTAATAAATTTTTTCGAATAATTTGAAAGAAAGCACCCCTCATCCCCGCCCTCTCCCACCAGGAGAGGAGCAGGGGGTGAGGGGTGTGCGTATCTACTTAGTTACGTTGTGCACAGATTGATAGAATTGCCCGCTTGGAAGCTTTTCAAAAAAGTGATAGCATGAGAGCGGAACTGAACTTTAAAAGCATTTCCCGAAAGGAGACGTATGAAGCGCAATTTACCCGGATGGGCAAAAAAGATAGTGTTGGCGCTTGCCGAGGTGGTGATGCCTCGTAGCGACAAGCTGGATGTTGACCTTCGCGAATACGTGACCGACTTTTTAGACCGCTACTTGGGTTTTCTGCCGTTTCACCTGAGAGTGGGGTTTCCGCTGGGCCTTCTGCTGCTGGAATTCGGGCCGGTCATTTACATGAGAAAGCTGCGCCGTTTCTCGAGAATGTCCCTTGAGGACAGGAAGAAGTACGTCGCGGGCTGGGCCGACTCGAAAAGCATGGCGCGTCACGATCTGCTGAAGGGCGTCAAAGCGCTGGTCATGGTGGCGTTTTATTCTCACCCGAAAGTCATGGAGATTATCGGATACGACATCGAGCCGCATATTGCCGCGGCCATGTCAAGGGGGTATTAGAGATGGCGGGACAGATATTCAACGGCGTGGATATTCCGAAGAATTCGAGCATATCCGCGGATGTTTGCATAATTGGGTCGGGCGCCGGGGGCGGTTGTGCGGCGGCGGAATTGGCGGAGGGCGGCTTGGACGTGGTGGTGTTGGAAGAGGGTGGGTATTACACCTCCGACACCTTCACCCGCGACCCCCTGACCATGCTGCCCCGCCTCTATCGGGACGGAGGCGCCAACATGATAATGGGATCGCCCTCCATCGCCTTCAGCGAGGGTCGCTGCGTGGGCGGTTCAACCGTCATCAATGGCGGCATGTGCTGGCGCACGCCCGAGAGAGTGCTTCAGCGCTGGCGCCTGGAATTTGGCCTCCAGGATATGACCATGCAGAAGATGGAGCCGTATTTTCAGAAGGTGGAGGAGCGCATCAACGTCGCGTTCCAGCACCCCGACACGATATCAAAAGGGGAGCGGCGCTATTATGATGCCGCGCGCTCCATGGGCTATTTCGTCAACCCCAACCGGCGCAACCAGAAAAATTGTTGCGGCTCCAACGTCTGCATCTTCGGCTGCCCCGGAGACCGCAAGCAGTCCACCCTCGTCAGCTACATCCCGCGCGCCGTTAAGGCCGGCGCAAGGGTTTACGCCGATTGCCGCGCCGTCAAGATCAGGATAAAGAACGGCCGGGCCACAGGCGTCGCCGTCAATATCCTCGATCGCGAGACCCATAAGAAGATCGGGAAACTCGAGGTCAAATCGAAGCTCCTCCTGCTCGCATGCGGAGCGCTCCAGACGCCAGTCCTGCTGCTCAAGAATAAACTCGCCAATTCAACGAAGCAGGTCGGGAAAAACTTCCTGTGTCATCCGAACACAAAGGCCATCGGTATGTTCGACGAGCCGATGTATTACTGGCGCGGCGTCCATCAGGGGCATCAGATTCACGAGTTCCTGGATGAAGGCATCCTGCTCGCCATGGCGGGCGTGCATCCCGCTATGATTGCCATGACTTTGCCGGAGTACGGCAATGACAGCCTCAGGATGATGGAGCAATTTAACAACATGGTGGTCACCGGCACCCTGGTGGACGACACCACCACGGGGCGGGTATGGCCGGGGCCGGGCGGCGTTGCCCTGATGTTCTACCAGATAGATAAAGAGGAGACTCGAAGGCTGATCCGCGCCGTGGCGCTGCTTTGTGAAATACTTTTCACCGCAGGCGCCCGCTCGGTCCTCCTGCCCTTTGCGCACCTCAAAGAGATCAAAAGCATGGACGAAATAATAAAAATCTACGATACGCCCATCAAGCCGTCCGAGATCGAGTTGATGACCGTCCACGCAATGGGGACCACCCGCATGGGCGCGAACCCGAAACTATACGTCGTCGGGCCGTGGTGCGAAACAAACGACGTGAAAAACCTCTTCATCGTTGACGGGGGTATTATCCCCACGTCCATAGGCGTGAACCCGCAGGAGACCATAATGGCGCTGAGCACACGCACCTGCCAGCACATACTTGAAAACCGGTCGAAGTACTTGAACGTCTAGAATTTTAGATTTTGGATTTTGGATTTGATATTTTGGAATCCTTCTTTCAATCCAAAATCCAAAATCAGAGTTAAGGGCATGAGTCTCCGGGATTTGCATAAATTCAGCATATCCGGCGGTGATTTCAGTGATACACCGTTTGCTTGTGTATTGGGGCTTGCGAGGTTCCGCCAGATCACCGGCACCCTCGATGTGGAACGGGAAAAGGTGAAAAAAATCATCTATTTCCTCAACGGATTGCCCGTCTATTGCCAATCGGACGTCCCGGGGGAATCCCTGCGGCAGGCGCTTTTCAAGGCAGGCGCCATAGATCGCGCAAAAGTCGAAGAGATCGAGCGGGCCATGACGGCGGACAATGTCGAAGAAGATCGGGCGATGCTGATGATGGGAATCCTAGATGATTCGACCCGCTATTCGCATCTTCAGGCTTTGGCGAAAAAAAGAATACTTTCTGTATTCCAATGGGGCAGCGGCAGGTATCGCTTCATTCCCGGAGAAAAATTCCTCGAGATAATTGACCTGTTCGACATAGACCCGCTCGACCTGGTTCATGAGGGGGTCTCCACCTACCAGGGCGCAAACGTCGCGCATGAAATACAGGAAATCTCGTACATGGAGGTCAAGACAGTCGGTGATCTGTCGGAAATTGAGCCTTTCCTCGTTCGTTACCACCCGGACGCGAACATGCAGCCGCTGATGAACGGCTCCGTCAAAGTGTTTCAGGCCCTTCCTTCTATCAACAGGGATATAAATTACGCCCTTCCGCTGATGTATGTGCTGATAATCACAGGCTATCTGTCGCTGGACGGTCATCAACCTGGAGATAACGCACCGGATGTCGAGGAAGCCGCTGCCGATATCGCCGAAGAAGAAGGAGAGGACAAGGAAGAGGAGTTCGATCATGCGCCGGAGCTGGCGCCGCCGGGGACAACCACGTACCGCATGACAAAATCCGTGAAGGAGGAGGTCATGCCAAGGGCGAAATCCTCTACCCACCCCCCGGCGCCATCCGCAAAACAAACACACACTCCGCCAACACCGCCTAAAGCCGCGCCAAAGGCCCCCGTGCCCCCTCCAAGTTTCCGGAAAAAGGTTTTAAAAGCTTACAACGGCTCCGTTCCACCATCCCAAGCTTATAAAAGTATAAGGCCCTCAATTCAGACGCAGGGCGCTCAAAAAAGGCCCGTGGATCAAGACCTCCTTAGAAGATTCGAAAAGATGCGCGACATGGCGAAAGGCGGCGACTATGATTATTACGATCTGCTCGGAGTAACGATTGAAACAGACAGGGCGGATATAAAAAAACAATATTTTCAGAAAAATCAGCAGTTCCACATGGATAGGGCAAGGTCGCTGGGTCCCGAGGGCGAAATTATGTCCCAGGAGATCACCAACGCCCTCCAGAACGCCTATCAAACGCTCCTCGATCCATCCAAGAGACATGAATATGAGACGGCCCTTTTCAAGAAAGAGCAGGAGAAGGCATGGAGCATGCAATTGCGGCAGGAACTTTCGAAAAAACAATTCAGGCGCGGAAAATGGTACCTCACCCAGAAAAGCCCCGCCCTCGCCTTCTCCTTTTTCGATAGCTCCGTCAAACTGGACCCCGACCAGGCGCAATATTACGCCTTCCTCGGATGGGCGCAATACGCATCCGACAAATCAAAAACAGGCGAAGCATTAGCCTTCCTGAAAACCGCGACAGGAATAAATCCCCGCCTCCCTGAAGCTCTGCTCTTCCTCGGCTGGATACTCAAAGAGACTGGCAACGAAGAGGAGGCTCTTAAATGTTTCGACAAGGCGGTGAACGCCGACCCGTCGAACAAATGGGCCAAAGCCGAGCTTGAAAGAGGAAACGCGACCAAACAGAAATCCGAAGGCATTTTCAGTCGCCTCTTTAAAAAATAATGATGTTAAATGGGGCACTGAAATGATAGTTATTAAATTCATAATTCGTAATTCGTAATTCACAATTCCCAAAGGGAGCGCATTATGGCCGGAGATAAGGCAATAATCACCGCCGCCCTTGCAGGTGGCGCGACAACCAAGGAACAAAACCCCGCCGTCCCTTACAAACCTGAGGAATACGCGGAGGAGGCCCGCAAGTGCTACGAAAGCGGCTGCTCTATTGTTCACGTGCACGCCAAGGACCCCGATACGGGACGGGGCACGCCGGACATGGAGCGCATCAGGCCAGTGTTTCAGGCCATTCGGGATGCGGCGCCCAGGCTTATTATAAACCTTTCATCCGCCATCGCCGCGGGCACTCCACCCGAAAAACGCCTGACTCCCATCATGGAGCTCAAACCGGAAATGGCCAGCCTCAACACCAACACCATGAACTTCGCGCTCGCCGACCATAAAACCGGGAAAATCTTCCGGGAGGTGATCTTCGACAACAAATTCGAGATGATCGCGGAGTTTGCTAAAAAAATGAAAGAAACAGGAACCAAACCGGAACTCGAAGCCTACGACACCAGCGGCATATACAACACCCTTCTACTCCGGCGCCGCGGAGACCTCTTCGAGGAACCCATGCACTGGCAGTTCGTTTTCGGGGTGCTCGGAGGCACTCAATATCACCCATTGACCTTGAGCCTGATGAGGTCGCTGATCCCCGAAGGGCACACCTGGTCCACCTGCGGCATCGGCCCGAACCAGGTCCCCGCGCTGATGACCGCGGTGAACATGGGCGGCCACCTGCGCGTCGGGCTTGAGGACAGTGTTCGCGTGCCGAGTGGGGAACTCGCAAAGGGCAATTGGGAGCAGGTCGAGATGGCTGTGCAGATCGCCAAACTAGCCGGGCGGCCCGTCGCCTCGCCAGACGAAACGAGGGAACTGCTGCGTCTCAAGCCAAGAAAATAACCGCTTAGCGACAATAGCGAGCATGAGGTTTACAATCTGAGCGAAAATTAGGAAGAAGCGCATTTTTCGCAAATTGCTAATGAAAGGCCAAAGTGTTGCGGGAAAAACTATCCAAGATGGCAAATAAGATAATCTGCGGCGACGCAGCTGAGACTTTGAGCAAGCTGCCGGAAGAGTCCATCCATCTCGTTGTCACCAGTCCTCCTTACTGGAATCTGGTGGACTACGGTGTTGAGGGCCAGATTGGTCAGTCGAATTATGAAACTTATATCGAGGATCTCCTCAAAGTCTGGATCGAGGTTGAGCGAGTGCTTATTCCAAACGGCAAGCTTTGCATAAATACCCCGATTGTTCCTATCCCCAAAAAAGACTACAACCACTCCCACACCAGACACCTGAAAAACATCAATAACGATATTGAATTTTCCATCCTTCACAGTGGCAGATGTCTTATGGAAAGGTACAGTCTTTTTATATGGCAAAAGCAGACGAGCGTGAAGATGTTCGGCTCATATCCTTACCCGCCGAATATTTATGAAGACAACACGATCGAGTTCATCAATGTTTACGTGAAGCCCGGCAGGCCGCGCAAACTCCCGAAGGCGGTCAAAGAGGCCAGCCGGTTGACTCAGGAAGAATGGCTCAACCTTACCATGCAGGTCTGGCCGATCTACCCAGAGGATGTCTCGCGCACCGGAGGGCATCCTGCGCCATTTCCCGTTGTTTTACCACAGAGACTGATAAAAATGTATTCTTTCAAGGCGGTTCGCGATGATGATTTTGATGGCGATATAGTCCTTGATCCGTTTAACGGCACTGGAGCGACCTGCGTTGCCGCAAAGCAAACAGGGCGCCGTCATATCGGAGTGGATTTGAATCAAGACTATTGCCAATTTGCCAGGCACAGATTGGATCCTGTGATAGAAGCAAAGCCCAACATCATTATTCCAAAGATCAGGCTCAAGAACACAACCAATGTGTCAGTACAACGGGATATTTTCTCTGAACTATAATATGGGCTATATTTTTGAATATATCGTATTATAGCTAAAGGAAAAACCCGCCAGCCACACTGCAAAATATGCCAGTTGAGACAAAGCTGAATTTTTGGGTTCAACCCGGCGCGAAGAGGAGCGAGGTTATGGGTGAGGTGGAGGGAGCCATCAGGGTGAGGATTGCCGCGCCTCCGGTCGAGGGGAAAGCCAATAAAGAACTGATCGCCTTCATCTCCCGAAAGCTTGCGCTCAAAAAAAGCGCCGTAACGATCGAATCCGGCGCCTCGAGCCGCCGAAAGACCGTCCGAATAGAGGGGATCGGCGCCGAAGAGGCCCGGAAGGCTCTTTTAAGAAAAGATTGATGAAAATCGCCGCCCACCTCGTTCTCTTTTTTCTTCTTTCCGTTGGTCCTGGAGGAGGAACCGTCGGCTCCGAATATTTCACCGTTCGCTATGGTCCCGGCGAGGAAGGGCTGGCAAGGGCGGTTCTTAGCGCCGCCATGAAGGCGCGATCACATATTGAAGCAGAACTTGGCATCGCGAGCGATGGCCATGTCATGGTTCTTTTAGCGCCCGGCGGCAAGGATGGTTTCCAGGCGGCTCAACCGGGGGAGACGAGAGTCCCGGAATGGGCCATTGGCACGGCGTATCCGCAGGGCCGCACCATTGTCCTGCGCCGCCCGGATAACCTGAATTTCCGCTTCGAGGAACTCGATGCCGTCGTGACCCACGAATATACCCACATCGCCGTAGGCGCCTTCCTCGGCGATCGGCATCTCCCCCGATGGTTTGACGAGGGATTGGCCGGCCTCATGGCCGGAGAACGGAGTTTCACCGATTCCGCCACCATCGGATATGCCGCCCTCACCAATAGCATCATTCCGCTAAAGAAACTCGACTATTCATGGCCCGAATCCGGTGTCCAGGCCGACCTCGCCTACGCGGAAAGCGAGGACTTTCTTTCTTGGATCAGGGCAGAATACGGCCGCGATTCGATTGCGAAAATCCTGAAAAAATATAAAGAAACCAATGACTTGGACAAAACTTTAACCGCGATCACCGGCAATCCGTTGCAATATCTCGAAGGGCGATGGGTCGAGCGCATCGCGCGAAAATATAAATGGATTTCCATTCTGACGGGCGGGTTTACCCTCTGGTTTATTGCGACAATCCTTTTCCTGATCGGATATGCCCGGAAGAAGTGGCGGGGCAAGGCAAAAATGAAAGAATGGGAATTGGAAGAAAAAATCGGCTACGGATTCAACGCAACCTCGACCACTGCCGACTATTACAA
>Ga0209777_10004405_pt1 | contig 16675 bp, 14 predicted proteins | sample FrelakmetHBP12HB_FD_187147 | JGI IMG/M metagenome (GOLD analysis project Ga0209777, IMG submission 187147) | Freshwater lake sediment microbial communities from the University of Notre Dame, USA, for methane emissions studies -HBP12 HB (SPAdes)... | ecosystem: Environmental > Aquatic >...
CATGACATTGCCAAGCAACCGGAAAACGATGAATTGTTCCGCGCCCTGGTGGAAGTGGACCCGACCATAGTAAATGCATACAATGCAATCATGACCGCAGCGAAGTCCTCCGTAGAACCGGAAGCCGAGGTGGTTATGTATTGCACACCGTGGTGTGAGGATTGCCCGCGAGCACGGCAGTATTTCAAGCAACACAACATTGCTTATGTCGAATTGGACATCAGCCGGGACCGTGCAGCGGCTGCCCGTGTGCGTAACTGGACAGGTGGAGACGAGACGACGCCAACGATGAAAATAAACGGTCAGATAATTGTGACTTTCGATCAGGCAAAAGTAGAAGCCGCCCTGAGGGAAAAACAATAAAAACGAGAAAAAGTTCTGAAGCAATAGTATAAAACGAGAGGTATTTCCATGGAGATTATCCCGAATATCCATCTCATTCCTGGTATTACAGCCAACCCCTACTTGATAATTGATCCAGATGGGTTGACATTGATCGATACTGGCCTCCCCGGCAGTGAAAAGAAAATCCTGAAATATGTCGCCTGGTTGGGATTTAAACCGAGTGATTTAAAGCGCATAATTATCACCCATGCTGATTATGATCATATCGGGGGATTAGCCTCGCTCAAGAAAGTAAGCGGTGCCCGTGTCCATGCCAGCGCAGTGGAGGCAGCTGCCATGGCTACCGGACACCCTTCGCGGATGATACAACCGAAGAATCCCCTGATTAAACTGGTTTTTACGGTGATGGGCCGACTGGTTAAATCCATCAAGATCCAAGTGGATGAAATCCTAACCGACGGACAGGTGTTGCCTATTCATGGTGGTTTACAAGTGGTGGAGACGTTTGGACACACCCCAGGACACATCTCCTTTTTTATCCCTTCCACAGGCGTCCTATTCTCGGGTGATTCGATTGTGTCTGAAAAGGATAGATTGTTCACCTCGCGCCAGTCTGTAACGTGGGACCGACAAAAAGCAGATGAAAGCGTCCTCAAGCAGGCAAGACTGGGGGCACAGATCGTGTGCCCAGGTCATGGGCCGGTTGTAATGGAGGCGGAGGACAAATTTCCGGTTGGATGATCCAATGAACTTTCCATCCGAACTTGTCCGATTCTTGCTTACTTCCAAAAGAGTCACAATATTAACTGGCGCAGGTGTCTCACAGGAATCCGGACTGCGCACTTTCCGCGATGCGATGGAGGGCTTGTGGACACATTATCGGCCCGAAGACTTGGCCACGCCTGAAGCATTTAATCGAAATCCAGAACTGGTCTGGGAGTTCTATGCCATGCGGAGGCTGAAAACCGGGGAAGTACAGCCCAACCCAGGCCATTTGGCACTGGCTGAAATGGAACATCGGGTGCCAAACTTTACACTCATTACACAGAATGTGGACGGACTGCACCAGCGTGCCGGGAGCCGATGTGTCATCGAATTACACGGGAATATCACCCGTACTCGTTGTTTAAAAGGATGTGGAATTTTCACACAATGGGATGACGTGGTGAATGGCGTGCCAATTTGCCCGAACTGTGGGGCAAAATTGCGCCCGGATGTGGTCTGGTTCGGGGAAGCCATACCGAGCGACGAAATGGCTGCTGCAGTACAGGCGGCGAGTACCTGTACTGCTTTTTTTTCAATCGGCACATCAGGGCTTGTTCAGCCGGCGGCCTCATTACCTCTATTAGCGAAACAGGTCGGGGCGACTCTGGTGGAAATTAATACTGAAGAGACACCGCTGACGCCTTCGGTGAATTATTATTTTCGAGGTAAATCAGGGGAGATTCTACCGGAACTGGTCAAACAAGTCTGGGGAACGACCTGAACAAGAAATTCAACTGCAACCATTCTTATGAAAGAATTTTCACCCAACTGGTGGATGGAGACGGTCATAATCGCCAGACTCGACTTTACCCAATCCAGATCCCACTCCAGGCAGGCAGGGTAATCTTGAGATTCGTTCCTGACATGGTCAGTTTTTCATGGGTGATCAAATTTTGAACAACCCGCCCTTCGATCCAATCCAGTGCAGTGCACGATATTTCGAGGTGGCATCTCCTTGCGGTTGCATTGAGCGCGATAAGAACCTTATCTTCGCCCAGAATACGAGCGAACGCATAATGCCCATCTTCTGCAAGTAGGTTTATGTAATCACCGCGCCGCAGGCTGGGAATCCGTTTTCGAAGTGAAATGAGCGTCCTTACCCAAGTGCGTAGATCCTGATTCCAGTCAGCTTCCTTCCAGGGGAAAGCTCGGCGCGAGTCTGGATCCTTCCCACCCTCCTGACCAATCTCGTCACCATAATATATTGCGGGTGCACCGGGAAAAGCCATTTGAAAGAGGAAGGCTAGTTTAAGTTTATCTGTGTTCCCGCCAACAAGAGTTATGAAACGCTCGGTATCATGACTGTCAAGCGGGACATACATAGCGTACAGGTTATCGCGCCTGTAAGTTTTAATAAGCCCATTAATACGCTCTCCAAACTGAACAGCATTCTCGCGGCCTTGAAGAAGAGCTAACAGCGCATCTTTTACCGGATAATTCATCAGGCCGTCGAAGTGTTCCTCATCGGTCCAGCGTGGGTTAACATCCCAGATTTCTCCGACAAGATATGCGTCCCGATTGGTATTGCGAACGATACGGCGGAATTCGGCCCAGAAGGAGTCGTCGTCAATCTCGTTTGGTACATCCAATCGCCAGCCGTCAATCCCCTGTTCAAGCCAATAACGGGCAACCCCGAATATATACTTGCGGACTTCAGGATTGGCGGTATTAAGTTTGGGAAGTTCCTTATGATTCCACCAACCAGCATAATTCGTAGATTCACCGGTCCCATAGGCATCCAATGGGAAGCGTTCAATGTAGAACCAATCCTTGAAGGCTGAATGTTCTCCATTTTCAAGCACATCCACAAAAGCGAAGAAACCGCGCCCGCAATGATTGAAGACCCCATCCAGAATAATGCGCACGTCATTGTGATGGGCTGTTTCGACAAGAGCATGAAAATCATCCAGCGTACCGAGTTTTGGGTCAATCTGGTAATAGTCGCTGATGTTATAGCGATGGGTGGATGTAGCTTTAAAAATTGGCGTCAGGTATAGGGCATTAATACCCAAGTCCAGAAGGTAATCGAAATGCTGAATGATGCCGCGCAAGTCACCACCCTGGAAGCCCCAGAGATCGGGAGGGGAACCCCATTTCTGGATATTGGGGGGATCATTCGTTAAATCACCGTTCGAAAAGCGATCAGGGAAAATCTGGTAGAAAATTGCATCTTGAACCCAAAAAGGAGCGGTCATATTTATCCTATAAATGAATTATTGATTGGTGAATTTTACCCCATAAAAGAACCCCGGTAACTAGATAGATAGCGGGGTCCAGTACTCTTTCTAAGTCAACTGGCTTTTGACACCAGATAGATTTGTCAGCCGCCAACCGAAACACCAATCAGTTTACCTACGCCGAAAACCAATAGAGCTGCAAGCAACCCTATAAACACTTGACGAATGCCAGAAACCCACACATTTTTTCCGGTCATCAAAGTAATGGCTGCACCAGTCAGGAAAAGGGCGAGTCCGCCCAATCCCAAACTGGAGACAGTGGCAGCCGATCCTTGTATAAAAAAATATGGGAAGAGTGGAAAAATCGCGCCGGCTGAAAAGAGGAAGAAGGAAGTAATGGCTGCCACCCAGGGTGAACCCCCAAGTTCTTTAGGGTCGATGCCCAATTCCTCACGAGACAGGGTATCGAGAATATGGGTTTTATCGGCCATCATATGTGCAGCAAGCTCGCGGGCGCGATCTTGAGGCAATCCTTTGGACTGGTAAATGAGAGCCAGTTCCTCTTGCTCTTCGAGTGGAGCATGCTCGATTTCCTCGGCTTCTATATTAATCTGGTTTTGGTAGAGTTCACGGGAACTCTGCACCGAGAGCCACTCACCCAATGCCATCGAACTGGCACCTGCCAGTAAGCCGGCAATCCCAGTGATAAGAACACCGTGACCGGGTAGATTGGCTCCCGCTGCGCCCATTGTTAGGCTGAGTATGGAAACCAGACCATCATTTGCGCCCAAGACGGCGGCGCGCAACGCGTTTCCACCTGTCGCGCGATGGCGCCCTTCCATCTGAGCAACTTCACTGCCCATCAAACCACCCAAGCGTCCAGCTGCAGCAGCTATCAAGCGGGCGTGCGATTTCTCATCTGCAGACATGTTTACAGCATCCGTATTGGCTTCAGGCTGGGAATTGTAAGCGCTGCTGTCAGCTGTTTCGTTGCCAGAGATGGTTGGAAGAACGAATTTTATGCCAAAGCGCCTGGCCAAAAAGCGCATGGTGTGGGCGCGCCATGAAGGGTGAGATGGTAGCATTTTTACCCCCAATTCCTTCAGGCGTTTTTCCCAGACGGAGGCATGTTTCTCTTCGCTGGCAGCTAGGCGACGATAAACACCCGCTAATTCGGTTTTTGATTCGATTTCCGCTAGGGCATAGTAAAGTGTCGCGCCATCAATTTCCTTTTGCAGGTTTAGTCGATAACGGTTAATTTCTTTTAACTTGGGCATCATGAACCTTTCGAGTTGTTTTCAAGACCTGAATTGTACCGCGAGTTGAACGCAAGAATATTCTATAATGTTATACTAAATGGGCATGATTGAAGAAAGGCGAGTAAATGTATCCTCCGAGCCCCAACCGATTATTGATTGTGATCGTCTCCGGATCCCAGGTTGATATCCTTATGACAAAATTAAGTCAGGAGAATTTCCGATTCACGGTGATCGATAGTAGCGGAAATCCCATCCAGGAACCGAGGATCTGCCTTTTGATCGGTTTCCACACAAAACAGCAAGAGAGCTTATTTGAATTGATCAGAAATAACTGCCAGCCTTACCGGCGAAATATCCCCGCTCAAGGCCTTCTGGTGGGTGAATCAGCAAATCTCCCCATGCTTGAAGCACAATTAGGGGGAGCCCTGATTTATTTGATGAATGTAGAAAGATTCGAACAATTATGATTGAGGCAAATATGAAATTAATATTTATCATTCTGGGTGATGAAAATGGAGATCAAGCTCTTCAGATGCTTGTCGAAAAGGGTTACCGAGTTACGCGAGTAGCGAGCACGGGAGGATTCCTGCGACGCGGAAATGTAACCCTGATGACCGGTGTACAGGATAACAAAGTCCAGGAAGTAATTCACCTCATCCGCCAAACATGCTACCCGACAGATGATACCCATTACCATGCCACCGTCTTTGTAGTGGATTTGCCTTACTTCGAACAGATCTAAGATCCATGCAACACTCATCCTTAGCATTATTCCGAACCCGGCTTCGACGGGCATTTCAGCTATTTACCTGGGGAGGTGAATGGGCTGTTACGCTGCCCGCCCGGGTAAAACACAACTTGTACTGGTTCTTTTTTGACGGACTCTTTGCGTCAGCATCCGACAACATTGCCGTTACCTATCTTGTTCTTTATATCCTGGCGCTGGGAGCTAACCGGACACAAATAGGGTTGATGAATACATTTTCGAGTTTGGCAGCTGCCCTGCTGCTATTGCCGGGAGCGCTCCTGGTGGAACGTTTTGGTTATCGAAAAGAGCTGACCATGCTATTTGGTGGTGGCATGGCCAGGATGACATTGTTGATCCTCGCATTCCTACCGATCTTGATCGGAGGGCAGACGCTGGTCTGGGCGGCAATTGCACTATCGGTGGCGCGAGATTCCTTCGGCAACCTCTCTTTCCCGGCCTGGATGTCGGTCACAGGGGAAATAATTCCAATGGAAGGACGCGGAAGGTACTTCGGCTCACGCAACTTTATAATGGGCATCACCAGCATGCTGTCGATCTTCCTGGTAGGTGAATTGATCACCCACGCGGGCCAACCGTTTGGTTACCAACTGGCACTTGGCTTGGCATTTGTTATTGGTTTATTTTCCACGTACAGTTTTGGTCATCTGAAGGACCCCAACGAACGGATGCCAATCCCGGTGAGTGGGGGATTCTCCCTGCGGGCAGTTTTCACAGATGTGAAAGCCCATCCGATCTTTCTGTCGCTCAGCCTGGTAATGGTGGTATGGAACTTTTCGATCAATATTGCCGGTCCATTTTTTAATGTATTCATGGTCCAAAATTTAAAATTCACCGCAACGATGGTTGGCCTGACAAGCATCGTTTCTACCGTTTCCAGTCTTTTAGTCCAACGGCAAATTGGCAAATTATCTGACCGCTGGGGGCCGCGAAAAGTGCAATTGGTGAGTATGCTGATCATTCCTATCGCGCCGGCTGTTTGGATATTTGTGACCAAGTTCTGGCATGTGATCGCGATCAATTCATTCAGTGGTGCAATATGGGGGGTATTTAACCTGGTTTCCTTTAATTTATTGCTGTCGGTGACCCCTGATGCCCAACGAGCGCGTTATGCAGCGCTTTATCAGATAATGGTCACACTTGCCTTGGCGGGGGGCGCGGCAGTCGGAACGTGGGTGGTGACAAGTTGGGGATTCCAGGGTGTGTTCTTGTGCTCGGCGATTGGGCGGGTCATTGCTGCAATGTTATTTTTACGCTTTGTCCCTGATCTAAAAATAAAATAAACGAAATGATATTAATAGGTGGCCTGGAAACTTGTGCAATCCTGCAGTCCTCTTTGCTTGTTCTCAATTACCTATCCAACCTGGTTTGGTGAACTTCCTTGTGCTTTTATAATTGCCACTCCCAGATTGGTCAATTCATCCAGCGCTTCAGGAATCATTGTCCCCAGACAGGACACATAGACGCCGCGAGGAGAGAACAACACCACTAATTGACCGAAAAGCCCCGCCTTCTGGACCTGCTTAAGTGGATAACGTGTACCCCAGTCTACTAAGGGAACGACTGCCCAAGTATTCAGGAGCTGGCGAGCCGTGGCAGCGTCGCTGGTAAAGGCTGAAAAGTGCGGTTCCAAACTGGCACCAAGGGGTCTAAAACATCAGCGCCCGCCAAACCGGGCATGTCCTCAGCATTGAAACCATACAATCCCACGGTTTGCCGGAAGAGTAATTTCCCCAGCCCGCCCATTAAACCACCAGCTAAAGACTTCTGTCCAAACACTTTTTGGGCCAGGAAGACGAAGCCACTCGCACATTGAAAATCGGGCGAGAACCAGCGCGAAACTGGCGCAGCTCCCATGGTGACGGTCTGCATTTTCCAGTGAATGCCATCCGTGACATGTTCCTCGGCCTCGCTACCGGTCAAGGCTTCTTGCTTTTCCTGTAAACGCTGCTGGGCCATTTGAATCCCCTGGTTGAGAATTCCACCAACAGACGTATCGCGGCCACCCACACCTAGGAACTCGCGCAGCCGGTTGACCCGGGATTGCATGGAGAATGATCCATTGGTGTAGTATGAGTGGAGCGGGATGGACTGGTTGTCCCGGGTAATGATCGCGATCCGGTAGGAGCTTGAATAGTGCCCGGAACTGGTTGATGTGGAGCGTTCCATTTCGATGGAAGCGATAGTGGAGATCGGAACATCGCGAACTTTACGATGCAAGAGGCTGGAATATTTCACCGTCAATAGATTTGTGGTCCGGTCGGCAGTGACTGTCATTACACTAGACAGGAGGAAGATCAACAGGAATATTAATCCTCCGATCACCGGGCTGATCAACTGAGTTGGTTTTTGAACATATGCCATGATGGCGAAGCCAAGTGCCACTAACCCGACCAGCCATAACAAGACCGGGTAATCTCGGATGGTCAGTTGATCATTCTTTGTATTCATTCTGCCCTCAATATGAATTATCAAATGGTATTTGAATTGTAGAATTATTTTAGCATAAATGGTATTTGTACGCTGATAACCATTCATTGAACATAGTGCTTAATACAGGTTTCGCACCAAAATGGAAAAAACCTGTCCTGCCGTTGGGTTGGTAGGACAGGTTTTTTTTTGGGAGGGGAAAGAGATAACAAAATCTGTCTTAGATGGTTTTCCCTTCGAACTGGCTGTTATAGAGTTCGGCGTAGAAACCTTTCTTTGCCAGCAGTTTCGCATGCTTGCCTTGCTCTACGATGTCGCCATCCTTCATGACCAGGATCCAGTCTGCATCACGGATGGTGGAAAGACGATGGGCGATAATAAAACTGGTGCGTCCCTTCATCAGGGAATCCATGGCTTTTTGGATTTGCACCTCAGTATGAGTATCAACTGAACTGGTGGCTTCATCCAGGATAAGGATTTTAGGGTCTGACAGGAAGGCGCGGGCTATGGTCATCAGTTGCATTTGGCCCTGCGATATATTTGAGGTCTCTTCATTAAGCACCAAATTGTAACCCTCGGGCAGGGTGCGGACAAAATGATCCACGCGGGCAGCCTTGGCAGCATTTATGACTTCTTCATCGGTGGCGTTCGAGCGGCCGTAGCGGATATTTTCCATGATGGGTCCGTTGTAAAGCCAGGTATCTTGCAAAACCATTCCGAACATGCATCGCAGGTCTCCGCGTGTGAAATCCTTGATATTATGACCGTCCACCAGAATGGCTCCGCTGTTGACATCGTAGAAGCGCATTAATAATTTAACCATGGTGGTTTTCCCGGCACCAGTCGGGCCGACAATGGCGATCTTCTGGCCAGGTTCGGCGTAGAAGGTAAAGTCATTGATGATGATCTTATCTGGGTTGTAACCAAAGTGAACATTCTTGAAATCCACGCGACCCTGGATCGTGTCCAAATGGACAGGGGTTAATGTGTCGGGAATTTCCTCGGGTTCAGCCAGGAACTGGAACACACGCTCAGCCGCGGCCATTGTCTGCTGGAGAATATTGGAGATGTTGGCGATTTGCGAGATCGGCTGAGTAAACGACCGGACATACTGGATAAAAGCCTGGATATCGCCGATGGTAATGGTGCCATTGACGGCCAGGTAGCCACCCAGGATACAAATGGCGACATAGCCCAGGTTGCCGACGAAATTCATGATGGGGAATAAAAGGCCAGTCAGGAATTGTGATTTCCAGGCAGAGTCGAAGAGGGTTGCATTAATTTGGTCAAATTGCTCAACGCTCTTGGCCTCACCGTTGAAAGCCTTCATCACAACATGTCCGCCATACATTTCTTCGACGTGACCGTTGATGTGACCCAGGTAATCCTGCTGGCGTTTAAAGAAAACCTGTGACTTCCCGATGATCACGCCAATGATGCCGAAAGACAGGGGCAGGATGGCCAAAGCCACCAGGGTCATCTGCCAACTTATCGTGAACATCATCACGAGCACACCAATTACCGTGGCCAAAGAGGTAATGATCTGCGTCAGGCTCTGGTTAAGGGTCTGGCTGACTGTGTCGACATCGTTGGTGATACGGGAAAGCACCTCGCCGTGACTTGTACCGTCGAAGTATTTAAGCGGCATCCGGTTGATCTTTTCAGCAATGTCCTTACGGAAACGGTAGGTGATATTCATCGCCACATTGGACATGATCCAGCCCTGGCCATAGCTCAGCAAGGCTGAGACCAGGTACAGCAGCAGGGTCTCCACGAGGATATGACCGATGTAGACAAAGTCGACAGAACCGGTCCCGGCAATCTGGGCCATTACACCAGCGAAGAGCTTGGTGGTGGCATTTCCCAGGATCTTGGGGCCAATGATCATCGCGACCGTCGACGCGATCGCCAGTAACCAGATAAAAAGGATCAAAAGCCGATATTGGCCAAGATATTGGACAAACTTGGACAGGGTGCCTTTGAAGTCACGGGGTTTTTCGCCTCTGCGCATCATAGCCATCGGGCCACCACCACCGGGTCTCATACCACCCATTGGACCGCCTACACGACCACCCATCGGAGTGGAATTGGTTGTTGGTTTGTTGTTTGGGGTGTTCATGCCAACTCCTCCTTGCTCAACTGTGATAAGGCAATGCCTCGATATACTTCACAGTCCTTCATAAGATTGTCATGAGTACCCATGCCAACGATCTTGCCTTCATCCAGCACGATAATCTGCTCAGCATTCTTGATGGTGGCAATGCGCTGAGTCACGATAAACATCGTACTTGAACCGGTGTGCTCCTTGAGCGCTCTGCGTAAGGCTGCATCGGTCTTGAAATCCAGAGCTGAAAAGCTATCATCAAAAATATAAATAGGCGCTTTCTTCACCAGGGCGCGCGCAATCGAAAGCCGCTGTTTCTGGCCGCCGGACACGTTTGTCCCGCCCTGGGCGACTTCAGTTTGAATGCCGTCTGGATTTGTGGAGATGAACTCGGTCGCCTGGGAAATATCGGCGGCTAATTTCAACTCTTCGTTACTGGCGTTTTCATCACCATACAGCAGGTTGCTTTCGATCGTTCCGGAGAACAGCGTACCTTTCTGCGGTACGTAACCAATCCGATCACGCAAGTCATACTGGGTGACCTCCCGGATGTCAGTCCCATCCACATAAACAGCTCCATCTGTGACATCATAGAAGCGCGGGATCAAGCTGACAATCGTGGATTTACCCGAACCAGTCGTACCAATCAAAGCTGTAGTCTGGCCGGGTTGGGCAGTGAAGTTGATGTTATGCAAGACATCCTCTTCTGCGCCGGGGTAGCGGAAAGAGACATTGCGGAATTCGACCGTCCCTTTAAATGGCTCTTTAAAGTGGTTGGGATCCTGTGGGTCTTTGATGACTGGTTCTGTCTCTAGTACGTCAGCAATGCGATTTCCGGATACCTGAGCCCTTGGGAGGATGATGAACATCATCGACAACATGAGGAAGGCCATAACGATTTGCATGGCGTATTGCATAAACGCCATCATATCGCCGACCTGCATCGTAGACTGGGCGACTTGATGGGCGCCAACCCAAATGATTAGCAGGGTTACTCCGTTCATGACCATCATCATGACCGGCATCATGATTACCATAACGCGGTTGATAAACAAGTTCGTGCTGGTCAGATCCTTATTGGCTACATCGAAGCGATTTTCTTCGAATGACTGCATATTGAATGCCCGGATGACCATCATGCCCGAGAGATTCTCGCGGGTTACCAGGTTGAGCCGGTCAATCAGGGTTTGGATGATCTTGAATTTTGGCAATGCAATCGAGAATACGGTCAGGATTAAGCCGAGAAGCACAACCACCGCCAGTGCAATGATCCACCACATGTTTGCGCTCTTACCAATCGCTCTAATCACACCGCCGATCCCAATGATGGGGGCATAGAAGACCATGCGCATCATCATGATGACAACCATCTGGATCTGGGTGATATCGTTCGTAGATCTGGTGATCAGTGAGGCTGTGGAGAACTTGTCAAACTCAGTGCTGGAAAAGCTTTCGACCGTATTAAACACATTCCGGCGCAGGTCGCGCGCCAGCCCGGCTGCTGTTCGGGCTGCCAGGAAGCCCACAATGATCGTACAGGTTCCTGAGAGCAAGGTCACGAGCAGCATTAACAGGCCAATGTGAATGATATAGTTGGACGACAGCTTCCTGGTATCCATTCCAAGAGCAATGTACTCGGCTTTGACCGACGTGGCGGCTGCCTGGATGATCATGCTGTTACCCAAGGTAGCAAACTTCGCATCGAACGTGCTGCTCAAATGGGTGAGTTGTGCAGAGGGAAGCATCCCGAGTACGGTAAAAATATCCATTCCGGCAGGAAGCTTGGTCAGATTGAAGCCCATGCTGGTGGCCATGGCGGTTAGCTTGGCCGGGTCTGCAATGACCTGTTGGATGCCCGAAACGATAAAAAATGCCTTACCCATCACGGGATTCAGCCAGGTAATTTCTGTGTTTGTAATCTTGTTCAGTACAAAGACAGGTTCCTTTACAAGATCAGGGTACAGTTTGATATCGGCGGGATAATCTGGTGAAATATTATCCACCAGAGTGTAATCAGAAAGCATTCTGGTTTTATCCGCCGTGCTCATGAAGATGGTAAGTTTGTTCATTTCAGCCTGGCGGATCGCCACAGGTATGGCGTTTTCCACACCTCCCTGCTGGATGCCCACGTTAACTATCTTCGACATATAATCTGGCAATGCCAGATCGGCATTAGCCTGAACAAACAATAAGGCGATCGCAAGCAGGATCAAAAGGGTGTAAGGTTTTAAGTATTTGAATAGTCGTAACATGGTTATGGAAACTCCTGTACAAAATAATTATTCCCTCGCGCATCTAATAGGAGCGGACTAGGTAAGGATGATTTTTTGTATTATGTTATTCTGCAGAGTGATATTGTGATCAATCGTTTGTTTTACGGGCTGCCTCAGTCAGGAGAGTCAGTGCTGAAATGATCAATTGTTGCTGTTCTAATGTGAATGCATCTATCAAGCCTTCGAACCATAAACTGCGTGCTGCAATACCTTCCTCAATTAGGGCGCGGCCCTGTTGAGTGAGCGCCAATTGTTTGGCGCGACGGTCAACGGGGTCTTCTGTCCGTTCGATGAAATCCAGTTGAACCAAATGGTCTACGGTCTGACTGGCTGCGGCGTTGGTCACGCCTAATTGTTCCCCAATTTCAGAGACACCGCAATTGCCTGTGTGGAACAAGCGCATCAGGACATTTATTTGAGAGAACGATAAACCGGTCTCTTCCATGAAACGCCTGAAATCACGACCTGAACGGTGCATGAAAACTTCAGACCATTCATTAATTGACTCGGCTAATGCTTTAGTTGGCGACATAATCAACATCCTTAATTAGTTAAGAGATGTTGAATATATCCTACCCAAAACCATTTGTCAATATATTATTATTAGAGATTCATTAGAAAATAAAAACACACATCTAATGATTTTCTGTGTATACATATCAACTAATAAGCGGAATTAAAAGGAGTGGAATTCCCGTCCGACGGGCAACGCTGGCAGCCACGCTTCGGTTCCAGAAGGCATCCAAGCCGGCGCGGCCATGGGTACCAAAGATAATCAGGTCGGCATTTCGTTGCTCGGCTGTTTTCGCGATTACTGAGGCCGGGTCGCCGCGGGCGATTTCGGCAGTTGCAGGGATTTTGGCTTTTTGGAATTCATCCAGATGCACCTGGAAATGATCCTGGGCATTCTCTTCGGCGATATCGAGGTAGGCAGTTGTTGTGGCAGGCATCATCTGTCCAGCGGCTGCCTGCTCGCCTGAAAGTGTGCCCAGTGTGGGGATGACGCAGATAAGATTGAGTTCCGCCTTATATGCTTTCGCTAATGTTTTGGCGGTTGGTAGAGCTTGATCGTGGACTGACTCATTGTCCAACGGGACAAGGATGTGGTGTAACTTGAAGGACGAGATGGTCCCTGACGGTTTAATAAGCAGGACCGGTGTCTCACTGGCTGCGGCGACCTGCTGGGCGATCGTCCCGAAAAATAGGTCATGCATCCCACTGTTACCATGGGATGTCAGTAGTATCAGATCGGGCTGGAACTCGTCCGCGGAATGGTCGACGATGCTACGGGCTACATCAGCTACTGGAGCAGTGTGCACGTGCCAATCCACTTTTATACTCCGAGAGAAGGTACGCCCAGCAACCTCAGCCAAGTATGCACTGGCTTGCTGTGCATTGGTCAGATGGCGGTCACGATGGACTTCGACGGGTGCATCCTGTTCGATAATATGTAGGAGTGTTACCGGTGCCTTAAGGGTTTGCGCCAGGGAAGCCGCGATCGGTAGGACAGATTCAGCCAGGTGGGAACCATCAAGAGGGACAAGGATATGTTTAAACATAGGCTTATTTCCCAAAGAAGATCTGATAGAGAAGGAAAAAGTTGAGCGCAACAATCAGCGTGGCGCACACACTGGCTAGCAGGGTGGTAAAGGGTTTATTGACGAGCGTCCCCATAAGGTCCTTGCGACGGGTAAACAACACAAGCGGGATGATGGCAAACGGCAGACCAAAGGAGAGGACCACCTGGCTGATGACCAATGTGCGAGTTGGGTCAAGGCCAATGAATATGACAATCAACGACGGGACGATCGTTACGACCCGTCTAATCCAAGGGGGAATGTGAAAGTGCAGGAAGCCCTGCATGATGACTTGTCCGGCCATCGTTCCAACAGAAGAGGAGGATAAGCCGGATGCCAGGAGGGCTACTCCAAAAACAATGCCGGCCGCGGGCCCAAGCAGCGGCTGTAATGTCCGATAAGCCTGCTGCAGAGTGCCTACAGAGGTCCCAGATTTAAAGAAAGCGGAGGCGGCAGTAATAAGCATAGCAGCGTTCACAGAACTGGCAATGAACATCGCTATCACAACATCTACAATTTCAAAGTGAAAAAGTCGGCGCTGTTGTTCCGGTTTTTTGACCACTACACGACCCTGTGTTAACGCGGAGTGCAGGAAGATGGCGTGTGGCATAACTGTTGCACCTAGAATACCTGTAGCCAATAAGATGCTTTCCGAGTTGGAAAAATGTGGAATAAAGGTATCGTGTACAATGAGACCCCAATTCGCATGTCCGAGGAAAAGCTCGACCACATAGCTGATGGCGATAATGGCCAGGAATCCGGTAATAACAGCTTCCAATGGACGGAAGCCATAACGTTCAAGCCCGAGGATGAGAAAAGTGATGATAGCAGTCAGGATGCCGGCGAGCCAAAGCGGAAAGCCGAAGAGAAGGTTAAGTGCCACAGCCGCACCCAGGAATTCAGCCAAGTCGGTCGCCATGGCGACCAGTTCCATTAAAACCCATATGGTCCAAACAACCCAACGCGGGAAGTGTTCGCGACAATGCTCGGCCAGATTCTTACCAGTGGCGATACCCAGTTTAGCTGAGAGCGTCTGCAGGAGCATGGCCATCAGATTGCTGCCCAGGATAACCCACAGCAATTCGTAACCAAATTGTGCCCCGCCTTGGATGTTGGTGGCAAAATTACCCGGATCCACGTAAGCAATACTGGCGATGAAAGCGGGGCCAAGGAATGGCAGCAGGCGTGCGAACCAGCCCTTCTTGCTCCTACCTGAAAGCACTGCCCTGGCGCTGCGAGTGGTCGCGCCGGTGTCGTGGAGGGCGGCTTTTGGTGTGGGTTTTGATGACGGCATCAGGAAGATTTTACTCCAAAAAATGACAAGTTATGTACGCTTGGAAAAGGGGAAAGGATATTTACAATGGCAACAGATTTTGGCTAGCTAAATAAACCTATTCACCACATGGTTCTAAAGTAATTGTTCCGAAGTCTTGGAAGTCTTCACCAACTCCCGTTCATCCGTTGGAAGATCTGCTCGGCTTCCTGGCGCGTCAACATGCGCAGACCTTGGGCTTGACCAATGGCAATCTCGAACTCCTCCTTTACCATACCAGCCAGCGTGGCCTCAGCTACCTCAGAGGAGGGAACTCCCCGGTAGTCCTGTCTCCTCTCTCCACGTGCGCCTCGATCGAGTTCCGTATCCACCGTCGGCGGGATTACTTCAAAAACCCTGACATTCGTCTTGCGCAGCTGGTGTCGCAGGGACCAACTGAAAGAGTGGAGGGCGGCTTTGGTGGCGCAATAGACAGGCATAATGGTTAAGGGGACAAAACCCAGCCCAGAGGACACGTTCATAATGGCGGCTTCCGCCTTCTCCATCAGGTGTGGGATGAACAGCGCGGAGAGATGGACGGGAGCGCTGAAATTGATTGCGATCTCGTCTTCGCCAACCACCAATTGGTTTCTCCCCCTGGAAAAGTCAATCTGCCGCTGGATGCCGGCGTTGTTGATTAGAACGTTCATTTCAGGAAATTTACCTGTGGCCCATTCAAATAGCGCCTGCCGGTTTCCAGCGTCAGCTACATCGCATACTTTGATATGAACCTCCGGGAATTTCCTTTGCACCTCGAGAAGCTTCTCTTTTCGCCTTCCACAGATGATGACACAATTGTCTTGCTGCAAAAAAATCTCGGTCAAAGCCAGACCGATACCAGTGGCTCCGCCGGTGATCAGGATGGTGTTATTGTTTGTTTTCATGAGTACCTCCAATTTAAGATTAGCAGGCTTTCAATATCTCCTAGAAAGAATTATACGGGTGATACAATTTGTAAACAAATCATTGTGATTTTACATCACAACCTCGGTTGAAAGTAAAATAGACCCATGACCTACTTCGCCGTTTCCATTTTTATATCAGCGTTCCTTCTTTTCCAGATCCAACCAATGATCGCCCGTATCATTCTGCCTTGGTTTGGTGGATCATCAGCGGTCTGGTCCACGGTACAGATGTTCTTCCAGGTTCTGCTAACCGGTGGATATGCTTATGCCAACTGGCTTACCAGTAGGATAAGAAGGCGGGAAGTAGTCCATCTGGTAATGCTTGGTCTTTCACTAGCGCTGATATTTGTACTAGGTATGACTTGGAAATCGCCAATCACACCGGATGCCGGTTGGAAACCAAGTGAGGGAGGTACCCCCATTTGGGAGATCTGCAAACTGCTCATCATCGCGGTTGGCCTGCCATATTTTCTCCTCTCCACCAACAGCCCGCTGATGCAGGCATGGTTTCACCGGAAATTCCCAGAAAAGACAGCTTATCGCCTTTATGCTCTCTCTAATACCGGCTCCTTATTGGGACTAGTTACTTACCCGGTATTGATTGAACCCTATTTGACTCTTGCTTGGCAGGGAAGGCTTTGGTCGCTGGTTTATATTATCTATGCAGGCTTGGCGGCGTATGGGACAGTAAAGTCGCTTCTGGCGAAGCCGGATTCAGACCTAGGTCAGGTTGTGATTGAGAAAATAGCGGGTCATCGACCA
>Ga0209777_10004406_pt1 | contig 16673 bp, 19 predicted proteins | sample FrelakmetHBP12HB_FD_187147 | JGI IMG/M metagenome (GOLD analysis project Ga0209777, IMG submission 187147) | Freshwater lake sediment microbial communities from the University of Notre Dame, USA, for methane emissions studies -HBP12 HB (SPAdes)... | ecosystem: Environmental > Aquatic >...
CATACCAACAGTTACAAAGATCAAAGTATCGCCCCCTCATACCTAGCCTTCTTGCCGTACTTAGACAGGAGGCGTTCCCACTGGACAAGGAAAAGGTCTGATAGAGGATACACTATCTTACCTGTCCCAGTGGGCCGGTTGACTCGCGTCCAACTCTCAATGAATATGGTTTTGATTCTAAGAATTTTAGCCAAGTAAAAAGCCGGGATAGCTATCTCGGAACCTGTAGACACGATTAGCTGTGGTTTCTCCCTAAGCAGGATCCTGAGAATAGAAATAAAGGCTTGCGCCATAATTAGGGGATTCGTACCGATGTTTCGCAGTAGGTATTTGTGCTCCAGTCCCTGCGTCCTTTTCGAATCATAAGTGATGAAAAAGGTGTCATGGCCTTCGAAAGCTTCTCCTAAACGCAATATTTCAGTTAAATGGCCACCATGTGAGCATACCAAACAGATTTTCATCTTGACCATACCCAGTGCTACCTGAAGTATTTTGGTGAGCCTCCTGCGTGCAATTCTAAGCCATCCTGTCGTTTCATTTCTCGAGTAACTCTAAGTATATCTTCAAGGTATCTGCGGCTGTTTTTTCCCATGTAAAAGTTCTGGCCCTCTCAACACCTTTCTTAGCTAAGCCTCTTCGTGTATCCTCTGAGGTAAGTACATTATACATTTGGCTTGCCAATCCAGCCGCGTCCAAAGGCTCGAACTTAAGACCTCCATTGCCAACAACTTCCGGAAGTGAAGACACACTCGAAACTATGGTTGCAGTGCCGCACGCCATCGCCTCCAAAGGTGGGAATCCAAAACCTTCATAAAGCGATGGGTAAACGAACAATTCAGCAGCACTGTATAGTGTGGAAAGGTCGGACTCGGGGATCCAACCTAAGAAAACAATCTCGTTCTCCAAACCCATCTTTCTTACTTCAGATACAATCCCCTGGTCCGTATCCCCAAAAAAGACCAATTTTGCCTCTTTCACCATTCGGCTGGTATACGACGCATTGGTCCGGAGTTGTCTAAATGCTTCCACCAGAGTCCATATATTTTCAATAGAACCAAGCATCATTTGCCCCAGGATAAAAGGGTAAGTGATCCCGTAGTGATGTTTGAGTTTGTCTAACCTCTCGGGATCCTGTACCGGCTGGTAATCCTGACTGATGCCGTGATAGACAACCTTCACTTTGTCTGGGTCCACCCCGAGCCACTTTACCAGATCACGTTTGGTATTGTTTGACACAGCAATGATAACCTCGGCTCTTTTCAGAATGAGAGGTAGAAGGCACCTGTAGCGAATATACAATGAGGTGCGCTGCGACCAAGGATGCATCCATCTGGTAAGCAGAGGCCGGATATCGTGAACCGTGACAACTTTCTTGTAGGCTCCAAAACTGAGCAGGAAGGGAGCAAAATTATACAAATCGTGGACTATTCCCACCCCTTCTCGAGGTAGTCTGTTAAGCAGAATGGGAGCAATGAACAATTGCCTGAGTCCCTTCCCAAACCGCGTGTGAGGCAGGGGTAAAATTAACTCTCCCATCTTCTGACTTGCGCTTTCCTCTGGGGTAGGTACTACTTTACGCGTTACGTTATCCGAATGGACTATGACTATTTTCGTTATGAGGTCGGATTTTAGCAGTCGCGATGTAAGTTCGCGAGCATATCTATCTACGCCAAGAGATCCTTCAGCCGTATCTGTAATAAGCGCGACCTTCATAACCAATCCGCTATTCTGCTACCAAATGGAAGACCCTTAAATACGAGCTCTCTCTAGAAATCACCATCAATTTCCTCCAGGGAACTGTTCACCTTGATGCCATGACAACCTGACCCGGGATTTCCCATTTCAACTCGCAGTGAGCTGATATTCACCCATCTTCGATCTTGTTGTTGATGATATATCCATCGCATAGGATTGTCAAGCCTGCTCAGCACCTCCCAAACAACCCACGGCATCTCGGCCGTGGGCTTCAGCATACTAAAACACCTGTTTAGCAAGCCCAAAATGAGTCTCCCGCCTGAAAGGAGACAATACTCTCCCTTGCTCACCTGACGCGCTCAATGTCCAGGTATGCGGCTTAGCCAGGAGCCCCAGCCGTAACCGAGTTACCGGTTCCAGAATGGCAGCAAACAGCCGGGCATGGTGCACCATCTGTCACCCCATCTTTATCAGCTTCACCTGAAGGCTGCGCAACGACCAGTCCTTTACCGCCTTGGGCAGGGCCAGCCTGCGCAAGAGTTCCCCAGGTTGTAGGCCATAATGAAAAGCTGGAGCCGAACCTGATTGACATCACACCGATGGCAGGAAGGCCTGGTCCAGTTCAGGGCATAGTTGCCCAACGGGTAGGGCAGTTCAATGCCCAAGAGACCATGACAGGAAGATGGGTCGGAGCAAGTGGATGAAATGTGGGGAACAGACATGACCTCTGGCTGGACAAACCAGCACCTATATCAAGAGCCAGAGTCCGTACCTGTACAACTCCATCTTTCACTCCACCTTGCTATTGCCGAAGCTGCTACAAAAAGGGGATACCATGAACAGCGTCGACTACACTTGAAGAATGTGGTCCTCGCTAAGGACTAGTTTTATAGCTAAATTACTTGCGGAAGATCCCTCCAGCCATTTCCATTACAACATTTCACCTAGATTGATTCTTGTGCATCAGTTTCCTGTAGACGCCTGCAATTCAGGAGCACCGAACGAGAACAACGAGGGAATCGCTAAAAACATAAGAGTTTAACTTGGGTGAGACTTTATAAGTATTGGCAGCCACTAAATATTGCAGTTTATTAAATGCGGTCAGTTGATGTCTGTAGTGTTCTGAATCTAAGAAAGAGGCGAAATTATTTGTGAATGTTGAATTCATAATCTTCCCAGCGTTTCTCTCTACCTGATGCCGAAAATTATGGTAGTTATAGAAATTCACATGACCCACCGTTTCCATCGCAAGCCGCCTTGATGCTCCTCTATTAATGAAATTACCAATCCTAGCAAGCAAGTTGTCTTCGAGGGGGATCTTGATTATAGTGTATTTCGAAACTCTCTTAATTTCCTGTAGTGCTTCTACCGGATTAGGAATGTGTTCTAATACATCAATCATAAGACAGAGGTCCATTTCTTTGTTACCCAAAGAGGTTCTTCGAACATCCTCGTTCAGGGCTTTTACAAGTCCTGGATTATTCTCGATTTGGATGTTTAATATTCCAGGGCTGAGATCTAATGCGAACTTGCTTACTTTGACAGCGTAAGTATCCTCCATATATCTTGATACTGCTGAGAGAATCAACCCTGCTCCCCCTCCAATATCAAGAAGATTAATCACATTTTTCTGTATTAACCGCATGAATATGTCGACTAGGGGGAGGATTTTGCGGACTTTCCAGGCCGAGTCTTGTGCGTGAAGCGTAGGGTTTTTGATGATATACTCGTCCCTGCGGTATAAATCATTTGTGAATCCATCAATTTCCTTCATACTTGGCCACTGTTTTACTGTTTCAGCAAAGAATGCTCTCCCGGAGGCATATCTTTACTTGGCGATTCGTTAGATCTCCAGATCACACCTTCAATGGTCCCTCTCAGTGCTGCTACCATTTTAAGGAAGAAATTGCACAATTCGCGAAACTCGCCGCGGAAGATATAACGGAATAAAGGAGTGATTGAGCGAAGTATTGCCCATGTTAGTGCAGAAAACGTGGCAATTACATATGCTGGGGTTGACAAGTACCTTCTCCTCATTATTTGCCAACTTCTATAATGGTTACTTATGCCAGCAGAGCTAATTTTTTTCGTACCTTTATGCCATACTCTAGCCCTCGTAGCAACAGCGATAGTGAATCCACTTCTCAATGCATTAATGGAATAGTCAATGTCTTCAACGCCAAAGAAGTAAGATTCAGGAAGGAGTCCTATCTTTTGGAGTGTCTCACGTCTAATGAGCATAGCAGCCCCAGGAGCAAATCCGGATTCTATCACCAGCTGTTTGGAGTCCTTTATGCGCTTCTGAGTGCAAATACCCCTATAGAGGTCAACCTTCATCCTTTCGACACACCACAGTGCTTGAGGTTGATCATACCAATATATCATTGGACACACTATGCCCCTTCTCCTATCACCCTCAGCAACCATCACTAGTTCGTCGAGAAATTCTGGATCGACTACGGTATCATTGTTCAACAGAAGCACATAAGGAGAGTCCTTTTGTAGGACATGCTTAATTCCAGCGTTATTTCCTTTTGCAAACCCATAGTTTTTATCATTCTCGATGATGTGTATGTAATCTCCAAAACTCTCTTTCAGAACTCTGACGTCGTCTCCAGCTGAGTTGTTATCGACTACGATAACCTCGTAGTTTGAATATGTGATCTTCCTCATAGACTCCAGACATTCAATAGTGTCCTCAAGTCCGTTCCAGTTTAATATTATAATTGATACTCTAGGCGAATTCATGTTATCAGCAAATCTAGCGACTTACTTTTTGGGGTGTTCGTTCAAATGCCTGGTTTGTGTCTGGAATTGGGTTCGGCAAGTCGCTTTCAGCACCTATTGTCTGGGATGTCCTTAGTAACTTCGCTATTATCTCCTATAGCGACGTTGTCTCCTATATTAACGTTCCCAATAATCATTGCTCCTGACCCGACATACACATCGTCTCCGATGATCGGGCTCCCCTTCCTTTGCCCTCTATTGGTCTGCCCAATTGTGACACCCTGAGAAATGCTGAAGTTCTTTCCGATTCATACAGCTCTGACTGCTATTCCTACACGATGCCTAATATAAAGACCAGCGCTAATCTGTGCAGTAAAAGAGATGTCTATGGCTTGTTTATCTCTATAGAGACCGAGCATTATAGAAGAGAAATAAAACAAAAAGCATTTAAGGAATTCATTCATATTCCAAGTATTTGGTTGATCGCATGCAAAAAGTGTACTTGAATTCAAGGTTACAAACAAGATGTCTTAAGATAGGCATCATGCTCACTTTTCCTGTGTGCAGATAGAAATCAGATTCGACCAAGTCGCTAAGCTGGTGAAATCTCATTGCGTCTCCCATTACACAGATTGTATCACGTAGATTTTTGAAATGTTGAATATAGTATCGATATATGTTCCCCGATACAAGAACAACTGTTGCAGCTGTTACTGACCTTCCCCCTATATTAGTATCTCCGGCTATTAGAGCCCAGCCGCTATTTCAGTATACTCCACGGAAGCCCTACCGTTCAAGTAGTTGTTGGGCCCGACCTCGCTGTAACCGCTCCCCCAGTCTTCGATGAGTGACCTGCCCCCGCAAGTGGTACCACTTACAGGGTTAGAGTCCACAATCCCACAAAACTCTCATTACGGCTGGACCAGTTTTCGGGGTGCAGAACAAATATCTCACAAGAAAAGCCCCACATCCGCAATAATCTGGACTAAACACGACGCAAGACCAATCGATGATAACCTCTCAACACGCGGTTCACAAATTTGTCAAGTATTGGATTTTGAATCTCCTCAAAGGTTACAGCTGGACTCATCAAATTCAATACCCTGCGCATATTCCCCTTACTTCTGGCCACGCTTTGTCTCTTTGATTTGACCAGCTTCCACTTACGGGTAATCCACAAGTAAGATGCCACCTTTTCCCCAAACCACCCTTGATAGATTGATACAGCCAACAACCCCATCTCCATAAAGACAAAAATAGGCACAATTCTTAGCAGCGACGGCACATCGTAGATCTTCATTATCACGAGCAACCTGTTCCTTTCAAGATAGTACAGCTTCTTCTTGCCGCGTAGGAATTTGTACTTGTGATAGACAATCGACTCGGGATTGCACACTACCTTATACCCTAGTAACTGCATCCGCAGGCCTAAATCTGTATCATCCAGATACATAAAAAAATCCTCATCGAAGAGACCGACCTCCTCAAGCACATTGCGCCTGAGAATGGCAGAACAGACCGAAAGGCCTAGAGTCGCTTGAATACCTCCATCGTCCGTGCTTTTCTTTCCGTAATTCCTGCACCATGTAAACCCGAGGTAATTCACGTCATTACCTTCAGTGTTTATGGTGTCGGGCTTATCATACAAGAGCACTCTCGATTGGCAAGCAGCTATGCCTTCATCCGCCTCCATCACTCTAACTAGTTCACCTAGCCAAGCCTTTTCCACAACAGTATCCGGGTTAAGTAGCACCACATATTTCCCTCTCGATGCAGTGATACCCATGTTGTATCCCTTAGCCGGACCATAGTTCTCCTTATTCCTGATGACTTTGATTGAAGGATAATTCTTCTCTACAAAACTGACTGTCTCATCTGCTGAATTATTGTCAATGACTGAGACGTCAAAGTCAGAATAATCCTGGCCAACCAGAGATGGTATACATTCACCCAAATCCTCTCGGCTGTTATAGGTTACAATTATCAGGGAAACATGCGAATCTATCATATCTGTGCTTCGAGCCTGTCACATTTCCCTCAGTAATTTTTTACTGGAAAGCTCCTCACTCGCTTTGTCAGACAAATCAGGGATTTCCTTTTGTTGCTTTACCCATTCCGCGAATTCTGAGATCCCTTCTTCGAGGCTCTTGCTTGGCTCATAACCCAATTTGCTTCTTATTTTAGTAAGATCTGAGTGGCAATGCCTGATGTCACCCATTCTATACTTCCCAACTATGACCGGCTTTACGGATCCCCCTAGTTTCTCTACAAGAAGATTAGCAACCTCCAGTATGGTTGTCCTTCTACCGCTCCCAACATTGAATGTCTCATAGTTGGCTTCAGTCTTCTCCAAAGCTAACACGGTGGCTTTGACGACATCAGAGACATGCACAAAATCTCTGCTTTCCAAGCCATCTTCATAGACAAGAGGAGTCTTACCGTTGGCTATCCTCGCTGAAAAAATTGACAGTATCCCTGTATATGGGTTACTCAATGACTGACGCCGACCGTACACGTTGAAATATCTCAAAATTACCGTTGGTATATTATGCGCTCTTGCCATCACAGAAAACATTTGCTCTTGAGCCTGCTTGGTAACTGCATAGATGGACGTTGGTTTCAACAGTGATTGTTCGTCGGTTGGCAAAGACTCGATACTGCGACCACATCTGGGACACTGCATGTGCCATCGCTTTGCTCCAAGTGTGTCCTCAGTTCTCTGCTCAGGGTACACTACACCGCAGCTCTCACACCTATACTTGCCCTCCCCATAGACTGCCCTAGAGGAAGCAACAATTACTTTCTTGATACTCTTGCCCTTTTCTATTATTGACTCCAATAGCACCGCAGACCCTTTGATGTTGACATCTACGTACCGCGAGATCTGGTACATAGATTGACCAACGCCAGTCTCGGCAGCTAAGTGGACTACAATGTCAATAGCTGATACAGCTTGTTCTACATCTCCTTTGCTTACAATATCGCCTTGAAGGAAATCAACTTTGCCTGCAAGATATGGTGGCAACTCAGCATTTACCCCATGAATTTGAGCAGATAGATTGTCAACGATTCTGACTTTGTAGCCTTGGCTAAAAAGCAACTCAGCCAGATAAGAACCGATAAAACCTGCGCCCCCTGTTATCAGGACAGTCTTGGCCATATAGGATGCTCACACGTCACGTAATTGCAGCAGAACTGAGAAAGTTCAGGATAGTCTAAGCCACTAAAGGCAGCTGTGCTAGCTTGGTAATGCTGGATATCTATAATACTATAGTCTTGCTTAGATAGCAAAGATTGTGGCCCAGCAGATTTGCTGTACCCCTCACATTATGTTATTATCATCTTAGACTGATTTATGTTATTCATTTCCAGCCAGTCAAAAAATGAGCAACAATTTCCGCACCAAACGACATTCCGAACTAACGTCGAGAGATATTCAACCTCATCCGGACGGACAGCATCCAGAGGTGGTTGCGGCCATCCCCTGTTTTAACGAGGAACTTTACATAGGAAGCGTTGCGCTCAAGACAAAAGACTATGTAGATCGGGTTGTGGTTATTGATGATGGTTCAACTGACAAGACTGCCATGGTTGCTGAAAAAGCCGGAGCTATAGTGATAAGTCATGGCTCTAATAAAGGCAAAGGCGCTGCGGTGAGGACGTCTCTTGAGTATGCGAAGAAGGTGGGCTGCAAGGCGTTAGTCCTTCTCGATGGCGATGGGCAACATGACCCAGCGTACATCCCCTCTCTGGTCAAGCCTTTGCTTGAGGACAAGGCGGATATGGTGGTGGGGTCCCGCTACCTAGAGATCAAGAGCCGTATCCCTAGACTTAGAAAATGGGGACACCGTGTGCTTACCTTTTCTACGAACGTAGGCTCACGGGTTAGGCTGACTGACTCCCAGAGCGGCCTCAGAGCCCTTTCCCCCAAAGCTATTCAAGCGTTCTCGTTTGTTGAAGAGGGGCTCTCAGTGGAGTCCGAGATGCAGTTCCTGGCAAATGACGCTAGCCTCAGGGTAACAGAGGTTCCCATAAGCATAGGATACTATGGGAGGCCGAAGCGAAACCCACTGGCCCATGGAATGGGCGTATTGAATAGTATAATGGGCCTAATCAGCAGAAGGATACCGCTCTTCTTCTTCGGGGTGCCAGGAGTGTTAATGCTCGCCTTTGGTTTATGGGAAGGCTGGCGAGTAATACAAGGGTGGGATACTACCCATAGTTTCTGGCTCGGCCCCGCGCTGATAGCAGTATTGCTTTGCGTGGTTGGCGCTTTAAGCTTGTTTACAGGTGTCATACTGCACACAATAAAATCGTTTCTTAAATAGATCTGGCTAGCAAATGTCCAAGGATCAATGCTGCAGTACAGTATCTCTTCAGCTTGATTAGTATTGAGGTCTATTAGCATGTTCGATGGGAAGCTACATTGGTTAGCTAAGTCGTCTCTATACATTCAGGTGCGGTCTTCTGTTGGGCAAGCATCACCTAGCTGCCCCTATGAAGTTACTCTCTAGATTCCGCGTCATGCTTGAATTCCTGTAGCAAGTCAACTGGGACTTTTGCCGAAGTAGGTCCGGTACGCCGGAAAAGAAATGACGAATATGGGCTGTGACGTCTTTGGCGAATTCAGCAAGAGTGCTTAAGCCTAGGACACTACCATCGGGGTAGTTATCGTCTCTAGCCCCTGTCTTTTCTAGTTGCTTCAAAGCCTTTTTGATGTTCATCGCTGCTGCTGTCAAGCAGAGCTGTATCTACACTTTCCATCTACCAATGAATCGAGTTTGCCTAAGCCCCTGCAACGCCTTGGCAAGTCCGAGGCCCCTTCCGCCTTCACTTTTCGCTGCTTGAGTAGTTCCTGCCCTACAGGCTCAGACAACCTTTCCTTCGCTTCATTGACCAGCTTTTGGTGAAAGAGCCGACTTATGGTGCGATCCTGACCTGAAGATATACAGAGCTCCCTGAATTGGCAGAGTGAACAAGCTCCTCGCTCTACCCGGTAGGCAGTACGCTGTGTAGAGGCTTGACTGGTGCAGCGTTTCATCGGCATCCCTTAGGGACATATGAATACATCCTCTTGTAGCAGCCAACGAAACCGATCCTGCCTCCTGTTACCCTTGGGCCCGTGAAGGCGCTGCCTTGGCGGAATGAAGGCCGTGATGCCAGTCTGGTGGAGCAGGACGTAGTTGGCTAAGGTGCCATACTCAGCGTCCGCCACCACTTCTCCTAACGGCAGTCCAGAGGGTCTATTGTGATGCCACGGGATCCCCGTCTACCCCGCTACGGTGGGTATTAGCATGTTAGAGAAATGGCGACAATTTAGAGATGTAATTCAGGGGATATATTCATTGGGGACGGATTGACCAGATCGTGGCTTCAGGAAAGTCAGCGGCAGGTACTAGCACGTGATATTGTGCTTCTCTTGCTATTATTTCATCATTAGTGATTAATCCAGGAACACAAGTCTGCTTGAAACCGATTACCAATGCATCCTCTTCGTTTCTTACTGTCTCAAAAAACGCCTCTATCCCCTTTTCATCCTCTGAACCTGGAAGCGAGATAGGGTTCTCTACTCTCACTGACATGGGCATGACACAATTGGTGTATACTGGGGCGTTATCAAGCAAGTTACTCTTCACATAAGCGATGGCTTGGCTGTTTCTCCAGAATTCAGAGTTATAACCCTGACCATGTTTGGCAATTTGGTAGAAACCCGCAGAGCTTGCAGCTTGGAGTCCGAAGAGGTAAACGCAAGACAGTCCAATTACGAGAAATAGAGGAAGTCTTGGTGAAGAACTCCTAATAGTTCTGTAAGCATGAAAGACTAAGGAAATCGTCACTATTGCTATCAATGGGTAAAGCAAGCTCAGATATCGGTCTTCGTAATCCAATCCCCATATTGCTGAAGCTACAATAAGGCCGACAAGGTGAACCAAGATGTATATGATCGGTACATAGTTCCTCCGCAGATACGTAGAAAACACCCCCTTGTGCTTAAGCTGGATTGCTACAAGAATTATCGATATCAACCACAAGATAAATAAGGCACCAAGTATAGCTCCAACTATGAATATATAATGGTGAAAGTCGAAACCAAATTGGGCATACGTGTCTCTCATGACACGGGATGATCTGTACGGGAGAACGTACGGAAGAACGGTTATGCCAATCCAGTGAACAACCCTGGGCGTTGCTGAATATGAGATAGACCCTTGGATACCGAGAGGCTGTGTCCAGTGAGAGGTAACTATCTTGTTCCTAACAAACCAGGGCACGGCGGGAAGACAAGAAATCGCCAGGAAGAGTGAAATCTGAAGCGCAGACCTTCTAATTCGCCACTTATTCTTAACTAGTATTACAATTAGGCCAACACCAATCAGGATAAGCCCACCCAAATGCATTAGAATTGCAGCAGCGGTCAGGAGCGCACTCAAGAGAAGCCACTTTGTGCTCGCCTCATAGCTCGTAGCAAACTTCACGAGAAATAGGATTGCCGAAATTCCTAAGAGAACCAGCGGCATGTCAGTCAATGCATAAGATGTGACGACTAGTAATGGCGTACACACTAGACAGGCGAGGCATGACGCATAGCCGACCAAAGTACCGCCTATCATTTTGCCCAAGGAAAAGACCGGGAATACCAAGAGTGCAAAACATAGCACGGGAATTAGTCTTGCCGCTGACTCTCCGCCAAAACCGAGGTGCATGAAACCTGCAATCAACAAGGGGTACAACGGATAATGGGCATAGTCCGAAGGGAATCCATGACCTTGGTAGATAGCTTCGCCGACCTTAATGTATTGGATTGAGTCCGGACTGATGCCAGGGCCAGATTGTGTAACTAATAAGCCGAAGGTCAGAGCGATACCAAAGCATATCAAACAGAAGATTAACTGATAACGTCTTGCCTGAAGTCTGTCTGCCATCAACGAAGCTGAACGCTTCACCTGACGTGCCCCCGGTATTGGTATCTGCAACTACCGTAGTACTACAGTAAAAAGTGCTCCACACGAACTAACAATAAGAGCAACTGCTACTACAAGAAAAGCTAATAACACTTCCGCCACCTCCACTTGAGATGCTTGTAGTTTACTACGTTTCGTGGAGCACTGCAACCCGTCTTCTCTAAAAGCTATCTCCCAGTTACTAATCCGAGCATGAAATACTTCCCATAAGAGGTACCAGACCGGGTAAAGCGGTATTTACATGCACCGGCCGTCCGCTATGCAGCGGCTTAATGGGAAGTATTTAGCGCTCCCCGTAATAGCTAATGATTCAGGAGCTAACTTTCTAGGGGCACCGCTTTCGATGAATTTTTCGATGAGTTCCGTCAACGTGGGCGGTTTAGGTAATTCCTTATCTCGTACCCAAGGTGGTCTGCGTAGTCGCTTGTCAGGTTGGGAATCACAGCCGGATTCCTCAACGATTGGGTCCGGTTCTATGTCGGCGGGCGTTTCTTCTTTGGCTAAGGTTACTATACCCACTTGAATGCCTTTCCACGCCCATATTCTTTTTGCCAGGAATAAACTTGGCGGACATCTGAGGGGATTTTATTGCCTGGAAATTCCTTTTGAAGTATTTCATAGGTTTCAGTTACAGTTTGTTCTTGGTCAAATAGTTCAAAAGCTCTGCTACGTGCTTCTCGATAGGTAGGCCCCCTTTTTCGCTTCGAGTCACCGGATGCTGTGAAGTCGTCTCTGCTGGGAGTTCTTGGGTGTGATACCCAGCTGGTTAGTAAGGCGGCTCTTTGTTACCTTTCATGCGAAGGATCAAGGCGGCTTGGGCAATTTGCGGTATCTTTAAGGTAATTTGTCTATCTTCTTGGAGAGCATCGGACAGCCACATGTGGAAAGTAGAACCTTCTATCTTATGCCACACATCTGGTATACTGTAGAAGGTGAACTGGTGTAGCTTGTCTCGAGATAGACAGGAGGAAATGCCCAAATGAAGAGGGCCTTATGGGTACCCCTAGGGATAATTCTTGTGTGTGTTATTGCGGTAGGAGCAGTTGCCGCGTGTGCACGTGAAGGGAAAAACATCCACGTCGACCTCTCCTGGTCTGGTAAGCAGGTCGAAATGGCTAGAGGAGACTCGCTGGTGGTTACCCTACCATCAGACGCTAGGACCGGCTACAGTTGGTCTTCATGGGTGAGCGACGACAATATATTACAGCAATCAGAGCATGAGTACATAGGTCAGGTAGGGGTCGGCGGTAAAGAGATTTGGACTTTCAAAGCCCTAACGGATGGGCCATGCACTATCGAAATGGAATACCGCCTACCACAAGAAGAAGACGCTACACCAGCCCAAAGGTTTGATTTGACAGTTGACGTTCAATAGCGTGAGTTCGAGACAAGGGAATTGTTACACTGAGGAGCATGTCCCGCCAGTTGCTTTAATTTATCTCTGTCATCGCTATCGCTCTGCCTCGTTTAGGAAATCGATTGCCCACTGGGTCTCCTGGTCACCCGTTTGTGTTAGCACATAGTCGGGAATTATACCCTTTCCTTCAATCTCACGTCCGTTGGGTGTTAACCAGCGGCCTACGGTCAAATATATAGCTGAGCCATCCCTCAGGGGAAAGAAGTGATCGTAGCTTCCCTTACCTAAGGTGGTGTTACCCGCAATAGTGGCCCTGTGATAATCCTGTAAGGCTCCAGAGAGAACCTCGCTACCACTTGCTGTATATTGGTCTACCAAAACCACCATGGGGAGATCGGTAAAAACGCCGTTAGGATGAGCTGATTGGGAGGACCGATGGCCCTTGTTGTCCACCAGGGTGACTATTACGCCCGCTTTAATAAAATGGCTGGCGACATCCACAACATCACTTGCAAGGCCGCCAGGGTTCTCGCGTAAATCCAGAATAATACCAGCGCTGTCCTTTAGGTCCAGCGCCTGCAGACCTGCGTTAAGTTCATCGTTGGTATTTTCGCTAAAGCTGTTGATGTCGATATATGTTATGTTCCCCATCATTTGATAGCTAACGGTAGGAGCATTAACTTGCGCCCTGACTACATCTATCTCAACAGGCGTAGTCTCTCCTTCGTGCTGGATAAGCAGTTTGACTGTGGTACCCGAGGGACCACGAACAAGCAGTATTGTCTCAGTTAAGCTCAACCCCTGGGTGGACTTGCCGTTCACGGCAAGAATCACGTCTCCAGTCTTGATACCGGCTTTTGCAGCCGGATAATTTTCTAAGGGAGCCAGGATAACGGGTTGGTTAGCATTGTTCAGGCCTACCTGAGCACCGATGCCGCTGAAAGTGCCTGTCAACTCACTCTGGGTCAAGTTATACTCATCCGAATTCAGATAGGCCGAATAAGGGTCATTTAATGCCTGCACCATTCCCTTTACCGCTCCCTCGTTAAGGGCGGTTGAATTAGCTTCAGAGGGTACCACGTAATTCTGCGTTATGAGGGTCCAGGCTTGGTTCAGCAGTCTGCTATCAGATGCTCGGCTGAGCAGGGGCATCCCTGTACCTGCAAGCCAACCCCCACCGAAGGCCAAGGAAAGCACAATGATAGATAGGACAACTACCAAGGCAATCTTCAGACTCTTCGACATAGCACCACCCCTTCAAAACATTTCCGGACCAACAACACTTTGAGCTGATTATACTAGCTATCTCCTTTCAAGTAAAAGGATAACAACATTCGGGACATGAGTGTTGCTCTAACCTGTCCCTATCATAGGTTCATTCGCAGGGTTGGACTTGCTAACATTGCACTTGACCTTAGTTCGAGGCAAACTATGGGGGCGAGTCCTGCAGATGTACCTGCCTGCCTCATAACGCATGCTCCAGTGTGAAAGTAGGCCTAATATTGGCCTCAGATATGGGCCATTCGTGATGCTGTCTGATCAGAGTGGAAACGATATAACAGTGGTGTACAAGTCCTTCCTATCTATAAGTTAGTTTCGTCACAGTACTCGCCAGCTCATCACACTCAGGCAGAAAACAATCACTTGATCAAGCAGTCTGAGCATCAAGGAGCGGTAGAGCCCTAACAACGGGTTCAGACTTAACTACTATGAAGCGTTATACGATGTGCAGGTATATCCCATCCCGTACCGTGTGACTTTTGTAGGTACCGATAGTATAATAGTCTTCCAAAAGCAATACGCACTATCGAACAGAGTATACTGAAATAGGCAAATTGAAGGAGGTGGGATAATGGTAATGTCATCGCAGACTAAAGATCTAATATGCGCCATGTTAACAATTCCAGTGGCTGAGAAGATACTGCAATCATCAAAAAGTGACAAGGAGATTGAACAGGAATATAGTCGAATTGTACGGGCATACTTTGGCTTGCGCAGAGATTTTGAGAGTGAATACGACCAACGTTAGAGCCCACGTTGGATAAAGAATTGCATGGCGCTCGTTACTCGCGGCCGTGTATCTGGTGAGCCGCCTTCGTCCCAGATCATGCTGCTGAGTGATATGGGGAACAACGCTGAAAACGCGCCTCCTGTGCTCTTGGAAGCGGCATTATCATATATGGGAAGATCCAATAACCCGAGGCGCAGGGTTCCACGGTCTCTGCCCGGGGGTATCTATATGTTTGCCAGCACGGTATCCAACTCTGAGATTTGCCCTGACCGATTCTCATTAAGTGGGGCTGGGGGCATATGCTATCAGCGCTGGCCGTACCATTGACAACGCCATGAAAAATAAAAGGTGCAGGCACATATAAGCGATGATAGCAAACCTAATCCAACGATAATCAATAGACTGCCATTTTGACGCTTTTTGCCAAAGTTCACTCAGAGCAAATCCAATTGCAGCACATACTGCAATCAAAGAGGGGTAGAAGTAATAATGGAATGTCACTCTTCCTAAAGCAAGTGTGAGCAGCATCCAGAAGAAATAAAAAGAGGCAAACCAAAGGACAATGAACAAAGAAAAGGCTGTCCTTTTTTTAACAAATTCGTAAACCATGTAACACATCGATGGTATGATCATGATCCATACTGTAGTGTTGATCTTAGATAAGAAACCCCAATTTACCCACTGAAAACCACTCAGGCTGAGAACCCATTTCCAAGGAGATAATTCCCCAGCTGCTAGGGAATTACCCGGGATAGAAGTCAATGTCTTCGCTTCATGAAACTGTATGACAACTAGGAGCCTGTGTAAAGGGTTAAGCCATTCTCGGGTCGCCGCAAAGTCGAGTATGGGCATCAGTATCACGAACGCTGCTACAACAGAAACTATAAATAAGCCCATATTTGCAGGCGACTTGGCCCTCTTTATTATTAACCAATGGCCCAAGATTGCCACTACACCTAATAGGCCAGTTATTTTGCATAGTCCACTCAATGCAAGTGAGATACCCGAAAGTATATATCGATCCTTTAAGTAGAACAGGAAAGACATAAGCATGAATGTAAAAATGAACACTTCCACCATCGCTAGCGAAGAATAATTGAAGATGAAACTTTCGAACGTTAGCAGAAAAACCGCAAAGAAAGCCGTTCTCTTACCTGCAAGCCTGCGGCAAACAAACCAAAAAAGGACAATCAAGGCAACCGCAAATATCGCAGAAGCAATTCTCCAACCCCAAGGGTTATCTCCCAAAGTCCAGATCCCCGATGCAATCAGTAGCTTGCCTAGTGAAAGCTGCTCAGGATGAGTTTGTTGCCCTAGTTGTATAATTGACTTAGCTTCCTGGATGTAAGGTATCTCATCGTAGATAGGGGTGGTAGCATAAGGTATTACGAATAAGTGTAGAATTAATGCCGTCAACGCTATGAGAAAAATAATACGATATTCACCTTCTTTGAGCCAGCTAAGAAATGACTTGCGCGTTGGAGGCATGGATGCCACGCTTTCAATTTGTGTGCGTTGCATGGTATCCATCTGATCAACCTGTTTAACGGCACTTTTAAACTCATTACTATGGTCAGTTCTGTATTTTACTTCCAGTCTTGCCTTACATTTGCCACAGCGGTACATTCGACCTGGTTCCAACGAGTCAGGAATTCGATTTAATGTTCCACATTTGGAACATTTAATAGACATTTAACAACCCCCAGTGACCTGAGCGCCATTATTGTGCCACGTCTAAAGTTATGCCTTCCAGTATTTGCAATCGTTCTTTTCTCCGAGCATCACTGAATCAAAATACAAGTCCTTGTATATTACCTTGATCCGTGAGTAAGCTTTCAGATGCAAAGCTAGTCAGATTGTAGTAAGCTTTCACCCAGGAGGTGAAAGCTATGAGAAATCGAAGCTCCCTGGGAGTCATTCT
>Ga0209777_10004407_pt1 | contig 16670 bp, 12 predicted proteins | sample FrelakmetHBP12HB_FD_187147 | JGI IMG/M metagenome (GOLD analysis project Ga0209777, IMG submission 187147) | Freshwater lake sediment microbial communities from the University of Notre Dame, USA, for methane emissions studies -HBP12 HB (SPAdes)... | ecosystem: Environmental > Aquatic >...
CCTTCGGTGGCCATGTCGTAAGGCCCTCCGACGACCAGCCGCCCAAGAGGGTGGCCTTCATCCAGTGCGTCGGGAGCCGCGACGAGCTGCGCAAGGCGCCGTACTGCTCGTCGGTGTGCTGCATGTACTCCATCAAGGAGGCCATCATCGCTAAAGAGCACGCAAAGGACATCGAGCCGACCGTCTTCTTCATGGACATCAGGGCCTTCGGAAAGGACTTCGAGAAGTATTATCTGCGGGCCCAGAACGATTACGGCATCAAGTTCATCCGGTCGCGCGTGGCAGGGATCGAGGAGGTCCCGTCGACGAGAAACCTGGTCGTGAAGTACGTCGAGAACAACAAGCCCAAGGAGGCCGAGTTCGATATGGTAATCCTGGCCGTGGGCTTCAAGCCTCCGAAGGTGGCCAAGGACCTGGTCAACACCTTGGGCATCAAGCTCAACGAATACGGGTTCTGCGCAACGACCAGCTTCGAGCCTTTGGACACTTCCGTGCCCGGGATCTTCGTCGGGGGAGCCTTTGCGGGACCCAGGGACATACCAGAGACCGTCGCGAACGCTTCCGGCGCCGCGGCCAAGGCGTCCTCGGTCATTACAGAGAGCCGCGGGACCCTCGTGCAGAAGAAACATTACCCGAAGGAGATGGATGTCGGCAAGGCCGACGAGCCCCGCATCGGTGTCTTCATCTGTCGCTGCGGCATAAACATCGCAGCTACGGTGGACGTCCCCTCGGTCGTCGAGTACGCAAAGACCCTGCCAAATGTCGTCATCGCTTCCGAGAACATGTACACTTGCTCTGGTGACACGCAAACCAAGATCAAGGACCTTATCAAAGAGCACAAACTGAACCGGATCCTCGTCGCATCATGCACCCCCAGGACGCACGAACCTCTTTTCCAGAACACACTGAGGGAGGCTGGTCTGAACCCTTACCTGTTCGAGATGGTCAACATCCGCGAGCACTGCTCCTGGGTCCATATGAACGACAAGGAAGGTGCGACAAAGAAGGCAAAGGACCTTGTGCGGATGGGACTGGCCAAGTCAAGGATGCACGAGCCGTTGTACAAGTCCTATCTCGAGGTCAAGAAGGGGGCCTTAGTGCTGGGCGGCGGCCTGGCTGGCATGACGGCGGCCTTGGGGCTTGCCGCGCAGGGTTTCCCTGTCCACCTGGTCGAGAAAGAAAAGGAGCTCGGAGGCCTGCTCAGAAGGATCCATACGCTTCCTGGTACCAAGGAGGACCCTCAGGCCCACCTCAAGAAGCTCGTCGAACAGGTGAAGACGAACAAGAACATCACGGTCCATCTGGGCGCGAGGTTCAAGGCCCTTGAAGGGTCCATTGGCGCCTTCCGAACGACCATCGAGGCGGACGCAAAGGACACGAGCTTCGATCACGGTGTCATAATCGTTGCCACGGGCGCAACGGAGTTCAAGCCTGCGGAATATCTGTACGGCAAGAACCCTTCCGTGATGACGCAGCTGGAGTTCGAGGATAAACTGAGCAAGGGGACCATCAAGGGCAACACCTTCGTAATGGTCCAGTGCGTCGGGGCGCGCAACAAGGACTGGCCAAACTGCAGCCGGATATGCTGCACAGAGGCCCTTAAAAACGCCATCCACCTCAAGAGCAAGGAACCCAAGTCGGAGATCTTCATACTCAACCGCGACATCAGGTCCTACGGGTTCCATGAGGAACTTTACAGGGAGGCCCGCGCCAGGGGCGTCCAGTTCATACGCTATGATGATGACAACATGCCCCAGGTCTCTGAGGAGGGCGGAAAGGTCCGGGTGGAGCTTTACGACGAGCTCCTTGAAAAGAGGGTCGCTATAAGGCCCGACGCGCTCATCCTGAGCGTCGCCGCGAGGCCGGAGCCCTCGAACAAGGAGACCGCTATGATGCTCAAGGTCCCGACGACGGCGGACGGCTACTTTTTGGAGGCCCATATGAAATTGCGGCCGGTCGATTTCGCGACGGAAGGGATCTTCCTTGCGGGCATGGCCCACGGGCCCAAGTTCGTCGACGAGGCCATTTCCCAGGCCAACGCGGCGGTCTCAAGGGCCTCGACCATACTGAGCCAGGACAAGATCGAGCTCGAGCCCATCAAGTCCTCAGTTGTCGACGAAAAATGCGATGGTTGCGCCTTCTGCATATCGACCTGCCCGTATAACGCTATCCAGCTGGTCGAGTACATGAAGAACGGCGAGGTCAAGAAGACAATAGAGGTCAACGAGGCCCTCTGCAAAGGATGCGGCTGCTGCATGGCGACCTGCCCCAAGGAGGGTGTTTTCATAAGAGGATTCAGGCTAGAACAGCTCAAAGCGATGATCGATGCCGCCTTGGAGGTGCAGTAGATGTCCGACGAGTTCGAACCACTTATAATCGCCTTCTGCTGCAACTGGTGCTCCTATGCGGGAGCGGACCTTTGCGGCGTCAGCCGGCTGCAGTACCCGCCCAACATGAGGATAATAAGGGTGATGTGCTCGGGCATGGTGCACCCCAACCTTGTGGTCGATGCACTGACAAAAGGGGCCGACGGCGTGATCATGTGTGGCTGCCACATCGGGGACTGCCATTACCAGAACGGTAACGAGAGGGCGCGCGACAGGGCCGTGACCTTGGACCTGCTGCTGCAGGACATGGGCATCGAGTCGGAGCGCTTCAAGCTCGAGTGGGTGTCCGCGTCTGAAGGCCAGCGCTTCTGCGACGTGATGACGGACTTCACGAACACGATAAAGAAGCTCGGCCCCAGCCCGTACCGGACGCACTAGGAAGGATGCTCAGTTATTTTTTTTTCTCGTTGTAGTCCTTTATCGCCTTCATTACACGCCAGATGTTCTCCATGTTCATCTTGCCGATCTTGCGGAAGTCCTCTTCTTGGGCAGCGACTATCTTCGAGACGCTGTCGTAGCCGGCACGGATGAGCTTGTTGGCGAGGTTGCGCTGGATCTTGAGCTTCTGGGATATCTCGAGGCTCCTGCCCTCGTCCCTCACCTGGGTTATCCTACCGTCCTTGATGAAGATCATCGTATTCGCGCACCCGGCAATGTTCTTGTCGTGGGTGACGATTATAAGTGTCGTGCCGGTCTTCTCGTTGAGCTCTTTGAGGAGTGTCATGATCATTTTACCGGTCTTGGAGTCCAGGTTCCCGGTCGGCTCGTCGGCGAGGATTATCGAGGGCTTGTTGGCGAGGGCCCTTGCTATGGCGACACGCTGCTGCTCGCCAGCGCTCAGCTCGCTGGGCCGGTGGAGGGCACGTTTCTTCAGGCCGACGAGCTTCAGGAGTTCTAGTGCTCGTTCGTGCCGTTCAGCCTTGGACATGTCCGTAAGCTCCATCGGTAGCTCGACGTTCTCGACGGCATTCAGTATCTGTAAAAGGTTGAAGGACTGGAAAACGAACCCGAGCTTGTGGGACCGTACATCGGCGAGTTTTCCCTCGTTCATCTTGGAGGTCTCGATGCCATCGATTATGACCTTTCCCGAGGAGGGCTTGTCCAGGCAGCCAAGGATGTAGAGCAAGGTGGTCTTGCCCGAACCGGAGGGGCCTTGTATGGATATGAAGTCCCCTTTCTGGATCTGCAGATTGACCTCGAGGAGGGCGTTGACCTTGTGACCCTTCCGGGAATAGGTCTTGCGGACGTTCTTGGTCACTAGGACATCACTCATTCTTCATCGCCTCCGCGGGCCGTTTCCTCGAAGCGCTCCATGCAGGGTAAAGGCTCCCGAGGGCCCCCAAAGCGACCGTAAGGCCTAGTACCATCAGAACCAGCTGTGCAGACGGACTGGCGGTCGCGTAGGCCTGGGAATTGGGCAGCAGGACGCTCGTTAAAAAGGGTGTAGCGACCTGGGCGATCAGTATACCGATGACCCCGCCGAAGAAACCGATTATTATTCCTTCGAGGAGCAACTGCGTCATGATGTTGTAGCCCCTGAATCCTAGGGCCTTTAGGGTCCCGATCTCCTTGATGCGCTCTCGGACCGTGTAGGTCATTATGAACAGGACGATGAGCCCTGCCGTCGCGCCGGAGACCAGTATGAGCTGGTTGCCACGGCTCTGGATGTCGCTGAGGTCCGAGTTCAGCTGGGTCACCTGCTGCTCCTCCATCTGGGACATGCGTTCGGACTGGCGGGTCATCATCTCGCTAACTGAGGTGGCCCTGTAGTTGGGATACATGTCCTGGATCTCGGCCGTCACGGAATCAACGACCGTGGCATTTTTCGCATAGACCGTAAGAGAAGTGACGTTGTCGGCGCTGAGGTTGGCGATGGGCATTGCATTTTCGAGGCTCATGTAGATGCCTTTGCGGTCCATGTCGCTGGAGTAGATGCCGGCGACCTTGAAGTTAACGCCCTGGACGGTTATCGTGTCCCCCACCCCGGCCTCGAAGAAGTCCTTGAGGTCCTGGTTGATCATGACCTCGTTGGGGTCAGAGGCGCTGATGGCATGTCCCGAAACGAGGGCCGCGGGCAACAGGCTGTACTTCGCATCGAGGGTATCATTGAGGAGGACCCCGTTGACCGTGTAATCTGGGTCACGCCGGTCAGTGCCGAAGGACTTCGATATCTTTGGGATGACGACCGAGACGTTCTCAAGGGCGCTGATCTTCGTGACGGCGTCCATTGTGATGGGAGAGCCAGACATCCCGCCCAGGAAGAACCCGCCTCCAGCATCTCCGCCCGGGTCCCCACCGCCACCCGGATACCCCCCGCCACCCGAGGGCCGCCTTCCGCTCCAGTTACCAGGAAAATCGCCCGGTGGGCGTGTAAAATTGAAGTTCATTCCTTCAAAATTGACGACGCTTATCTGCAAGGCGGACGACTGCGCTGTCTTGTTCATTTCATCGAGGCGTATCTTATAATTATTGATCATGTCCGTGGTCTTATTCTCAGAGGCCGTTATGCCAATGTTCATCGAGACTATTGTTGCGATGGACATGCCTAGGGCCAGTATGACTATCAAGGACCGGGCCCATTTCCGCCATACGCTCCTAAAGGCTCTGTTCGCTACTCCCATATATATCACATCTTGCGAGATCTTGCATCGTTCTAGGTTCTTGCTCGAAAGGCCCCGTGTTCAGGAGCTTCCGATCTGTACCCAAAAGGGTGCATCTATATTAATTCAATTTTCCAGATTTATACCCAAATTCCACCCAAATCCCTCTATATTTTTGTAATAATTACAGAGGATAGATTCCTATAAATATTTATATATTGAGCAACTGAGATCTTCCTGCCATATGTACTTAGGGGCATCTTCACCTGGCGTTTATCAGTCCTATCACCAGTTGGGTGAGATGGGGGGTATTTCCACCATATCCTTTGTCAATAAGGACCATTCCACCTGGGTCAGTGTGGGCCTTGAAATGCCCAATAGAAGGATCCCCTCGGTCAATACGATCTTCTCATATAATGTGTGCAGCATCCTCAGAATGTGGTTGTAACTATTGACGAAGATCAGGAAATCCAAGCCGTCAAGAAGGACGACCGGTTGCTTTGCGGAGCTCATGAACCCTAAGACCGTAGAATAAAGGCGGGATATAGAGGATGGGTCGATGGTCTTTACCTCTGAGGTGGGTGTGGTCGATAGCCATATAAGGGGAACATTCTCGAAGTTCGCCGTTGCCCGGATCTTCTTAGGGGCCATCCGGGTGATGAATAAGCCTTGGTGGCCATGACTTTGCATGGAACCGAAAACCTTGAGAAGCAGGTCCGCCCTCGGTTCATCAACGAAATAGATTGTGCCCGTCTCAAGCTCGGGAGGGTGGAACTGCGTGCTAGGAACGTCCATTCCTCCGCTCATGAAAGGTATATCTTCCACAGGAGGTTCGCTTAAGGGGCTCTTGCGTCCTGATTTCAAAGGCCAGCCCATTTACTTTCCCCCTAGATCAGGGGACTGCGCCCTCCCCTTTTTCAATTGAGGAAGCGTTTCGATCGCTGGAGACGGCCCAGGTAGGTGAGGTCCCAAACCGGGCTTGGTGTCTTCAGTTTGGACAATCCGGCCATCCTTGAGATAGATCCTCTTCTTCGTCATCTGGGCCATCCGGTCGTCATGCGTCACAATGACAATTGTGGTCCCAAGCTCCTTATTGAGCTGGCCCAGAAGGTCCATGATGAGCTTTCCGTTCGCGGTGTCCAGGTTCCCGGTGGGCTCGTCCGCCAGGATTATCGAGGGATCGTTGGCTAGGGCCCTGGCAATGGCCACGCGCTGCTGCTCCCCGGCGCTAAGCTCATCGGGCCTGTGGTTCATGCGCTTGCCGAGCCCGACGCGGCGTAGCAGGACCATGGCCTTCGACCGCCTTTCAGACCGTGGGGTCCTGTTCGCGATCATGGGCAGCTCGACGTTCTCCAGGGCAGTAAAAATCGGGATGAGGTTGAAGTCCTGGAAGATGAAGCCTATGCGCTTGGCCCGTATTGTCGACAGCTCCGTTTCGTCCAGATAAGTGATGTCCTGCTTGCCCAGCACGATCTTGCCGGAGGTGACCCGGTCCAGGCATCCCAGCAGGTTCAGGAGCGTTGTCTTTCCCGAGCCCGAGGGGCCCTGGATCGCTATGAAGTCCCCCCGTTTTATCCGCAGGTCGATACCGGTGACCGCCTGGACCTGGTTGCCCTTCTTGTTGAAGGCCCTCTCGACGCGCTCCATCACTAGCACATCAGACATTCTTCATCGCCTCCATCACGGTCTTCCTGGACGCTTTCCATGCAGGATACAGGCTTCCGAGGGCACCCAGCACGCCAGTGAGCGACAGAACGAGCACGATGACCTGCAGGCTAGGGCGGGACGGAACATAGACATCAGAGCTGGGTAAAAGGACGCTGGATATAATGCGCCCGGCCAGCATGGAGATCAGGATCCCAACGATGCCGCCTAGGAACCCTAGGACCGTGCCTTCGAGCACGAAATGGGTCGTTATATCGCGCCCGTTGAACCCAAGGGCCTTGAAGACGCCGATCTCGCGGGTCCTCTCTTTGATCGTGTAGAACATCATGAAGATCACTATGAGCCCGGCGGTGATGGTCGAGATCAATATGATGAGATTCCCGATGGTCTCGACCATGACCAGGTCGCTGTCAAGCTTCTTTATCTGGCTATCCTGGTCCGAGTTGTACTGCTTTATCTGCTTCTCAAGTTGGCCTTTGGATTGGTTGACCTGGGAGGCCAGGTCCGATTGAAGCTGGGCGACCTGGAGGGCCATGGCCGACTGGAGCTGGGATTTCTGTTTCTCGGCGGCTGAGGTCAATTGCTGGATCTGCATGGCCTGCTGCTGCTTGATGAACTCTGTCGACGAGGAGGGCGTGTTCTTGTAGGCCTCGACACGGAACGCGGAATGGTAGAAGCTGATGTTGTTGACGACCTGCTCGACAACGGAGACGTTCTTGGCGTAGACCTGGAGGCTCAGGGCGGAGCCGTTCTCGAGCCCTAGCATGTAGCGGGCCGCATCGATGTTCATGTACACGGTGGTGTTCTGGAGGCTACTGTTGTAGATGCCCTTGATAACGAAGGTCGTGTTCTCTATCGTTATGTTGTCGCCGACGGTGGCGTTGAAGTAACTCTGCAGGTCTACATGGATCAGCACGGACCTGTTATCGGTCTCGTTGAGGGTGGTGCCCGCTACGATCTCTGTGGGCAGCAGGTGGTACTTGTCGTTGAGGGTTTGGTTCAGGGGGATACCATCCACGATGTAGTCGGTGGTCTGCCGGAAGCGGTCCAGGCCACCGCCGCCCGGGCCGCCCCAGCCCGGGGGACCTCCGCCGGGATTGGTGGCGTTCCCAACATTGTGCTTGTAGGTCTTCTGGATAAGGGGAATGACCCCGGAAACATTGTCGAAACCCGTGATGTTGCTGATTATAGTCGCGTTGATGGGATGGGAGGTCGCGTCCATGCCCATGCCTGAGGAATTCGTCACCGTTATCATGGTCATCTGACGCTGGCTCTCGTTCTCCTCGGCGGCGTACTGCGCTTCGACGCTGAGGATGGCCGCTTGGGTATTATTATTGGTCGCATTTATAATGTCATTTGTATTTCGAATGGTCTTGTTGATGAGGGCGCTGGTGTTGGAATTGGCCGTGTCGATGAACCCCTGGGTGTTGTTGATGGCCTTGTCTATCATGTCCTGGGTGTTGACCTTGGTCTTGACGATCATGTTGTGGGTGTTCTCGTTGGTCGCGGTCGTGCTTGTGTATATGGATGTGATGAGCGCGATCGAGAGCCCGAGGGCCAGTACCACGAGGGTCACGCGGGTCTTCTTCCTTGTGATGTTGCGCGATGCAATCATGCCAAGATCGTTAAGTTTAGAGCCACCAGCGACCACGAGGCCGACGACAAGTGCCACTAGCATTATCCCTGCGAGAACGAGCAGCAAAGAGTCGGAGGTCTGGTAGGCAGACCCTGGGGCCTCCGCAAGATCGATGAGCTTGGTGTAGTTGGACCGGGCAATGGAGGCCTCGCGCAAGGTGGCGTTGATCCAGTGTACACCGGCCGTCTTGATGGTCAGGTTGAACACGAGTTGGGCTGAGGAGCCGTTCGTGCCAAGGAAGGTCAAGGCCTTGTTGCTCACGTCCTGGTCGTCGACATACAGATGCACAATGAGGTCCTTGGCGTCCTTATCGCCGCGGTTTTGGACCATCACGGTGACCTGGATGTTCTTTCCGACGAGAGGTTTGACTGGGTCGATCTTGATGGCGGTCAGGACTGGGTCGGTCGTGGGAACATGCCTGATGAAGAGCTTGACCGGTATCGAGAGCTGGTCGTTGGACCTGTTGATCTCGTTGGTGCGCATATTGGCGTTCACGATGGCCGTTATCGTGTAGTCCCCGGCTGTGAGATTCGCCGGGACCGTCCAGGTCAGGTCCACCTGCTTTGTGGTGCCTGGGTCCATTGAGGCGATGATCCTCTGGTCGATGGTTTTGGCCAGGCCCCCCATACGGGTCTGGAATTGTACCGCCAGGGTCGTGTTGGTGGCGACCCCGGGGCCCAGATTAGCGACAACGATCATTATAGAGACCTTGTCCCCGGAGGAGACCGTCGTGTTCGAAACGGTCAGGTTGGTGACCGCTGGGTCGGGAAGCTTCACGATGGCAAGGATGGTGAAGTTCGACGACAGTTCGTTATTGGTCCAGTTCAGGTCGTCATTGGCCGTCCCAGGGTCAACCACAAGGAGGACCTTGTGAAGGCCTAGCGTCAATCCCGTCGTGTTCCATGCGCAAATCGAGGTGTTGGAGGAACCGGCGGAGAGGAGGTTCAGCGAGTTGTTGCAGATCATCACAGAAGTATTGTCAAAGTAGAAGGCCAGCATGGTCCCGTTCAATGAGGAGTTCGTCCCCTGGTTCTTTATCGTGACCTTGATCTTGACGGCCATGCCCTGGGTGACCTTTGTTACTGCCGTCGAGGATGTACCCTGATAGAACTTCACTGAGGACAACAATAGGTCGGGTTTGGAAATCATGGTTAGGCTGATGTTCATGAGGTTATTGGAGGCGTTCCAGTCCTTGTTGGCTGCCTCCTTGTCGACCCGTACGGTCAGCAGGTGGACTCCGGCGGACAGATTGGATGTGTTGAAGGTGACGTTGGTGAGCTTTTCCTCGGAAGGTGCCAGGGCCGCGATATCGAAATCCTGGGCGATCTCACCGATGGTATCGTTGATCGTGACCTTCGCGGCCTTGGAGGTCTCATTGCCGAGGTTCTTGATAATGATGGACAGGTTGAGAGGCTCCCCTTTGAGGGCCGAGCTCGCGCTCAGGCCGAGGTTGAGGACCTCCAAGTCGGGCTTCAACACTGGCGGCGGGGTGGTCAGGACAGAGATGTTCGAGGTCGTCATGTTGGAGCCGGTCCTTGGGGCAAGCACCGTGATGGTATGGTTCCCAAGGGTTGTCCCCGAGGTGTTCCATTCAAAGGACACGGGGACCGCGGTGCCATTGTAGTGGTCAGGGAGATCCACGGACGCATTGCAGGCCGGGTCCTTGCTTACGCCCGGTATGAAGTCCACATATAACTGAACGGTCTCGTTGAGGGCCTTTTCAGAACCGAGGTTCTTGACGATGGCGTTGATGGTAACGTTCTTACCCAGGAGCACGGAGTCCACTGCAGCTTCGACCTCCGTTATGACGGGCCATGTGTCCGCCGAGTAAAAGGTGACGTTCAGGAGGGCAGACTTATGGTGCTTGCTATAGTCGGTGGCATTGATCGCGGTCACATTGATGACATAGGTTTGACCGACGGTGACGCCCTTTCCGAGCTCGCTGGTGTTCCAGTAGAAGTCCAGGATGTACGGATGGCCCAGGGGTCCCCCGGTCAGGTTAGGCAGGCCATAATCGCTCCCCAGATGATAGGTCCCGAGAGGGATGTTTATACTAAGCGTCTCGTTCGTCGCATTGATGGTTATTGTAACGTTGGTGGCGTTGGCGTCCCCCATGTTCCGGATCGTTGTGTTGAAAGTGACATTGTCCCCCACATTGGGGTCCCCAAGGGCTGTTAGATTGACACGTTCGACGGCCACATCGGTCGGTCTTGGGCCGGGTGGGAGGGTGGTCGCCCCTGTGACGGCCTGGGACATCGGAACTAGGATGCTAGACCCCAGCAACAGCAGGACCATCAGTGACCCAAATAGACAATTGTTCGCGTATTTTGCTATTAAAAGAGTAGACATGTTCCACCACCTTCAGACAGAATAGTTGTGGCTTGTTGGACAAAGGCCCTGCCTATGTCATTGTAGGTTTCTGCAGAGAGCCACAGGCCCTTGGTATCTTTTTCCATGAACAGACAAGAGAGCGCGGTATAGTTGATGTTTTACCAGATTCATGCCAGAATCTATTCCAAGTTCAATATGAGAAAAAAAATCAAACCTTGCTGGCCAAAGGGATCATTCTAAGCTGAGATACAACAGGGTCGCCAGTCCGATGGTCGCGAACATGTCAGGAATTATCATGAAGGGGCCCGTGCCGAAGACTTGATACCCGAACCAGGATAAAAGCAGTGGGTTGGAGGTCACGCTGTAGATGAGCAGCGCGAACATGACCACGATAAGGCCGATAGTGAAGTCCGACCGGACCTGATCATAGATTTTAATATAGAGTATGATAAGGATGAGGGAGATTGCGATGTTCACCATCGTTATCGTTGTTTTTACTATGGTCAGATAATTGTGCGGGTCTTGTTCCATCTGGGGGATGTGAGGCGGATGGCCCTCATGCGGCGGCGCAGGCGCATAGAGGTTCCCGGCCAGCACACCGAAGAGTGCTGAAATGATGATGATGACAATTATCAATGCATTGATCGTGTACTTCTTCAGAGATGCCTTTGGCACGATCTTAGTCTTGCCCGCCTGCGCCTTCTTTATCTTCATTCGGAATCATCTCCTTTATTTTGTGCTTGGTCCTTTATCTGGATTTTCCCAAATTGCTCCCAAATCTCGGTGAAAGAATCGTATTCTTGTTCAAGTTGGGGTGAAAGGAAGTAGACGGCACCGTATTTCTTGTTGCCAAAAGATGTGATTATCTGGTTCTTGTCAAGGACGCCAAGGTGATGCTTGATGGTCTTGTAATCCAAGCTAAGGGACTGAGCGATCTGATGGGCGTTGCACGGACGTTCGTGCAAAAGAACTAGGATCCTGGCCCGGTTGACGCCGCCTTTGGTGCCCGCGATCAACCACCAGAGCAATCTTTTCATACATACCCCGTTTTTTTCCCAAGGATTTTTTCCGACGAGGATGGCGTCCGTTAAAGGGCCAAGGAAAGGTATCGTTCATTATATTGCTCAAATCAATGTGTTGTTGATATATATTTTGTTGTGTGGTTTTTTATTCTCGGCAAAAATTCTTATGTTCAAAGGTCCCTCTAATACAATATATGGATCAATACGACCTCGTAATCTGCGGTGCCGGTCCGGCCGGCACGACAACGGCAAGGTTTGCCGCAAAGGCAGGGTTCAGCGTCCTTTTGGTCGAAAAAAAGGATTTTCCGAGGGACAAGGTGTGCGGTGGTGGATTGCGTCCCGAGATCATGGAATCACGTGACTTCTCGTATGTAGCCAATAAAAGGTCCGAGTTCGTGGAGAACGAATGTTTCAGCGTCAGGATGTACGGGTCGGACCCGTCGAAGTTCATTTCCTATGAAGCCCCCTCTTCCGAGCCTATAATGTACGGGACCACCAGGCGAAATTTCGACCAGGTGCTGTTCGAACTCGCCACTGATGCGGGGGCCAAGGCCCTGACGAAAACGACGGTAAAGCGGATCGATGTCGGCAAGGACCAGGTCCTTGTGGGATTGGATGACGGCCAGGAGGTTAAGGCCCGGATCGTCATCGGAGCCGGCGGGATGCAGGACCCGGTGGCGAAGGTCCTGAGGGAAAAGGAAGGCCTTCCGAGTTCCTGGCGCACTGAGGAGATAGGGCTTGCCGTGGCCCACGAGTACGAGGTCGGTGAGGAGTTCATCCAGGAGCATTACGGGCCGAAGAACACATGTCATTTCCATCTAAAGCCTGAGGGCGTGTATGGTTACGCATGGGCCTTTCCCAAGCGCACCAAGCTCAACATCGGCTTCGGTGCCTTCCTCAAGGACATCAAGGGGACGGACCTGAAGGCTGCAGTCGGGGGTTATTTGAAGCTGCTAAAAAGGTCGGGCCTTTTTCCCAAAGACAATGACCAGGTCGAGTTCAAGGGAGCCCGCCTACCGCTCAGAGGTCCTATCGAAAGGACCTATTCGGAAAGGCTCCTCCTCGTCGGGGACGCTGCAGGTTTCGTCTCGCCCATCAGCGGCGATGGCATCAACTTTGCAATGTCCTCGGGATTGCTTGCGGCCCAGGTCGCTGGCCAGTGTTTGGAAAAAGGCGATTGCTCGAAGAAGGCCTTGTCCAAGTACGAGGTCCAGTGGAGGAGCCGATGGGACAAGGACTTCAAGGTGTTGTGCGAGCTTGCGGACCTCGTGGAAAAGGACCTCGAAAGAATAATCGGGAATTTCAGCAAGGACGACAAGCTCATCGAGATGATGGTCCACGTCTACAATGGCCGGGTCAAGCCTTCCGAGATAATCACAAAGCTCAAGTTGAGATATGCAAAGACGATGATCTTCGGGGGATCCTCGAAGAAGAACAAGAAAGGATGAGCTGGACCTTGACCGTCGGTTTTAATATCCTGATATCGCTTCGCTGAAAACACAGCTGGAGAGGATGTCCTGAACAAGAAAGCGGACCTGAGGATCACCTTGTCACATGGGGCCGGCGGGGCCATCATGGGCGAGCTCATCCATGAGGAGATAATCAAGCAGCTCGGGCCGCAAGGCAAGGGTGTCGAGGTCCCTCTTGAGGCGATGGATGATTCCTCGGTCATCGAGAGCAAGGTCCTCACGACGGATTCTTACGTTGTCCGGCCCATCTTCTTCCCCGGCGGGGACATCGGCAGGCTCGCGGTCTCGGGGACCGTCAACGACCTGTCCGTCATGGGCTGCAAGCCCCTGGCGCTGTCGCTGGCCTTTGTTTTGGAAGAAGGGCTTCCGATATCTGACCTTCGTAGGGTCATCAGTTCCATTGCGAAGACCTCCAAGGAAGCAGGCGTCCCGATAATAACAGGCGACACAAAAGTCGTCGAGAAGGGTGGCCTTGATAAAATGATCATCAACACCTCTGGTATCGGCGTCCGGTGGCCACCGCTAGAAAAGAACCTCAAGGTCGTCAGGAAGCACCGGAAGTTCCAGGGCGACTGGCCGACGGATTCTAGCCTCCGGCCTGGTGACAAGATAATACTGTCTGGTTCCATCGGCGACCATGGGATCGCGATAATTTCCTTCCGTGAAGGCTACGGGTTCGAGAGCACCATCAGATCAGATGTCCAGCCCCTGAACGGGATGGTCCGCAAGGCCCTGGACGTCGGCGGCATTGTTGCCATGAAGGACCCGACGCGGGGCGGACTTGCGAACGCTCTGACAGAATGGTCCGAGAAATCCAAGGTCGGTATCAGCGTCGAGGAATCTGCCATCGTGGTACACGAAGGCGTCCGGTCGGCCTGCGAGATGCTTGGCTTTGACCCTCTGACGATCGGCAATGAAGGCAAGGCAATCATCGGTGTTGTCAAGGAAAAGGCGGACGCGGTCCTGAAGGCGGTCCGAAAGACAAAGGAAGGAAAAGAGGCCGCGATCATCGGCGAGGCCACAAGAGATGTCAAGGGCGTCGTCATGAGGACCCTCGTCGGTGGAAAGCGGATAATCGACAAGCCCTCCGGGGACCCGATCCCAAGGATCTGCTAGTTGCGGCGTTTCTTTTTCCAAGGGGCTCTCGCAAGGAGAGCAATGATGGAGAAGATCACGATCAACAGGGCCGTGATACTTGCCAGGAAGGTCCGTGACGAATAGAACTCGACCGGCTTGTCGAACTTGACGGTGACATGGTACTTCCATAGGCCGGTCAGTGTGTGTGAGGTATCGTCCGTGTGGGTTTCTACCCACAGCTCCATGTCAAAGTCGACTGGATATTTGTCGCCTTGGTAGTATGCGGTGATATTGAAAAAGGAAACCTGACTAGGAACGGTGCTCCATTTATAATGGTCGAAGGGATAGTATTCGTCACCAAGGTGTATATTTATTTGCTTGGTTTTCGCCCAATCCTCGTCGAATACGAATAGCTCAAACATGTCCGGGCCGTTCCCGGTGTTCTTTGCCTCGACCAAGAAGGTCTTCTTATTGGTCTCTTTCTGGTCCGGTGTTATCTTGACCGTGAGATCATGGTACTGCTGGACCGTCAACCTTTCCTCCGTCGTGGCTTTTATTTGTTGGCCCGAATATGAAGCGGTCCCTGAGACCACAAGCTTGCCGATCTCATACGTAAAGGTACCCTTCGGCACCGTTACAACGATCTTGAAGTGATCATCCTTGGAGCCGGTGAAATTGAACTCTTTCGGCGATATTGTGAAGGCCCAATTGGTCGATATAGTCGCGTTGAGGGTCACGTGAACAGGGACGCCACCCTGATCGGTTATGGAGATGAATCCGTCGAGGGTCGTGTTCACATCCACCACAGGGGACACCGGGACGATGTGGTCCCCTAAAAGGTAATAGAGTGAGAAAGACACGGAGGGGCTCTGGGCCTGGGCAGAAGGGATGTTGTTCAGGGGCCAAAGAGGAGTAAGGAGCAATATCAAAACTATAGGGAACAACCTAAGAAAGGAGGTCATCGAATAAGGATTGACTGTAAGGATATTAATTCTTTCATAACAATGAGCATAACGATTAATATAGGGAATTAGAATCCGCCCTTGTCCCTTATAATTACTAGTAACAGGGCTGCCTTTTGAACGACACCGCGGCCAGCACGGGGGAAAGGGTGTCGGGGGCCTTGCAAGAACGTGGGGTTACAGACATGTCCGCGGAGATGGGGAAAGAGAAAGCTCCGGCCGATGACCACCCACTGGTCATAAAGACCGAAAACTGCGGCAACTGTGTGTTCTGCATCTCGGTATGCCCTTACGAGGCCCTGACGCAGGACCCGCAGACCAAGAAGGTACGCCTTGACACCGACAAGTGCCGGTTCTGCGGCATATGCTACGGCGCTTGCCCGTCGGGGCTCATCGAGGTGGCCTTCTATGACACAAAGTTCCTGACGGAATACGTCACCGGCGCCTTGCAAAAGACCGGGAAAAAGAACGTCGTCGTTGCCTGCCGCGGCAACACCCTTCCCATGTCCGACATCAAGGCCATCGTCGATAAAGAGGATGCGGTCCTAGTATCTCTCCCGTGCCTGGGCCGTATCACCATGCAGTTCCTTTTGGATCTCATACAGAACGGCGCCACGAAGGCCGTGCTCATCCCATGCAAGGAGGAGTTTTGCAGGTTCAAGGACGGCTCCAAGGTCCTGCAGTCGAGGGCCGAGAGCGCCAACCTCATGCTCGAGGACATGGGCCTAGCTCCCGGGAGCATCGAGATAATCAAGGGCGCCAAACCGCCGGCCGTCGACAAAGGAAAATGCATCTCGTGCGGCCTGTGCGTAAGGGTCTGCCCCTATGGGGCACTGACCATCACGAAGGACGAAGCTGGAAAGAGATCATCGACGGTGGACACTGAGAAGTGCCACCTGTGCGGACTGTGCGTCGCGACCTGCCCACAAAAGGCGCTCACGATGCCGGAGGGCTAGGGGGTGTCCATGATGGCCGGCAACGAAAGGCTCTTTGTCAAGGTCAAGGCCTTCTTGTGCACCTGGTCCCATTTCATGGAAGAGGACCTAGGAGAGCTCAGGGAGTACGATTATTCATCCGATGTCAAGGTCCAAAGGTTCGTGTGCACGGGCAACATCGACCCGGCCATGGTCGTGCAGGCCTTCATCGATGGTTACGACGGTGTCTTCGTGGGGACCTGCGAGCCCGAGACCTGCCGGTTCATCGGGGACAAGGATTTCAAGGCCGGCAACAAGCAGGCCTCCGCGAAAATGTTCTCCGTACAGGACGCTCTGAAGGTCGTGGGGATCGCGCCCGACAGGCTAAGGGTCGAGTGGCTCTCACCCAAGCAGCCGAGCCGGTTCCCAAGGTTCATCGACGAGTTCAAGGCCCAGCTGGCTACCCACGGGCCCTTGAACAGGGACCCCGAAACGATCGCAAAGCTCGAGGTGATGCGAGATGTCTTGGAAGGTTTCAGGACCCGCTGGTTACTGGGCAAGAAGCTCGAGCTCGCGCTGGACAAGAACACCTTCGGCGATAGGGTCC
>Ga0209777_10004408_pt1 | contig 16669 bp, 20 predicted proteins | sample FrelakmetHBP12HB_FD_187147 | JGI IMG/M metagenome (GOLD analysis project Ga0209777, IMG submission 187147) | Freshwater lake sediment microbial communities from the University of Notre Dame, USA, for methane emissions studies -HBP12 HB (SPAdes)... | ecosystem: Environmental > Aquatic >...
TATTCCGTTATATCAGTATGTTTCCACCCTCATCATGTTCGTTGTTCCTGTGGTCCATAGCGGGTGGCCGAGCGTCATAACGACGCGATCACCTGACTCCAGCCCCTTCATGGTCTTCAGGAGCGGATGGATGGAGGCCAACATTTCCGAGAGATGTCTTGCCCGGGGGATGAGCAGACTTTCCACGCCCCGAAGAAGACCCATACGCCGGGCATTTCCGATGTCCGTGGTGGCGCCGATGACGGGAATATCTGCCGCCAGCCGGGAGACCAGACGCGCGCTACCGCCGCCCTCGGTGAAAACCACAATGAGCTTGGCGCCAATCTCCTCTGCGGTGCGGCAAGCCGCAAAGGCTACGGATACATCCGTGCGACCGGAGAGATCCTCCTCCAGGGTGTCTGCCAGAAGGCCGATGCGGGGCTTGTAGTGCGCGTCCGCATCCACGGCAATGCTGTCCAGATAACGCACGGCTTCAAGGGGATGCTTGCCCACGGCGCTCTCGGCGGACAGCATCACGGCGTCGGTGCCGTCCCAGATAGCATTAGCGACATCGCTCGCTTCGGCCCGGGTGGGCTGTGGATTTTCGATCATGCTCTCCAGCATTTGGGTTGCGGTGATGACTGGCTTTAATGCTTGGCGCGCCTTCCGGATAATTTGCTTCTGGAGCGCGGGCACCTTCTCCACACCGAACTCCACCCCCAGATCGCCCCGCGCCACCATGACGCCCCAGCTCACGTGCAGAATTTCCTCCAGATTGTCCAGAGCCTGGGGGTGTTCGATTTTGGCGATGATGGTCTGGGGGCCGCCCAGTTCCCTGATGTGCAGACTAAGTGCCTGCACGTCCGAAGCACGGCGCACGAAACTCTGAGCGAAGAGATCCACGCCTTCCTTCACGCCCCATCGGACGTCTTCCAGATCCTGCGGAGTCAGGGGATCGAAGGCCACGTCCAACCCGATTGGATGGACTCCCTTGCGTGCCTTCAGGAGACCGCCCACCAGCACCTTCAGCAGGATCTGCTGGCTGCGTATTTCCATGACCTCAAGTTTCAGCGCCCCGTCGTCCAGCACCCATATCTGGCCGACTTTGGCTCCTGTGAACAACTCCGGGTGCGGCAGAGGCGCCGCCCACGGCAGACCCTTTGGCGTGAGTGTGCCGGCTGTGTAGAGGACTCCGATGCTGTCCTTCTCCAAAATTATCGGTGCTTCCAATAGACCGATGCGCCACTTGGGTCCCTGGAGATCCAGAAAGACGGGGATCATCCGTCCCAGGTCATCCGAAATTTTTCTTATGAGTTTCAGTACCGGCGTTCGTTCCTCGGGTTTGCTGTGGCTGGCATTGAGCCGGACTGCGTCGGCGAGTTTCAGAGCTTCCCGCAGACTTCTACCGTCTTGCAATGCCGGTCCCATGGTGATTACCAGTTTGGTCTTACGTTTTTTGATAAGAAATTCCTTTTTCATGGTGTAAATATATAAAGAAGTATCTTGTAAGTCAATTCAATAGTGGCCGCAAAATGCGGGGTGTGTCATTGACGGAGGAAAGCCGTGAAAAAGGTTCATCATAAATCTGTGGGAAGGTTCAACTTTTCTATCCCACCTTTATCATGGCCATGCTTTTTGTAAACTACTTTTATTATCGATCAACAGCTGCATATAATCTAATTCCAATCTGATCATTTCCGTGTCCCTTCGGCGCAGCCACTCGGACAGCCAGGCAAAGCGAAGCGCAATAATAAATTCCACCAAATATCTCCAACTGATGTTAGAAATAATTTCAGCTCTCTTCATATCGGCAATGAAACTTTTAACGAGATCACCGGTAAGGCTTTGGGGATCTTCAACTCCGAGACAACCGATTAAATTGGCCGCGTCATAGACCTCACTTTTGTAGCCTGAAAATTCCCAATCCATTACACATTTAATATCATCAGCGGACCATATAATATTCATCGAATGATAATCGCCGTGACAAAAGGCCACCGGCAGTTTTTCATACATAGGTATAAAATTTTTTTCCAGAAAACCGGAAACATCTTTAATCTCATCCTTGATGTCTTTATTATAAAGATTAATTTCGCGGATTAATTTGTGCACATAGTCTTTGAGGGAGAATGTCTTTGAGGGATCAAAAAAAGGTAGGCCAGAAGATTTCCGGCGCAACTCGATTAGAAAATCGGCCAGCACAGGCCCGCGCCATTTTTCATACATGTATTTTTCGCGGTCGAGCGGTATGCCTCGTACAAAAGGAATCATTTGCCAAAAACCATTTTTGTATTTGATAATATGAATCTTCTTTTTATCGGCCAAATATGGCTGGATGCGCGCGAGATTTTTCTTCGATAGAAAATCAAGAGTCTCGGCAATCTGCCTTTTGTGCTCAAGAGATTTCGAAGGTACTTGCTCCAACACAAAAAAAAGGCCATATTCATCTTCAAGCACAACGCGAAAAGTTGAACGTTCCGGACTGCCCTGGATAGGAATATTGTGATGTAGCTTTTTCAGGCGCACATGCCAGAGATCAGCTACGGTTTTCAAAGTTTCCCTGCTGAACAATGGTGTTTCTTTTCTGGCATGAATATGTGCCTTTTTATCTTTGCGGACTATGCGCGCCGCGTAAACAATGCCACTGGCGCATTTATTGCCGGCGATAAAAACATTTTCCGCGTTCTCCCATTCAAGGGCGAGATTGCAGCCGTTGGAACATTCCTGGCAGATTAAATTTTCCATAACCATCTCTTGTCATTGCGAAACGTATCTTGTGCAAGCCTGCCCTCGACCCGATCGGTGTGGTAATCCAATCCCTGCCCTCGTCCTTCTCCGACCCCTTCCGGCATGTTTTTCTAACGTGGCAATTTTCTTTGCTCTAGGCATTTTTTTAATTTTGATTTCCAGGCGCATTGCGTCGCTTCTATTCATCTTCGCACTTGTTGTTATTAACTTTACCGGCCTTCGGGAACGGGTATATTTTGCCGCCGTTCCCTGATTATGAACGGAAAAACGCTTTTCGATGTTGTTAGTGATACCCGTGTACAGACTGTCGTCAGAACAACGCAGAATATAAACAATCCATACTTTGTTCTTTTGCTTAGCTTTTATATTCATAATGTTATTTCTCTACAATAGTGCGATTAACATTGCCATTTAAATTTAAGGGCATATTGTTGTAGGGACAGATATTTCAAAAGAGGACGCCTTCAAGGGAAAATATATCGGGAAAATAATTGACAAATCATGTGCAAAGCAATTAAATGAAATTGCCCTGATTTACGCCGGGGATCTATCACCGGGCAAAACATTCGAGGAGAGAATTATGAAAATAGCGATTAAAGAACTTGAGGAACTGACAAGCCGGGCAGTGAAGAAATATGGTTACAGTGATAACGAAGTTAAAGTCATCACCGATGTGCTTCTCTATGCCCAATTGCGAGACAACAACCAGGGAGTGGTGAAACTCATCGACAAGGGAATCCCCAAAGACCCGCGGGCAGGGAAAATTGTGATCGAAAAGGAAACTCCGATTTCCGCGCGGATCAACGGCAACAAAAACCACGCCATGCTGGTTGTTGGAAGGGCTGTGGAAATAGTTAAGGAGAAGGCGACGAAAAGTGGATTCGCTATTGCCGGCACATTCAACACCAACACATCATCCGGAGCTATAGGTTACTATGCTTCCCGTCTGGCAGCCGATGGACTGATAGGCTTTGCTTTCGGCCGCTCGCCACAGAGAGTTGCCGTTTACGGATCATACGAGCCTGTATTCGGAACCAATCCTCTAGCTGTTGCTATTCCCAGCGAACAGGATCCTATTATTCTTGATATGTCGACCGCCGCGACTTCCTATTTTGGACTGGTGGAAGCCCAGACAGCGGGCAGAAGCATCCCGGCTGATTTTGCCTATGACAATCAGGGCAATCCGACAACTGATCCGCAAAAAGCGATCGCGGGCGCTATCCGTTCCTTCGACCGGAGCTACAAAGGATCAGGTCTCGCTCTGATCGGCGAAATACTGGCCGGGCCACTGGTTGGGGCCGCCTTCTGTGGAATCGGCGACAGCAAGGGCAATTGGGGACATTTGCTTTTTGCCATTGATCCGGAACTGCTGACTGACCGCGACAAGCTTGCAAGTAATGTTTCGCAGATCATCAGCAAGGTTAAGTCCACAAAGAAATTGCCCGGAGTGGATGAGATATTTGTGCCGGGAGAAAGAGAAAGCCTTCTGGCCAGACAGCGTCTGGAATCCGGCTCGATTGAAGTGGAAGATAATCTGCTTGCCGAATTGCGCAAAGTTGCCGGCGGGACATAAGCAGGCACTAAACAGACTCAGATCAGATAAATGTTATTTTTATTAATTTTCGGAACCATTTATCAATACCCAAAGGATAAATCCAAAATGGGGAAGATGCCTTTTTACATTGTTGATGTTTTTGCCGAAGAAAAATATGCCGGTAATCAGTTGGCTGTTTTTCGTAGCGGCAACGCGCTTGGCGATAACGAAATGCAGTGTATCGCCCGGGAAATGAATTTTTCTGAAACCACATTTATCTTATCTGAAACACAGCGTGATGGGGGTTTCGATGTGCGCATTTTCACGCCCGGTGAGGAAGTGCCTTTTGCCGGTCATCCCACACTGGGGACGGCTCACATTATAAGAACGGAGATTTTGAGCCAGAATAATGTTGGTCAAATAAAACTGAATCTGAAAACGGGACAAATTCCTGTAAGCTTCAATGATAGCGCAGAGATGGGAATTATCTGTTGGATGCGGCAGATGGAACCGGTTTTTGGTGAAACCATAAACGCAAAAATCATTGCTCCTGTATTGAACCTCAATCAAAACGATATAGATGATCGTTTCCCCATTGAAGAAATTTCTACAGGATTGCCTCATATTCTTGTTCCTTTATGCGGATTGGATTCGTTGAGAAGAGCCCGGGTCGACAAGAATAAATATTTCGAATTCATTAAAAACCGGTGGGCAAAACCTGTTTTAATCTTTTGCGCCGAACCGCACAACCCGCAAAATGATATCAGTGTCCGCATGTTTGCCGATTGTTTCGGCATTCCTGAAGATCCGGCCACAGGAAGCGGCAATGGCTGTCTTGCGGGATATTTAGTGCGCCATCGTTATTGGGGGAGAGATGAGATTGATATCCGCTCTGAACAGGGCTATGAGATAGGCAGGCCATCCCTCTTATTTTTGAAGGCCGGGGAGAAGAATGGGAAAATATCTATATCTGTAGGTGGAAAAGCGATAACTGTGGCCAAAGGTGAGTTCAGTAGCTAGAACATATTGATGTAAAAAAAGATTATTTCATCCTCTTGAAAGCATTAACTTCTTTTTTCAGCCAGTTAATCCAATCTTCGATTCCTGAGCCCGTTTTGCAGGACACTTCCAGAATGATGATGCGGGGATTCAAAGCCAAAACCCGTTTGCGCAAGGCCGGCATATCAAAATCGCTGAGAGATAGATAATCAATTTTATTGACTAGCAGTAAATCGCAGATGGAGAACATCAGGGGATACTTAAGGGGTTTGTCATCACCCTCAGGAACGCTTAGGATCATCACGTTTTTGTGGGCGCCAGTATCGAACTCGGCGGGGCAAACCAGATTCCCTACGTTTTCGATGATAACGAGATCCAGATCGTTCACCGCCAAGGCATCAATACCCTGAGTGACCATAGTGGCGTCAAGATGGCAGAAGCCTCCAGTTCTGAGCTGAATGGCGGGAATGCCCCGGGCGGCAACCTTTTCCGCATCAACCGTGGAATCAATATCCGCTTCAATCACACTTAACCGCAAGCTGTCTTTCAAGTTTGCAACTGTCTGAAGAATCAGACTGGTCTTACCTGAACCCGGTGAAGACATGAGGTTCAAAAGCATCGTTTTTGTCTTTCGTAGACGTTCCCGAACCTCTGCGGCGACTTTAATGTTATCAGCCAGAATCTCCTCTTTAACTTCAATCAGTCTGACTTCTCCCACTATTGCACCTCCATATCCTTGATGTAGTATTCCCTTCCGGAAAGAAATGTGCTGTCTTTCTGTCCGCAGGAGGGGCATGTAAGATCGCCCAATTTTGGCACTTCGGCTTTATAGGAAGTGGAACAGGCGTTGCATTGTACCATGATCGGCATCCGCTCGATTTTGAGTTTTGCCCCTTCGGCCACTGTGCCCTTGCTCAAGTAATCAAAATAGCGTTGGATCCACTCATCTTCAAGATCACTAAGCTTGCCGATTTGCAGATGAATAGACATCACCTGCCGGACGTTGTTTGTCTCGGCGTGTTTTAAGACTATTTTTAAAATGCTTTCGGTGATGGGAAGTTCATGCATATTATTCTTTTATTCCATTATGATGATGCAACAAAACAATGCGAATAGTCATGTTTATTCATTTTTTTCCAACGATTTTATGTTTTCAAAATATCCTGCCAAGTAGCGTCGAAAGGTCTGAAAAGGTTCGATGCCTTTTACAACCTTCATATGCAGAATAGCCCCTTCGAATCCATGGAAAATGAAACGAGCGGTATCAGCCGTATTCAGACTAGCCGATATTGATTTGTCGCGTTTGGCATCTTTAAGGCATAATTCTATTTGCGAGATGAGCGTTTCGATAACGCTTACCAGATGCACGCGTAAACGTTCATTAGTGTCGGCAAGCTCCAGCGAAAGATTCCCGATAGGACAGCCCAAAGAATAGCCGCTTTTTTGAAAGGCGGCCGCGTAAAAGTCCAATAATTTTTCCAGCCGTTTCAGGGGCGGTATTTTTTTGTCATTCAAATAGCGCGCGAAGATTCCGCTGATTATCGCGTTAAAATAATCAATAATCTCCAGCCCAAAATCTTCTTTGCTTTTAAAATAAAAATAGAACGAACCCTTGGGTATGCCCGCAGTCTGAAGAATCTGTTGAAGGCCTGTGGCATTGAAGCCTTGCGCGTGAATAAGTTCGGCTCCTTTGCGGATGATCTCCTCGCGGGTATTGGTTCGTGCCATTAATAATTCTCCTTATGAACAGACATATCAACTTTGCATAATTTTCAGAAAAGCATCAAGCCTTCCTTTTTCCTGAAGGACTTTAGCCCCCATTTCCATGATCGTCGCCGGAGTAGAGGGGATCTGTTTCCTTTCCTTAAGCTCAATAGCCCCGGCCGGACATCCGGTCACACACAAGCCGCAGCCGATGCATTCCTCCACATTGACGACGGCAACATCATCCTTTATTTCAATAGCCTTCATCGGGCAGCGCTCATCTACACAAACAGCACAGCCGGTGCATTCGTCACTCGTGACGTGCGCTTCAAAACGGCTGGGTTCAAAGGCGTGCGGATGTTTTAACTGTGTTCTTCCCCGAAGAACCGTACAACAGCAGGAACAGCAGTTGCAGATCAAGCCGGCACGGTCAGCGCTGTTATTGCTTGTATGAACCAGCCCCGCTTCCTCTGCCAGATCGAGCACTTTCATTCCTTCTTCTTTATTGATCTGGCGGGCAAAACCTCTCTCCACAAGGAATTCAGCCGCTTCACCAAAGATGAGACATACTTCCTTAGGTTTGTCACATTTGGCCACGCTGACTCTGCAGGCGCATTTGGCCAGCGCGATGTAATTTGCATCGTTGATGAAATTTTTGACCTCTTCATAGGGATGTATGCGGTCTTGTGCTGTAATCGATTTTTCCACAGCGACTACTCTCATCAGCGGCGTCGGTTGACCGGAAAAGGAGGCGCCGAGCGCTTCATGATGATACTCTTCCCAGAGTTGGCCTAAGCGATGGTGCATAGGTGTTCCACCGCCCTTCATAAAGGGAAACTCAAACACGCCGGGAATCAGCGGAAGTAAACCATAGAATTTCACTCCTTCTTTCTTTCGGGATTGAATAATTCCTTTGTTTGCCATTGATTCCAGATTTTGCATCGTTTTGATTTCCGAGAGTCCCGCCGCTTTCGCTATGCTGGATACGCTTTTTGTTTTATAACTCATATTGACAGCAATAGCCGCTTCCTCCGGCGTGAAAAGTGTGCGCAGTATCTCATCAATCGACTTTGCTTTCGGCGCTGTTGTCGGATGTGAATCCAAAACTTCTCTTAATCGTTCATAAATATCCATGATTTTCCCCCTTTGCTTTTGACATGCCGCATATTATAATAGACCGGTCGTCTATATGTCAAGTAATATTTTTACGTAACATGAACTAAAATACTGCCTACGTTTGTTCTTGACACCAAAACCTTAATTTTCGATACTAGCTTGAATATTAATCAGGAGAACGTAAATGACAGATACGAAAATTTGTAGGCAACTGGCGGAGGCGATCGGAGCGGGAGAATCTCCTTTGATCCCGAGGATATTTGAAGCACTGGTCAACAATGATGCAGCAAGAGTATTGCTTGCCGCCGCTGATTTTATTCCTGTTTAGTTTTACTCAAATTTATTTTGATAAAATATTACTTCTGATGAAAGGAAATAAACCATGATGGAATTCAAGGATGTAACAATCGTTAAAAAAGCAAATATTTATTTTGACGGCAAGGTAACCAGCCGGACGGTACTTTTTCCGGATGGTTCCAAGAAAACACTGGGTATTATGTTTCCCGGAGATTATGAATTCGGCACGGCGGAGAAGGAGATTATGGAAATTATAGCCGGCAATCTCGATGTCATGCTACCCGGCGCTGCCGGATGGGTAACCTTTAAAGAAGGACAAGTCTTTGAAGTGCCGGCTCAATCCAAATTCAGTTTAAAGGTCAAGATCCTTACGGACTATTGTTGTTCCTACGTTAAGTAAAAAATAGGGGAAACGATATCTGCCTTCTTGATAATTGGTGCCCCTGGCACGAGTCGAATGCGTGGCACACGAATCTTTTATTCCTTTGATCAAAGAACATATTGCTTATTCGGATCAGGAAATTGAAAAGATCAGAAAACAAATTGCCGATATCATTAAACATAATCAGCATCTTAAACAGAATCAGGATTTGTTGAATTCTATTCCCGGGATTGGTAAAGCAAGCATTCCTCCTCTACTGGCAGAATTAAGATAACCTTGATAAATTTACTCATGTTCGTGAAGTCGTTGCCTTCATCGGATTTGCACCGAAGGATGAAATAGAGTGTCCACTTAAAGGCGGTAGGGTGCCTAACCGGAAGATGGCATTTTATCCTTAATAGTATCTGCCCTTTGCCTCAGCAGTTGAGTAATGTTTGTATAACCTTTTTCGTTAGCATACATCTCCGCAGTATAATCCATATTATTTTTTGCCTTAGTATTCGCTCCTGCATTAACAAGTAATTCAACGATTTTTGTATACCCAGCCATGGAAGCAGCTATCAGTGCAGTACCGCCTTCATTACTTCTTGCATCAATGTCCGCCTTTTTATCAATGAGCAATTTAGCGGTTTTTAGATAACCTTCAGTGGCAGCCTTCATCAGCAAAGTGAGACCGTCATCTTTCGCATTTATGTCTGCCCCTTCATCAAGCAGTTTCTTAACAAGAGCCGTATCACCTACAGATATATTTTTGTGCCAGCATGTTTGTTTCATTTTCCATAATCCAAATCCTATTATAATCAAACATATAAGTAAAACCGTAGACATAATTATTGCTCCTTTCTTATAAGAATGAAGTTAATGCTTCACGCATATCATTTATTCTATATGTAATTTTTGTTTATTGCAAATTGAAATGTTGTGTAAATTGGTAAAATAAGAAAAACAACCTTACAGGAAGTTGCCAATAAAAAAACCTTAAATATTTTTAAGATCATCAATACACTAAAACAATTTAACCATTTATTGGTGAATTTTGAAATAATAAATCAGCGCCGTGAAGGATTTGTCCGGGATGGAATATTTATAAGATCTTTGGACGAAGCTTTTTTCTAATTCAAAGCCATAAGTTTCGTAAAACCGGTAGGAAAGAGCTGTATTAATATTTGGTACATGTTTCAGTGAGAAGGTTTATTTTATGATGATGGGGAATAATTAATTACTGGTGGTGAAATTAATAGAAGTTTGGTGAAAATCCTCACTATTCTTACAGGCAAGGTTGCTCATATTCATTGTTTCGCAGGGATTTAACAAATACTTATCATTTATTTTACAAGCTAAATTCAACTTTTTATAATGAAGGGGATATATTTATTGTATATGGCATATAGATTGCTTAAATTAAAGTCGGAAGTAATGCTAAGATAATTGAGATACTGCTGTGTACGTATTGAGTCTATTCTACTGGATGTTGACATAAGAAAAAACACAGGGTCTTAGTGGTGATTATCACCCTTTAAAGACCAAGTTTAAAATGAAGAGCTCCAGTTAAAAGACAAGACGGCACAAGCGGTTCTCATTAACCCCTCGCAAGAAAAAATATTTCACGAGGGGTTTTCATTTCTCTCATCACTGTACTTGACAGACAGTGTCCAATTAAGTCTTGTATAGGTGATTTCTTTCACCTACTTAGCTTCAGTAGAGTGTAGTTGTCAGAATTGAGGATTACGGATGGAAAGAGAGTAATACTTGTATTTTAGTGTTAGCCGCTCTTTAATTTATCCACCTTATCTATCAATTCAATTATATCTTTGTTTTTTCTAAATGGCATCCAACTCATTTCAGGAATAAAAGAAACCTCGTTTCCAAATTTACAGGGGGTTCTCAAACTTAAAGTTACTCTATGGGGATTTGTTATTACAGTATAATTTACATTTTTGATGTTCCTATAATCTATTTTTTCCTCTGTGTCTTTATTTCTTACTAAAAGACAGCTGATGCCGTCGTCAAATACTTCATCCATAAGGTCAAAAACTAACTTTTTTATAAAAAAGTATCCGAATATGATCATTATTAATAGTATGACAATAGGAGGCATCTTTAAACTTCCACGAGACGAACCTCCTGTAAGTACTATAAGTATAAATATACCAAGAGTACCAAACCAAATGACTGGAAATATTCTTTTGTTAAAAAAGGTGCTTCTTGACGATATTTTTTTCATATTTTTATTATAGTACAACATTTAATATCCGAACTTCGCTTTTTCTGATGGCTGTGCTTCATAATAGCACTACTAATTTTGGGAAAGATTATTATGTGTTGGCAATGGCATTTTTTTTGATAAATTCCTTTAGCTTTTCCCGGTCTAAAACACCTTCCCATTGAAACTCAACACTTCTTATTCGGAGCTGTTCTTTTTTATCATTGCAATCGTAAAGAAGATTGTCCGATTTGGTAACGAAACCTACGCGTTTAAGGTAGTTAATATCTTTGAACTTAAGGCTGAGAAAACCTGTGGCTTCCAAATCTTCCCTGGGACCGTCATAGATAAAAGCGCAACCGCCCTCACTAATATTCAGCATCTGCACTTGTCTAAGTGCATCGACATCCAGTATCTGCACCTGTTGGCCGGCATAGGGTTCGATTACCACCAATACTCCTTTATCAACAGAAAAACGGCGATGCCGCCGAGGCCTAAATAACCTTTTCATTATTTTTAAAAGTTTCATTAGCTACCTCATAACATTCGGTGTAGCAGATTATGTTAATTAATATAATATTGATAAGTGTATCACGTGTTAAGTTAGAATTCAGCTGTTTTTAATTATTCCCAATTGAAATGTTGTATGAATTGGAAAAATAAGAAAGACAACACTACAGGAAGTAAGAAATAAATTCCCGATTTCCGAACCAGCAGAATTGTTTGTTTCCCCTACAAAGAAACAATTGTCAGGTTTAAAATAACTGAGGATTACGGATTGAAAGAGAGTAACGATCAAATAGTAATTTGATGCAATGAGTAGTCCAAGAATGAGTTCAAAATCTTTTTGAAAAAGGATAAAATATAAAAATAATCCGATTAGTCTATTTAGATTCTGGTTCGTTAATTTTCGCAGAAATCCCAACCCGCATAACAAACTTATCAAGACTTGCAGTTCTTTGTTTCCAAGAAATGTAATCCTCAATTTTCTGAATCGCTTCACTCGGCGTATCGACGAATTCAACACCCGCCTCATAATATTTATCCTTAATGATGATTTTAATCCATTTTACTTTTCCGAGGGCGGTTATCTTTTGTTGCAAATTCTTTAATTTGAAATCTATCTTGAGGAGGGTATCAACAGGCAAACGAATATTGCCTCGAATTTGAGTACCGGACACAGAGATATCTTGGCTGTTGCTATAGTGGATTTTTTCTTTAGGAAGATTTTCTTCTTCGGAGATGACAGATACGGTGATTTCGTTATATTCCCCCAAACGTTCTGTTTTCCTTTTTTCTTTCATCCATTCCTCCCTTTTAGAATGCCTTGTTTTTACTCTTCCCTTCAAACCCTACTTATTCATGTTTGAACTATAAGAAAGGTGGTCTTGTATGTCAATGAAATATTGGCCATAAAATGTGAAGCATAGTGACAATGTTTGTCGAGCGTTAATTTTGATTATTACGAATTGAAATGTTGTATATTTATCAAAGTTGACACTTTGTTGACTATAGGAAGTAAGCATTAACTTGTTCATCCAATTTCTACTTCACTTATCAACCTTCATTTTTGAAAAATTTACCCTGGGGGAATTTAGGGCTTTCTTATTAATATAGTGCGCAGCTATGGCCCTCATATCACCCTAGTTTAAAAATGTTAGAGTCTAAAAATCTATATGTGCAATCCAGTAAAATAGTCAAAATTTGACCTTTCTTGGACTATCAAGAATCAGTCTATATTTATAACTTCTTGTATTACCTTTTCCTATCATTAATATTTATAATATAATTACGATGTTAATATATATTCCTATTGGAGTATCTGATGGTAATATTTTAATGTGTCGGAATGTTTTACAATTTTCTTCATGTATTAATAATATCTTATCTATACTCATCATCAAGTTTTTAAAAATATAAATATTTATGATGTAAAAACATTATGTTATGTAACTTACGGGATTAGAACTCGAAATGTTATACAATATGGTACGCTAATTGCTGATTTCATATACAAAAGAAAATAATTTTCAGGAAGGTGAAATAAATGAAAAAATTGACAATGATTCTTTCTTTAATGGTGGTCTTTTTCATGATGGTTGCTCCGGCAGTCAAGGCAGACACATTGTATCTTAATGGCGTAAATGGCCAAATAGACCTTACCGGCCAGGTCTACATAGACCCTTATCTTGGTGGCGATAATCCGACAGCCATGGGCTACATCTTCTGTGTTGACCCCATGCACGATTCCTATCTGAACACTCATTGGACTGTCAACGAAACCGTTCTTGACACCAATACGAGTCTCGCCAACACATACCTGGGCGACCCTGGTCGAGTACAGTACGAGGAAATGGCTTATCTTATATTATACAACATGGACAACTGGGGCAAATCGGGAGCTTTATCTCAGAATCAAGCTATTCAGGCGGCAATATGGTATATTGCAAATCCGGGAACAAATGGTAACGGGTATGGGCAGAACAATAGTTGGGTAACTTTCGCGGCGAATTACACAAGCGGCGACTACTCTAACGTTTTAATCCTAACGCCTACTGGCACGCCTAATCAACAAGAGTTTATGGAGTTTGTTCCCGAACCCACCACTATACTCCTTCTTGGGTTTGGTCTGATTGGATTGGCAGGAGTCAGGAGAAAGTTAAAGATCTAAACCCGATTCTGTGTGTTTCTAAAACCGTGGTTCTTATCATGGGTGAGGAAGGCAGGGGTGAAAAGATGAGTCAGCAAGAGGAAATCATCGTGCGGGAGCTTGACAAAAACCCCGATATTCGCATTACGGACTTGGAGGGTATGACGGGGTTGCCCATTGGCGAAATCTGCAAAATCCGATACTTCTGGAAACGGGAAGGGAAGGGATATACCACTTGTCAAGTCATTGGAAAAATCAAAGATACATTACTGGAGTGCAGACCACATCCATAACTGTTCAGTATCGGATAAGTGTCAAAATTGAGGATTACTATTTGTAATCAGTTTTAGAATACCCCATTAAATCAGCTGTGCGACTCGAAACATTTCTTTGTCGCCATAAAAACAGCCGTCCGTCAAGAGGATGTGGCAGTGCGGATTGAATCAGAAGAAGTCGCCGAAGGTTCGCATCATAAAAATACAGCCACTTTGATAAGATTGTGATAAAAATGTTTGGAAAGGTAGGTAAACTCTACAAGCATTACTTCCTGAAAGAAACAGATCGTCATCCTCGTTGAGTATGCTAGACTTCAATCCGTAATAAACACAACTCACTTCTTCCCAAAGCAACCTTTTATTTTCATCTCAAAGAGTGTGAGTTCCTGTTCAATTACCGAAAGCAGAATATTTATCAACTTATATTAAAATTGATGAGAAAATAATGCGCTCATCTAGTCTAGACCCTTAAAAAATTCATATTCGGCTAGAGTCGGTACATTATCGGATACGACAAGCACAAAAATAAACACAGCAATAAGTCTCGTTACTTTGTTTCTTTCACCTACAAAGTTTCAGTAGCGGGCGGTTGTCAAAATTGAGGATTACCATTTGTAATAAGTTATAGAGAAATCTTACTGAATCAGCGGCAATTTTCCCTGTCTTTAGCCCAGTCTAATAATTTACAGTTTCCCAATGCGCATGCTTTTTGCGCATCAGGGCAGCCAAGCTCGTAGTTGCCCTGCATAAAATAAGCAACTCCCCTGTTGTTGTAGGCATGAGCATAATCCGGTTTCAGGCGGATGGCCTCGTTGTAGTCTGTGATGGCTTGCTGATGCTGGCCAAGGTCACCATAAGCCTTTCCCCTGTTGTAGTAGGCATCGGCTAAATCTGGTTTCAGGCGGATGGCCTCGTTGTAATCTGTGATGGCTTGCTGATGCTGGCCAAGGTCACCATAAGCCTTTCCCCTGTTGTTGTAGGCCTCTACTAAATCTGGTTTCAGTTTAATTGCTTCGTTCAGATATTCAATAGCCTTTGGGGGGTCGGTACATTTTCCGCTGGAGCAAAGGGCAAGTGCATTATTTAACAAATTATAAGCCAAGCCAGGTGCTGGTGCAGTTTCCGGGGTTGGGGCAGCAGGAATCTCAACCTTCGGGGGTTCAATGGCTGTTACTTGTTCTGAGCTTTTATTTGAGATTTCTTTTTGTGAAATTGTGAACAGAATTATAGCAATAATGATAATAATTCCTATGATGGGTGCTCTATACTTGTCCCATATTTCCCCTAACTTTGTTTTTCCATCAATAGAATTTGTGCCACTTTGTTTCTTTTTAGGCGGTTTGACAACAGTCCCTTGCTGAGGCGGCGATAATATGTCAAACCATTCACCACAGTTCCAACATTGTATTTCTTCGTCTTGTGTCTTTGCAGAACAATAAGGACATTTTTTCATAATCATGTCTTGCTACAGTGTTGTCTAACAATTAATATCCGAACTTCGCTTTTTCCTATGAGTTGAATATCATAATAGCACTATTCATTTTTTTTAAAAGAGGAAAATCCGCCGGCTCATTTATTGTGGATTGAAATATTGTAGGAGTTGGGAAAAAAAGCAAAACAACATTACCGGAAGTAAGTGATTATTTCTTTCTATATTTACTACCCCGTTATTGATTCACTTCCCTTTCTATTCTAATTTCATAAAACAAAAACGAACGTTTTTAGTGTAGGCTAAAACATTAGGACTTTCCTTTACTTATGTATTATGCGACTATACATAAAAAGTAAGTTTTAGACGTTTTCTTTGTATTGCAATCTAAACTTACGAAAAAAAGGAGGTAAAAACATGAAGAAAAAGCAGATGAAGGAGCAACCTACTCAAAGAAAAGTATTTGGCTATCTCAGGGTAAGCACAATGAGTCAAGATTTGGAAAAGAACAAAGCTAACATTCTAATGTATGCGAACGATAATAAGCTTGGAAATGTCACTTTTGTTGAAGAGGCTGTATCTGGAAAAGTAAATTGGAAAAGAAGGAGGATCAAGGAAGTCATTGACTCGTTAGGCAAAGATGATTGGATTATTGTCGCGGAACCGAGCAGACTAGGACGTTAAATGCTAGAGATTATGGAAATATCAGCGAGGCAAAGCAGAAGGAAATTAATATTCACGCTATTAAAAATGGATGGACGCTTAACGGTACTATTGAAAGCAAAATATTGTTGATGGTGTTTTCAATGGCAAGTGAAATCTAAAGAGACTTAATATCTAGTCGTACTAAAGAAGCGTTGAGGGTAAGGAAAGAATCAGGTGTCAAACTAGGAAGACCGAAAGGGGCTGGCAAAAGCAAGCTTGATGTTCATAAAGATGAAATCATGGCATTGCTTAGAATTGGTGTACCTAAGAAAGTAGTGGCTAGAAAATATGGAACAGCAATCGTTAATCTTTATAATTGGATGCTGAAGAACAATCTTGATGTAAAAGTAAAAGAAACAGGGCAGTGCAAAAGCAACTCAGGCACATTTCTTTACAGTCAACAATAATCTATGCTGACGTAACAGACGAAGCAAACGGAGATCAGATTAAAGGACTCTGGAACTGAACGCAATTATCAAACTGTAAATCTTATCTTTGATAGGGGCTACACCCCTGGTTAAAACAGAAATGATGGCTTAAATTGGACAGACATGTTGCTGTATAGATTATCCGTAGAAAGAGGTTTTTTGTTTCTTTCTTCTTGTAAGTGAATATAAGGTAATCTTGATGGTTATCCACCCCTTCAAA